>Ga0265303_10000217_pt1 | contig 29979 bp, 24 predicted proteins | sample Helome_2_FD_192494 | JGI IMG/M metagenome (GOLD analysis project Ga0265303, IMG submission 192494) | Marine sediment microbial communities from subtidal zone of North Sea - Hel_20160317 (Illumina Assembly) | ecosystem: Environmental > Aquatic > Marine > Subtidal zone > Sediment ... | reverse complement strand
TTTGCCCTTGCGCCACGGTGTCAGTGTCCTTATTCCGAGCTACGTACACGGCAGGACGCCGCCGAGCAAGCAATGCGATGAGCGCAGACATTGAGCAGAGAAAGGCCGATCATCTCGATCTGTGCGCAACGGACGAGGTCGCGTTTCGGCAGCGCACGACACTTCTCGAATGCGTTCGGCTCGTCCACCAGTCGCTGCCCGAAACCAGCTTCGACTCGATCGACACGAGGGTCCGATTGCTCGGCAAGGAGCTCCGCGCCCCACTGATGATCGCAGCGATGACCGGAGGCCATGCGCGCGCCGCCGAAATCAACCAGGCCCTAGCTTCCATCGCCGGCGAGCTCGGCTACGCGTTCGGCTTGGGAAGTCAGCGCGCGATGCAAAAAAGGCCGGAGACGAGTTGGACCTACCAGGTGCGCAAGCATGCGCCTGACGTGCTGCTCTTTGGCAACGTCGGTGTGGTTCAGGCCCGCGATCTCTCGACCGAGGCGATCGCCGAAATGCTGGCCGAGGTCGGCGCCGATGCACTGTGCGTGCACATGAACCCCGCCATGGAGCTCGTTCAGCCCGAGGGCGATCGCGACTTCAGTAGCGGCCTCGAAACCTTCCAGCGGCTTTGGGCCGAGCTCGGCGTTCCGGTCGTCGCCAAAGAGACCGGCAGCGGGATTAGCCGGGAGGTCGCGGCCCGATTGAGGGCCGTTGGCATTCGTCACGCGGATACCTCCGGAGCCGGTGGCACCTCCTGGGTCGGCGTCGAGACCTTGCGCGCAGACGCCGAAGGCCGGGCCCTCGGTGAGGCGCTCTGGGATTGGGGCGTTCCGACCGCAGCCTCGGTCCGATACTGCGTCGAGGCCGGCATGACGACCATAGCCACCGGGGGCATCCGAACCGGCATGGACGTCGCGCGCGCCATTGCCCTTGGTGCAAGCTGTGCTGGCATCGCGCGCAACGTCTATCAAGCCTTCCTCGAAGGCGGCGTAAACGGCGCCCGCTCGTTTTTGCAGCGCATCGAGCGCGAGCTCCGTTCCATCATGTTGCTATGCGGCGCCAAGAGCATCGAAGAGCTTCAGCAGGCGCCGCGGGTCGTCACCGGCGAGCTTCGCGATTGGATCGCTTGACCTGTCTCGGTCAGTCGTCGATTTCGGTCACGACCTCGACCTCGGACTCGGTGGGAGACGTATCGATCTCGCCGTCGATCGGTACCGGTTCGAAGCGCAGCAAGTCTTCCACGCGCTCGAGCAACTCGCCTTCGAAGTGCACCGAGAACCGAGGCTCGAGCAGCTTCGTTCGAACGCGCCAGACGATTGGATCTGCCGGATCACGCAGAACCACGGGCGTGGCGCCTGCCAGCACCCAGGGCGAGCTGAGAATCGCATCGGTCAGAGCCATGCGCACCTTGCCGGCGTCCCGATAGCCGTCGAGACGCACCACCACCTCATGCTCGGCATCGGCGCCTACGTCGTACACCATCGGCGCGCCCACCATGGCGCGATTCGGCACCGTGATACGGTGACCCTGTCCGTCGCGCAGCCAGGTCGCTCGAAGCGACCGGCCTTCCACCGTGCCCTGAAACCCGTCGCCCGAAACCCACATCCCCTTTTTCACACGGCGTTCGGCGGCAAGTACAACGCCCGCAACCAGGTCTGCGAACAGGTCGCGAACCGACCAACCGACGACGAGCGCAAGTACTGCCAGCGCCCAGAGAATCCAGGGCTTTTCACTTGGGACTGCCTCGAAAACGATCGCCACCAGCAAAGAGAAGACCGCGATACGGAGAACGAATACCAGCGCACCGAGCACACTCCGGAGCGGAATGTTTGTGATGATCCAACTGCGAGCGCGCTCCGCGATGAACAGGAACAGGCCCACTGCGAGCAGCCAGAGGAATAAGCTCCGGACCGGGCCACCGTCCTTTGCTTGGAGCGCCTCCTCGTGCGCCCGTTCATCCGATGGACGCCTGGGCTGCCAGGGGGCCGGCTCTCTAGAAGGCGGTTCGGTTGAGGCTTGGTCCTCCGGTGCCGCGGTTTGAGACTCCGTCTGACTGGGCGTTTCGTCCCTGAGGTCGAGAGGCTGCGCTGTGCCCGGCACCGCGATCAGAGCGACCAGCAGAAACGGCAAGCCGTAGTATTCGAGCTTCGAAATCACAGCACCCAGCCCCGTTCTGCAAAGATGCGCCCGACGACGCCTCGCAGGTGCACCGCGATCACGAAGGTGCCCTCGCTCTCGTCGAGCAATCCGAGGTGCGCCAACCTACTGAGCTGCGCTTGCGCGGTGTTCACGTCGAGCCTGAACAACCTCGCCTGACCGGCGGCGTCCATCCAGCCCTCGCGGGCGATCTGGTAGAGGTTGACGAGGATGTCGTCTGGCAGGCGCCTCACGCGCGTGTACGAAGAAGCTGGAATCGGGCCGACATGCACGATGTCGTCTTGGATTTCTCGGATGGAAGCGAGCCAAAGTCGAAGCGCATCGCGAACGAGGCCGCCCGTCGCTTCGTGCAGCTCGTGGAAGTACTGATCGTAGGGCCGTCGAATTCGGGTAGCGCTCCTGGCGAACAGTCCTTCGATTGGCGAGCCGTCTCCTCGGTCGAATGAATGTTCAAATCCGCTCAAGCGATGCCTGGCAATGACGGCGGCCTGCAGCTCTTCCTCGCTCAGCGGATTGAGCCGAACGAGCTCCGGAAAGGCGTCGCGGAGGGGCGCCACGGTCGAGGCGAAGTTCCAAAAGAGCACGGCCCCGTGCGTGAGCCAGCGCCGCCGTCCGCCTTCCTCGATGATCCCTTTTACGAAGCGTCGAAGGGGGTCGAAGCCTCCTGGCGCCATCGACAGCATCCAATGAAGTCCGTCGACGACCACGAGCTGACCTTCCGGCGCATCCTGGAAGATCGCGTCCACATCCGCGACCGTGACCGGTGCGGTGAAGGCCACGCGCTTCACGTTCTTCCAACGACGGCTTCGCACAATCGCACTCGACACTGCCGCCTTCCCGACGCCGTCGACACCGATCAGGGCGACGGAGCGCAGGCGCCCTTTGACCTCACTCGATAGGATCGATTCAGCGCGGCGAATTTCTTGGTCACGGCCGGTGAGCACATCGCCTGCCTCCATGGTGTCCGCGGCGAAAAGGCGCCGGTAGACGAGCGGGAGATCGGTCCCCACGTCGGGCGCCGAGAAGGTCCCAGCCGACAGCTCCTCCGTCGGCAATGCGCGGGTCAGGCCAATACGTTCGCTCCAACGCTCGAGCCGCTCCTCACCGAACAAGGCTCGGAGACCGCCCCGGAGCTGCGCCTTGAGACGCTTCCTCCTGGGCAATCGCTCCGCCTTGCTCATGATTCGAAGCCCGCTGGCAGCGCGGCGCATCGCTTCGAGGCGCGACTTGCTGAAGGAGCCTTCGGCGAGCTCCCCGCGGAGCGATTCCAGCGTTCCGAGCGCGGCGTCTCGCATTTCGCGCTCGATCATCGCCGGCCAACCCGTCGCCTCGGCGCGAATCTCTTCGAGCGAGTTGTAATTGCGCTCGAGTTGGCCGTAAACCATGTCGCGAAGCAGCGTGTGCATCTCTTCGGGAATCGCTTCGTCGTGGACGATTTCGAGCTCGGCGGTCGCAAGCTCGACGTTGAACGCCACGACGCGCTCCAACTCTTGCAGCACATTGGCCAGTGGCTGGATTCGTTCGGCCAGGTCTTGGCGGCTGGCTAGCAGCTTGGGTGCGACGCGGCTGTCGATGTACGTGAGCACGACTTCCCGGAACGGGACTTCGACCTCGGGAAGTGCGGTCGGCAGGCGCCACTCGCCGGTTTGACGTTGACCCACGGTCACACGATAGCGGGGCGTCAGTCCACGGCAGGCGTCTACGAGAGCATCGAGGAGCGGGGCGATCTTCGTGTCATCGCTCAAGTCCTCGTAGAGCTCGGTCGTAACGCGTGCGGCTTCGCCAGCGGCCTTGCTCGTCGCTTCGGTGGACGTTCGGAGAGCGGCCGCTAACTCGTCCCCGGAGTAGTTGCTCTCGAGCTCCTTGTTCAGCTGGGTGAGCGCCTGCTGAAGCGTGTCGCTCACGCGCTCGACTTGAGAGGTCGCCCGGCGCTTCACCGTGTTGGTCAGCCTGAGAACGTAGTCGGTGACGCTATCTTTGATGCGCGCTTCGAGCCCCAAGAGCTCGAGCTCCATCGCAAGCAAGGAGTACTCTGCCGAGCTTGCCTTCCGAAGATTGGACACGTCCTTGGTGAGCGTCTCCATGGCTCGCATGCGGGTTGCGAATCGGCGGCTCGTTCGGCGCTCGCCGGTGCGCAGGTCGAGCGTTCCAAACGTCGGCAGGTCTTCCTTCAGGCCTACGAAACCGGTCGCGAGGGCGGTGGCGGCACGGTGGGTACCGTCTCCCGTGATTCGCACAGTTTCATCGAGCGCCAGAGCGAGCTCCTCTTCGACGTCGTGTCGAAGGCGAACCAACTGACCTTCGAGGTCGGCTTCAGGGTTGGCCGAGATCTCTACGATGTCGTCGTACCCCGCGATCACACCGTCGAAGAGGCTCCGCGTGCGAGCTGCGAGGTGACGATCGGCTTCGACGAAAAGCGCCGCGAGAGCCTCGAGCCGAGCGGGCGCATCATAGGATAGATGGAAGCGTCCCAACGCGCGCAGTCGGACGTCGCGGGTCGGCTGGCCCTGCCCGAGGGTCTTACGCCAGCCTCGCCTCAGACGAAGCAAACCACGTCGTAGGCGCTTCCAGAGGGAATCGTTTTGCTTGGTCTGATAGCTGAGGTCTTCGTAGGGCGCGACGATGACCAAGGGAAGCTCGTCCACCAGGCCGTCGACATTCTCGAGCACCACCTCGGGCGTCCAGGTGAGCTTGGCAAGCGTGACCGAGCGGCCGAGTACGATCCCGCGCCAGTGCGCTGCCAAATCAGACTGGGCCGAGCGTAGCATCGTCACCAGCTCATCCCGTTCGGCACCGTCCTCGGCCCGCGCTTGAACCGTCAAGCGCCGGTGATGGCGAAGGAACTCGCGCCGGAGGTCCCGCAGGTATTTCCCCGCGTCGAGCTGGAAATCTCGAAGGGGCCCGGTCGAGACCTCGCGAACGATGCTCTGCAGATCGCCCCCCAGGTCTTGCACGCGACTATTGAGCTCTTCGGTCTTCAACTGGACCGGCTCGCCCCAGAGGTTCTTCGCGCCGACGTGTTCCGGCCAGGGCTCGAGTTGCTTGGCCGCACCGTCCTCGCCTTCGGGTCGCATCGATGGCGGCCTGACCGACAAGTGCCTCGCCGGGCCGATCGACTTGCGGCTGGTCCGAGTTTCCCCAGCGAGGCTCAGTCCGAGCTTGAACATCACCGGCCCGACGAGCTCGTTGATTGCAACGCCTCCAATGATCAAGGTTTCGAGGGAGCGACCGAGGTCGCCGAACTCTCTGCCGATGATGGCGGCCAGCAGAATGGAGACGCCAGCTTGGGAGACGAAACCCATCCAGCTGAAATCCCGGGTCGCCTCATCCGCCTTGCCGATGCGGGCGCCGATTTTGGTCCCTGAATAGATCGCGAACGCACGGACGGCGACCAGGGCGATCGCAAACAAAGCGACCTGGCGCAACTCGTCCAGATGGAGCTTGGCGCCTGCAAGCGTGAAGAAGACGACGTAAACGGGCAGCGAAAGCCGCTCGACCGTTTCGATGAGCCGGTGGCCAGTCTTCGAGAAGTTCGAAACACCAAAGCCGGCTGCGAGGAACACCAGCACTGGATCCCAGCCGAGCTGGTCGCAGATGAATGCGACGAGGTACACCACGCCGACGACGAAGATCAGGAGCTCCTGATTGACGTAGCGGATATAGAGCGCCATCAGGCCGCCAACGACCACCGCACCAAACAGGATCGAGATCACGATATGCTGCAGAAGGTAGGCCCCGATTCCACCTTCCAACGCGCCCATGCCGACTTGCTGGGCGACGATGACCTGGGCGACAGCGAAGGCCACGAGGACGACCACGTCCTTCAGAACCACGACCGACAGGACATTCCGCGTCATCGGGCCCACGGCCCTCGACTCCATGATGACGGCTATCGTCGCGGCAGGAGAGGTTGCCAAGGACACCGAGGCCACCATTGCGCCGACGGCGAGCGCGGTCGCCATGGGCAGCCCAGCGACCCCGGGCAAGCCGATGTAGGGGACAGCGCCTGAGATCAACCAAAAAAATGCAGTCACGACGACGCCGATCGACACGACCTGCGCAGCGAGGATCGAGCTGATCGCGCGCATCCCCTTCTTGAGACCGTCCAACTTCAGCTCGCCGCCTGCGGTGAACGCGATCAGCGCGACGGCGAGGGTGTCGAACAGACTGAGCTGCTCGATGACCTCGTCATTGAGAATGCCTTGATCGAACGGCGCCGGGAGGCCCAGACCGCTCAGCACCTTGGCCAGCGAAGGACCGAAGACCAGGCCCGCAATCAGGTAGCCGGTAATGTGCGGCAAGCGGATCTGGCCGACGAGCCCGCCGATCGTGTAGCTCGCTAGGACCACGAATCCGAAGGCGAGCATCCCGCTCGGATCGAAGAGATGCTGGGCGAACTGCTCGAACTGGTAGAGCGCGACCATCCCGAACAGCAGCAGCACGATGACCGTGATCTGCCGTCTCGCGTGGGTCTCCTCACCAGTGGGCGGCAAGCTGTACGAGCCGGTCATCAGCGCCTCCAGAACCCTGGCAAAATGAGCGCGAAGAGAGTGAAGAACTCGAGTCGCCCGAGCAGCATGGCCATCGAGAAAAACAACTTGCTACCCACCGAGTACGAAGCGAAGTTGTCCGGCCCCACGTGGAAGGGTGCGGGTCCCATGTTCGACAAGCAAGTCAGCATCGCCCCGAAGGCGGTGGGCACCGGAACGCCTTCGACCAGCGTCACGAAGAGCAGACCAAATCCAATGCATCCCATGTAAATCAAGAAGAACGAAGCCACATCCGAGAGTACCTGGTTGCTGATCGAGGATCTCCCCATGCGGACCAGCTGCACCGTGGCGGGCCGGAAGCTCTTTTGGATTTGCGCGATCGCCTGCTTGCCCATCAAGACGGCACGCTCGATTTTGATGCCCCCTGCGGTCGAACCGGAGCATCCGCCGACGAACATCAAGAGGATCACGATCGTGAGCGCGGTCGAGCTGTATGCGCTGTAGTCGTCCGTACCGTACCCGGTCGACGAGACTGTGGTTGCAACCATGAAGAAGGAGTAGCGGAACGAGGTCGGAAGCTCGTCGTGGACACTGAGGTTCAGAATCGTCAACACGATGACCGCCGCGAAAACGATCGCGACGTACCAGCGGAACTCGATGTTGCGGACGAGTGACCGCCAGTTGCCCGTCCGTAAAAGGCCGTAGTAGAGCCCGTAGTTCACGCTGCCAATCAGCATGAAGCTCGCGATCACGTACTCGACCGCGGCGCTGTCGAATCCGCCAACCGAGCTGTCGAGCGTCGAGAAGCCACCGGTCGACATCGTCGTGAACGCGTGACAGACGGCGTCGAACAGGTCGAGGCCGAGGATTTTGAGAAGCGCGATCTCGATGATCGTGAGCGCGCCGTAGAGCTTCCAGAGGGCGAATGAGGTTTCGGCGATGCGAGGCCTCAAGCCCTCTGCTGTGGTTCCCGGCACTTCTCCGCGAAATAAGTGTTTGCCGCCGGCACCGAGGTTCGGAAAGACCGCGACGAACAGGACGACGATACCCATCCCGCCGAGCCATTGAATCAGGGAACGCCAGAGCAGGAGAGGCCGCGACAAACGTCCTTCGATGTCTGTGATGACCGTTGCACCCGTGGTCGTCAGGCCGCTGACTGATTCGAAGAATGCGTCGTCTACAGACATGCCCGCTCCGAGGATGAATGGAACGGCGCCGCAGGCCCCGGCGGCAATCCAAATCAAGCTCACTGCAAGGAGCGCCTCGCGACGCGAGATTCGCTCGGAGACGAACCGATTCCCGTAGAGAAAGGCTGACAGGCCGACGACAGAGACGATGATCGCCGAGAGCGCGAGCTCCGCGGCGCCGCCCTGTGGTCGACTTGGATCAGGCGCAAACTGGTCCCAGATCATGCTCACGCCGGCGCAAAGGGCGATCATCACGCCGATGCCGAGCACGACGGCGCCGACCGGTCGGATCACGCCGCGAAAGTCTCTCGATTGCGTGCTCACTCACCCCTCGGTCGAAAGAGCCGCTCGACGGTCGCCCGCGATTCCTTGGTGGTCATCAGGATGACGCGGTCCCCCGGGTGCACGACGTCTTTGCCGTGCGGAATGATCACGTCGTCGCCGTGCACGATTGCGGCCAAGAGCGAGCCGCGTGGCAGATTCATGCGGTGCAGAGGCTTGTTCACCGCGCGGCACTTCGGGCTTGCAGTCAGCTCGACGACTTCGGCCTGGCCGTCTTCGAGCACGGTCAGGCTGTGGAGGCCGCCGCCTCGCGAGAAGCGAAGGATTTGGTCCGATGCCACGGTGCGAGGCGAAAGAACGATGTCGATGCCGAGTTGACGGTAGATCGATGCGTAGTCTGCGCGCTGCACGATCGTGGCGGTTCGCTTGCAGCCAGTGCGCTGAGCGAGGAGTGCCGCCATGAGGTTGATTTCGTCTTGCTTGGTGACGGCGGCGAACAAGTCGTAGGTGCCGACCTCCTGCTCTTCGAGGAGCGCCCCGTCGGTTCCGTCGCCGTGCACCACTTCGATGCCCTGAAACTCGGCGCTGATCTCCTCGGCTACCTCGAGATCACTTTCGATCATCAAGACCGTGGCCTGTTGCTGCAGCAGCTCGCGCGCAAGCGCCTTGCCGACCACACCACCACCAACGATGCAGACGCGACGCGCTTCACGTTCCTTGCTAAAGAGCCGCTCGGCGGCAAGCACGCCTTCTGGTCGACCAATCAAGTACACGCGGTCGCCTTTGACCAACACATCGGCGCCACCGGGCACGAACAGCTCGCCGTCACGGACCACGGCGCTCACCAGCGTGTGTGGCGGAAGCTCGAGCGAGGAAAGCGGCTTGTTCAGGACCCGGGACTCGTCGAGGTCGATCTGCACGAGCTCGACCCGATCCTGAGCGAGGTCGACGACGTCCGAGGCACCGTACGACCGGGCGATGCGGCTGAGCTCTTGCGCAACGAGAACACGCGGATTGATCACTACGTCTACACCGAGCAATCCGTATCGGATGCCGTCGGTCCACTCGGACCAGGCCGTCCCCTGAACCCGGGCAACGACGTGCTTTGCGCCCAGCTGCTTGGATGCCAGCGCAGCGATCAGGTTCATCTCATCATGGTTGGTCACGCCCACGACCAGGTCGGCGCGACCCACGCCGGCGATCTTCAGCAAGGTTTCGCTGGCTCCGTAGCCGATGATCGACGCAACGTCGTAGTGCTCCTCGGCGTACTGCACCGCTTTGGCGCTCGAATCGACGGCGATGATGTCGTGACCCTCTTTGTCGAGGACGCTCAACAAGTGACGACCGACTTCGCCCAGACCTATGACGACGATGTTCATTTGGCACTCACTTCGATCGATGTTTGGGAATCACGTTCCTTGAGCTCGCGCTGAATTTCACCCTCGTCCGCGAGCAAGCCCCGAAGCAGTCGCGGTGCGATCAGGTCGTTGAGGATCACCGAGCCCAGCACCACGGAGTACGCGAGGTTTGCTGCCTCGCCTTCATAGACCAGGCGAAACGAGACAGCCATCGCTAGCGTGACGTCACCGTGAGCCAAGAGGCCGCGAAACAGGTCTTTTCGCAAGCTGGTCCCCCAGCCGGCGATCAGGCTCGCGATCCACTTTGCCCCGGTGCGTGCAGCCAGGAAGCCAGCGAGGGCGACCAAGGTCGGCACCAAGGGAGTGGGTTGCCACAGCGCACCGGCGAAGATCAAGAGCACGATCGTCATCGGTCGCTCGGTCGATTCGAGCGTCGTGTGCAAGAGCTGGCCACCGCGAGCGAAATTCACGAGCACGAAGCCCATCGAAAGATTCACTGCGAGGGGAGACAATTCGAGGAAATACGCGCCGCCTGATGCAAACGCGATGATGCCGACCAGCGCCAGGAAGCGGGAGTTGTCCGACTCGTCGCCCGCCAAGAAGAGCGAAAAAAGGAAGCCGAGCGCGGCGCCAAGCAAGACGGTGACCCAGGCCCACAGCGCCGGCGAGTAGTCTTGCGCCTGGGGTGCATTCTCGTGGAACACGCAAAAAATCAGGCCGAAGGCGAGGATGACGGCGATGTCTCCGAGGCGCGTTCCGTTTCGAAGCAGCGAAGCGAGCCGTCCGCTGATCTCGTAGCGCCTCGCGAGGAGGTCGAAGGGCTCGGTCGAATCTGCAGCCGCAAAGCAGGCCAGCGCTGCAGCGCTCAGTGCTGCACTACGGCCCGTCGTCTGCACCCAGCCGCCATCCGTGAAGAAGTAGTACGCGCCGAATCCGACAGCGAGGCCGGGTAGAAGGTGGTGCAGAAAGACCACGCGCCACGTTGCCGGGTCGAGCTTCTGAAGGCTCGCGAAGTCGAAGTCGGTGCCGCGAAGTAAGCCGACCCAGCCGGCGGCAAGGGCGATGATCGGCAGCAATCCGGTCAGGTTGTCGAACGCGTGAATGGCGGGGAAGGCCGGACCGAGCAGGAATCCGAGCAGCAGATATTCAGCTCCGCTCACGACGAGGAAACGACGTTGCAAACGTTCCACCACGTTGTGGGCAAGCACGTACGCCACGCCGATCACGATGACGAGCAAGACCACCGTGCCGAGCTCGCCAGAGAGCCCGGGCGCAGCCGGTTCGCTCGCCGCACGTGCGACGCCGGGCAGTGTCGCCCAGACGAGCGCCACCGCGGTCCAAATTAGAGTCGCCGCCATGTCCGCTCAATTGTGAAGAAGAAGCGGCCGGAGCGGTAGTTTCGCGCTGGACAGTTGTTTAGCTGGTCCAGAGGGGCTAGTTTCGTAGCCCTTCGAGCACGATCGAGATCAGGCTCTTGGTGGTTTCGATCGGGTCCATCTCGACCTGCTTGCGGACCGAGGCCAGGGCGAGCGCCTCGACGGCGCCGAGGACGGCCAGCGCGCTCACACGGGGGTCGGAAACCGTCACGAATCCCCGCTCAGCGGCGACCTGGCTCAGCGTCATCGCCCTGTGATCGAGCTCGTTTGCCAAGTCGGAGATCGCTTGCCGCGCGATCGTCGCCGGGGCCCGCCGCTCCTGAAGGTAGAGGCACATCGCATCCGGGTGGAGGGCGAGCGCGCCAACCAGACGGTTGCCCAGCTGTCCATAGGCCGCGACGGCATGGTCTCGATCGCTTGCTTGGCGCAGCTGCGCGTCGCAGTCCTGAATCGCTTCGAGCGTGATGCTCGCGACCGGCGAGACAACCGCCTCCACCAAATCGGCCTTGTCGCGGAAATAGCGGTAGAAATTGCCCTTGGCCATGCCGGCTTCGCGTGCGACTTCGTCGATTGTCACCGCTTCTATTCCCCGCTTCAGAAACAGCGAAAGACCGGCCTCGATGAGGTCTTGAACGCGCTTGCGTCGGTTCAGGTCTCGCTTGCCGCCCAACGCGCCCGGTCTCTCCACGGGGCCGGCGCGCCTTGGCCTTCTTTCGTCATCCATCGAGTCGCTCCTAACGGGTTCCGAGCCGCTTCGATGCTGGATTATGGGGCGCGTCACACGCAGGTAAAGGGCCAAACACGAAAATATTGCGCCTAAGGGGCCGGGATATCGAAATATTGCCTCATGCCGAAGAAAGCCCGACAATTCGTGGTGTTAGACGTGATTGACAGCCGAGGTGCTGACCCCTAAGACCTGATCTTGGAATCAATGGGAGCCTTCGATTGACCTTGCCTGCCCGCAAACCTGATTGGCTTCGTGTGAGGCTCCCGGCTGGGCCAGAGCAGGACCAATTCCACGGCCTGAAGTCCAGGTTCCGTGCTCGCGGGCTGCACACGGTGTGCGAGGAAGCCCGCTGTCCAAACATTTTCGAATGCTGGGGTCAGGGCACCGCGACGGTCATGATCCTCGGGGAGACCTGCACCCGAGGCTGCCGCTTTTGTTCGGTTCAGACCGGGAAGCCCGGCGGGTCCGTCGATTCGAACGAGCCCGAGAACACAGCGATCTCGCTCGCTGAAATGGGGCTCGCCTACGTGGTGCTCACGATGGTCGACCGCGACGACCTCGCCGATGGCGGGGCCGGGCATGTCGCCGAGACGGTTCGGCGTATCAAGCATCATAGTCCGGCGCTTCGCGTCGAGACCCTGGTCGGGGATTTTCAAGGCCAACACGACGACCTTCGCGTCGTCGTGCAAGAGGGGCGCCCGGATGTCTTCGCGCACAACGTGGAAGTCGTGCCACGGTTGCAACGGAGCATTCGAGACGTCCGCTGTTCGTGGGAACGTTCGGTCGATGCGCTCGTAACCGCGAAGGAGCTCGGCGCTTCGGTCGTCAAGACTTCACTCATGGTGGGCCTTGGCGAAGAACGCGACGAAGTGCTGAGTGCCATGCAGCTTCTGCGCGACGCAGATGTCGATGTGCTCACGATCGGCCAGTACTTGAGGCCGACCAAGCGGCATGCCGCGGTGCAGCGCTACGTGGAACCAGCCGAGTTTGAAGACTACGAAAAACAGGGGCTCGAGATGGGCTTTCGTTTCGTCGCGTCGGGGCCGCTCGTTCGCTCGAGCTACCGTGCTGCGGAGGTCTTTCTTGCGGGGGCGCTGCCCGCAGAGGTGCAGGCCGAATCGGCGCCTGCGATGAATCGCTACGGGAAGAAACGAAAGCTAGACGTGCTCGGCTGAGGGGGACATGCAGGTCATTCGGGACGACGGAAGCCTCGATCCAAAGCTCGACCCGGGCCTGTCCGTCGATGAGGTCGTCGCGCTTTACAAGGCGATGGTTCGCACCCGAATCATCGATGACCGGCTCGAACGAATCCAGCGGCAAGGTCGCATTGCGTTTCACGTCGGCTCGCTCGGAGAAGAAGCAGCAATTGTCGGCGCTGCGGCGGCCCTGCGCGATCGGGACTGGATCGTTCCCTGCTATCGCGAAGTTGGCGCCCTACTCTGGAGGGGCTACCCGGTGCAGCGGTATGTCGACCACATGTTTGGGAATGCCGATGACCCGGTACGCGGCCGACAGATGCCGGACCACACCTTCAGTCGGGCACACCGCTACCTCGCTGTGAGCGCACCCATCGGAACGCAGATCCCCCATGCCGTCGGTCTGGCGATGGCCGCCAAAAAGCGCGATCTCGATGAATGTGCCGCGGTCTTCTTCGGCGACGGTGCGACGAGCTCGAACGATTTTCACGCGGCGATGAACTTCGCCGGCGTCTTTCAGCCGCCCGTTCTCTTCCTTTGTCGAAACAACGGCTACGCGATTAGCTTGCCGGTCGAGCGTCAGACCGCCACCCGCACCTTGGCGGAGAAGGCCGCTGCGTATCGGATCGCGGCTGCACGGGTCGATGGCAACGACGCGCTGGCGGTCGTAGCAGCCGTTCGAGAGGGCGTGCAGCGTGCCGCGAACGGCGGGGGGCCGACCTTCATCGAGCTTCTAACGTATCGCCTCGGCGGCCATTCGACCTCCGATGACCCGAGGATGTATCGAAGCGAAGAAGAGGTCGACGCTTGGCGCCGCGCCGACCCGATCCTCAGGCTTCGCAAGCACATCGAGCATCGCAAGGTTTGGAGCGAAGAGCTCGACGCCGACTGGCGGACGGTCTGCGATCTGGAGGTCAAAGATTGCGTCCGAGACGCGGAGCAGAAGCCGGCGGCCGAGCTCAGCGCGATGTTCACCGACGTCTACGCCGAACCGCCTTGGCATCTTCGGGAGCAGCAAGCGCAGGCCGTTGATGGGCCGCGAGCCAGAGCTGAGGAAGACGAGTCATGACGGAAATGAACCTCGTTCAGGCAATCCATAGCGCGCTTCGCTGCGCGCTTCGGGACGACGAGAACGTTTTGCTCATGGGCGAAGACATCGGGACCCTGGGCGGAGTTTTTCGGGTGACCCAGGGGCTGCGGGATGAATTCGGCCCCGATCGGGTGCTCGACACGCCCCTCTCGGAGACCGGAATTCTAGGAGCCGCAATCGGTATGGCGCTCTACGGGCTTCGGCCGGTCTCGGAGATCCAGTTTGCCGACTTCATCTTCCCGGGCTTCGATCAGCTCGTCAGCGAAGCTGCGAAGTACCGCTATCGAACCGCGGGCGAGTTTCACGTGCCGATGGTCGTCCGCGCCCCGTACGGCGGCGGGATTCGCGGAGGTCAGTATCATTCCCAGTCGCCCGAAGCCTTGTTCATTCACACGCCGGGATTGAAGGTCGTCTGCCCATCCAATCCTTACGATGCGAAGGGGCTTCTGCTCGAAGCGATCGGGGACGAAGATCCGGTCCTCTTCTTCGAGCCGAAACGCGTCTACCGAGCTGTGAAAATGGACGTTCCGGAGACGACGTACCGGCTGCCTCTCGGCGAGGCGAAGGTCGTTCGGCCGGGCGAGACGATCACCTGCCTAGCCTGGGGGGCCATGCTCTACGAGGCGTTCACCGCCGCCGAGGAGGTTGCCAAGGAGGGGGTCGACGTCGAAGTGATCGACCTCAGAACCCTCTGGCCGCTCGACCTGGAATCCATCGTTTCGAGTGTGAAGAAGACCGGCCGGGTGGTGATCGTGCACGAGGCGCCTCGGACATGCGGCTTCGGCGCCGAGCTCGTCGCGCTGATCACGGAGCGCGCATTCTTGCATCTAGAGGCCCCTCCCGTTCGTGTTACCGGCTGGGACACGCCGTTCCCTCTGACACACGAGCGCGAGTACCTTCCGCTCGCGCATCGCATCGCTCCGGCGCTTCTCGAAACGGCGAGGTACTGAGCGATGGCGCGGCTCGACTTCAAGCTTCCGGATGTGGGGGAAGGGGTCACCGAAGGCGAGATCGTCGAGTGGTTCGTTTCCGTGGGTGACAGCGTAGCCGAAGACGACCCGATGGTAGAGGTCATGACCGACAAGGCGACCGTGACGATTGGTGCGCCATGCGAGGGGCGAGTCGAGCGGATTTGCTTTGAAGTGGGCGCTGTCGCGCAAGTCGGGCAGGTGATTCTAACGCTGGAGCCGAAGCTGGGCTCGGACTCAAATTCAACGCGGCGGTCTTCGAGGCCGCCAGCCGCCGCGGTGGGGGAGATTCGAAATCGAGTCCCGGGGGCGGCGCTTTTTCAGAGCCCGTCTTCGACCAGCGCCTCTGTGACCAAGCCTCTCGCGACTCCTGCCGTCCGCCGGCTAGCCCAAGACCTGGGACTGGACCTTCGGCAGGTACGCCCCAGCGGGGCGGATGGGCGGGTGACCGGCGACGACGTTCGCGCCGCGGCGACTGGGGAGCAAACGCCTTCGCCACTCGAAGAGCGTCAACCGATCCTGGGGATTCGACGGGCGATCGCCGAGCGGATGCACCGCTCCAAGAAGACGGCGGCGCACTTCACCTTCGTCGAGGAGTGCGATGCGTCGGCGCTGGTGGAGCTGCGGCGGAGGCTTTCGCCCGACGCGGAGCGCCGCGGGCTCCGGCTCACGTACTTGCCATTCATCGTCAAAGCCGTGGCCGGCGCATTGCCCAGGCACCCCGTGCTCAACGCTGCGGTCGATGAGCGCAGCCATGAGCTGATCTACAAGAAGTACTACAACATCGGTGTGGCAACGGCGACCGAGTCAGGACTCATGGTACCGGTCGTACACGATGCGGACCGGCTCTCGCTCTTCGAGCTGGCAAGCCAAATCGAACGCCTTGCACAGTCCGCGAGGGACGGAACGATTGCGCCCGAAGATCTGCGGGGCTCCACGTTCACGGTGACATCCCTCGGCAAACGGGGGGGGCTTCTTGCGACGCCGATCCTCCATCATCCGGAGCTGGGCATCTTGGGGGTGCACCAAATCAAGGAGAAGCCCGTGGTTCGAGATGGAGAGATCGTCGTGGGGAAGGTCATGTTGCTTTCTCTCTCGCTCGATCATCGCGTCATCGATGGACACGTCGGCGCTGCGTTTGCGTACGACGTCATCGAGACACTGGAGAACCCGGAGCGCCTAGTCGACGGGGACCTTTGATGGTTGCGATTCGTCAGAAGCTGCTCGACTGGTACGACGAGGCGGCGCGCGACCTTCCTTGGCGCCGGACGCGCGACCCATACGCAATTTGGGTGTCCGAGATCATGCTTCAACAGACGCGTGTCGACACGGTCATCCCATACTACGAGCGCTTCCTGGCCAGCTTTCCTACTCCGAAAGACCTGGCGGAAGCGGACGAAGATGCCGTGCTCTCGCATTGGAGCGGCCTAGGCTACTACCGACGCGCCCGCCTACTCCACGCGGGCGTCCGGGAAGTCGTCGCGCAGTACGGCGGACAAGTCCCCGAGGATGCCGAAGCGCGGCGCGCGCTGCCCGGAGTAGGTCCGTACACCGCGGGCGCCATCGGCAGCATTGCGTTCGAGAAGGAAGAGCCCATCGTCGATGGAAATGTGACGCGCGTTCTCGCGCGGCTGTTTCGAATTGGCACGCCGGTCGGCACGTCCGTGACTAGCAAGCGCGTTTGGGAAGAGGCCGAACGCTTGGTCCCAGGCGTCCGACCCGGCGCGTTCAATCAGGCCTTGATGGAGCTCGGCGCGACGGTTTGCACCCCCAAGCAACCGAGCTGCGAGTCCTGCCCGCTTGTCGACGACTGTCAGGCTCGCGCACATGGCGAGGTTGACACGCTCCCGGTGCCGCGTCCGCGAAAAGCCCCGAGTCAGGTGAAGCTTGCCGCTGTGCTGGCGACGCAGGGTCGCGGGAGGGAGCAGCGCGTCTGGCTCCTTCGAAGCGAGCAGAGTCTGTTTGCGGGGCTCTGGGGCTTGCCCATGACGCCGAGAAGCGCGTTCGATTCGAGCGATGCGCGAGGAGCGCTCCGGGACGCCGGGATCTCTGCAAGCCTGGGCCCGAAATCGATTGGACGACTGGACCATCTTCTGTCGCACCGTCGAATGCAGGTCGACCTGTTTCGCGCCACGGGGGCGAAAGCGGAATCCTCCGAGACGCGACGGCTTTTTCTTTCCGACGAGCTGGGAACTGTGGGCGTTTCCACATTGACCAAGAGGCTCTTGGCCATCGCGTTTTCCTAGCGTTGCTGCTCGAGCGGGTCCCGCCCCTGAGCTTGCAGCGGATTGGCCCCCCGGCCCCCGCAACCGATACACTTCTTCGGTGGGAGTTCTTGCGTATCAGGGCGTATCCAAACGTTTTGGAAGGCACACGGCGCTCGACGGGGTGTCGCTCGAAGTGGAGGAGGGGGAGGTCTTCGGCCTTCTCGGACCGAACGGTGCCGGAAAGACGACCCTGATCCGAATCGGGCTCGACATCCTTCGTGCCGATGCAGGCGATGTGTCCCTCTTTGGCGCAGCGCCGACCCCGCAGAATCTCGATCGCACAGCCTATCTCCCCGAGGAGCGCGGCGTGTATCGTCGCGCCAAAGTGCGCGAGCTCCTCGCCTACTTGGGACGGCTCAAGGGGATGACCCGGGCGGCAGCTCGCGACGCCGGCGAGCAATGGCTCGAGCGCGTCGGCCTCAGCCAGGTTGCGGAGCAGCGCGTCGAAAGCCTTTCGAAAGGCATGACGCAGAAGGTTCAAATCGCCGCGTGCCTGATGAGCGAGCCCGAGCTCTGTGTTCTGGACGAACCGTTTTCAGGCTTGGATCCGGTCAACGTTGCCCTCGTCACCGAACTGATCGAAGAGCGGCGGCGAAGCGGCCGAACCACGGTCTTGTCGACCCACATGATGCATCAAGTCGAGGCCCTCTGTGACCGCGTCGCGCTCATTCATCGAGGCAAGCTGGTGGTGTACGGCCAGCTCGATGAGATTCGTCGCCGGTACTCACCGCATGAGGTCATGGTCTGGACGGCGATGGACCTCGTCGCACTCGGCGTCGATGCCACGCAGCGCAAGGCAGGGTGTTGGCACGTGGAGCTGCCTTCGAGCGCCACTCCGGCCGGATACCTGAACCAACTGGTCCAAAACGGAGTTCTGGTCGATCGCTATGAACCCTTGGTTGCTCGGATGGATGAGATTTTCGTCCATCTCGTCGGTGGAGGCCGCTGAGGCATGCGCATCCCACGTATTGTAGCCGTAGCGCGATTCGAGTTTCTGTCGGTGGTCAAACGCTGGTCTTACCTGTTGGCGACGTTCGGTTTGCCTCTCTTCCTGGCTGCGGTTTCAGGGACCGTCCTCGGCGTGCAGACCTATTTTCTTTCGCAGCGCGCGGCCGAGAGCTCGCAGTTTGGCTTGGTCGACGAGGCCAAGGTCATCGATCGTTCTTCGTTCGTAGAGCAGGACGGCGAGCTCCGCTGGAAGGCTCGCGCAAACGCCGACGAAGTACGGCTCTACGACAGTCGTGAGGCTGCCCGGAAGGATCTCGCTTCGGGCGCGGTTCGTGCAGTGTATGTCATCGAAAACGACTACCTCGCGACTGGCGAGGTGATTGCCATAGAGTCCGAGAAGACCCCGCTCTTGACCATGCGGGGGACGTCGATCGAACCCTTGCTCCGAAATCTCCTACGAAAGTCACTGATCGAGGGGCGCCTCGACGCTGATGTCCAGCAGCGCGTGATCTCACCGGCCTACTTCGTGCGCAGCCGGCTCGGCCCTGAAGGAGAAGAATTGGTCGACCTCGACGAGGCCCTCGACCTCCTCATGCGCACGACGATTCCCCTCTTCCTCGGCATTCTCCTACTCACGGCGCTCTTGAGCGCTTCGGGTTATCTCGTGCAGACCGTTTCGACCGACAAGGAGAGCAAGATCGTCGAAGTGCTGCTCTCTTCAGTCACAGCCGAGGAAATTCTGGCCGGCAAGCTCTTCGGTCTCGGCGCTGCAGGTTTGATCCAATTCGCGGTCTGGTCGTCGATGGTCGTCGTCGTCGCGATCACGGCTTCGGCTGCGTTTGCGGCGTTCGTGTCGATTCCCTGGGGAGCCTTGGCCGCGGCCCCGGTGCTGTTCGTCCTGGGCTACCTGTTCCTCGGAAGCTTGATGCTCGCCACCGCTGCGCTCGGCGCCAATGCGGCGGAAAGCCAGAAGCTCACCCTGGGCTGGGCGATCCTCGCAATCCTTCCGCTGATGGTTCTGGTCATCCTGCTCGAGGAGCCCAATGGCATCCTCGGCCAAGCGATGACGTGGATTCCGTTCACTTCGCCGCTCACCGTCATCATCCGTCTCTCCGTCGACGCCTCGGGGATCGCCTGGTGGGAGGTGCTTGGCTCGATGCTGGTCTTGTTGATCTCGACTTGGCTTTCGATACGAGTGGGGGCGCGACTGTTTCGAGTCGGGTTCCTGTTGACTGGGACGATGCCCTCGTTGGCGGAGCTTTGGCGTCAAGCCCGCTAGGGCCAGCAGGGCACAGCTCTACTCGAAGGGCCCAGGCATAGGCAGCTCGAGCTCCTCGATCAGCTCAGCAGTCGTGGCAGCCGCGGCCGAATAGACGGAGACGCGCATTGCGGCGAAATCGAGAATCACGAACGACTGCTCGTCTTTGCGGTGAATCGTTCCGGCATTGAGCACCGTGAGCCCGGGGAAGACGCGGACCATTCTATGGTGAGTATGCCCGCCGATCATGAACTGAACCCCGTCGTCGAGCATCAGCTCGCGGAGCGTTGGCATGTCCTGCAGAGCGTAGCCTCGGGTGTCGGGTAACAGCCATGCTTCGTCGTCTTCGCCCACTCCGTGGCAAAGCAGTGCTCCTCCGGCCGGGGTCGAGTACCGACGCGTTCGGGGGAGCGCTTCGATGAATGCACGGGATGCATCACTGATCTCGCGCGTGGCGTTTTCCAGTGACCGCTGCTCGCCCGACAAAAACCAGCGCTCATGGTTGCCAGCGACGCATTGGACGCCTCGCGCCTCCAACAAGCCTAGGGTCGCATCGGCATCTCCGAAACCGTCGACCAAGTCACCGACGCAGAGAGCTCTCTCGACGTTCATCGAGTCCAGGGCATCGAGCACACGCGCTAGCGTTTCAGCCTCGCAGTGGACGTCGCCAATCACCCCCAAGCGGCTGAGCTTGCCCGTCTCGCTCACCGCTCCAACTTAGGTGCTTTTGCACGCGTCGCCAAGAAGTACGCGACTGGTGCTCGCGGGCCTCCTGTTGTAGATCCGTTTCCATGCTCGACCTGCGCCACGTGAGCGAGAATCTGCCGGATGTTAAGGCAGCCCTGAAGCGCCGTGGTTTCGCCGATGCGGAGCTGCTGGATCGACTCGCGTCACTAGCCGAGGAGCGCCGATCCGTCATCACCGGAGCTGAGGCGCTGCGACAAGAGCGGAACGAAGCCAGCCAGGCCATGGCAAAGGTCGCTGACAAGAAGTCCACCGAGTTTCGGGCGAAGCGCGAACAGCTCCGAAGCCTGGGCGACGAGATCAAACGAAGCGAGTCCCGGCAAGGAGAAGTCGAGGCCGAGCTCGACTCGATCTTGCTCAACCTTCCCAATCTCCCGCATCCCAGCACGCCCGACGGCCTGAGCGAGGCCCAAAACGTCGAGCTGCGGGTTTGGGGTGACAAGCCGGCCTTCGATTTCGACGTCGTGGATCACGTCGAGGTCGGCACCAAGCTCGACATCCTGGACTTCGAACGTGCTGCGAAGATCAGTGGCTCGCGCTTCGTCGTGCTCAAAGGCCTCGGCGCTCGACTCAACCGCGCGTTGATGCAGTTCATGCTCGACGTCCACAGCAGCGAGCATGGATACGAAGAAATCTGGCCGCCGGTGCTCGTCAAAGACAGCGCCATGCTCGGCACCGGTCAACTTCCGAAGTTCAAAAGAGATGCGTTTCGCATGGCGAAAGACGAAGAATGGGAAGCCGAGGCCGGGGCGCAGGGGCACGACTTGTATCTCGTGCCGACCGCTGAAGTTCCGCTGACCAATCTCCACGCAGACGAGATTCTCGCCGGAGCGGACTTGCCGCTTGCGTACACCGGATATACCGCCTGCTTTCGAAGCGAAGCCGGAAGCTACGGCAAAGACACACGCGGCATGATTCGCGTTCATCAGTTCGACAAAGTCGAGCTCGTTCGTTTTTGTCATCCCGAACAAGGTGAGGCGCAGCTCGAAGCGCTCACCCATCACGCCGAGTCGATTCTCCAAAAGCTCGGCCTCCACCATCGCGTCGTCCAGCTCTGCGCAGGAGATATGGGGTTTGCGGCGCAGAAATCGTACGACCTGGAGGTCTGGCTGCCAGCGCAAAACGCCTATCGGGAGATTTCGAGCTGTTCTTGGTTCGGAGACTTCCAGGCACGGCGAATGCAAGCTCGATTCCGTCCCGCAGAAAAGGCCAAGCCGCTCTTCGTTCATACGCTCAACGGCTCAGGTCTTGCGATCGGTCGGACGCTCGTCGCGATTCTAGAGCAGAATCAACGGGCCGATGGCAGTGTCCTCATCCCAGAAGCGCTGTGGCCGTACATGGCGGGCCTCGAAAGAATTCCAGCGGCCGAAATGACGACTAGATGACGATTGGATGACGACGCTCGAAATCGAACGCGACGTCCCGCTGGCTCCGCTCACCAGCCTGGAGCTCGGCGGACCAGCGAAGTATTTCGTTCGCGCCGGCGATGAAACCACTCTGGTCGAGGCGCTTCGTTGGGCGGCCGATCGAGCGACGCCCTCAGCGATCTTGGCTGGCGGCTCGAACCTCATCGTGCCCGACGAAGGCTACGACGGGCTGGTCGTTCAAATGGCGATCGACGCGCTCGATTTTCGCGAGGGCGGTACCGTCAGTGCCGGCGCCGGAGTCGCTTGGGAGACGGTCGTGGACGGCGCGGTCGCTCGGAGCTGGGCGGGTCTCGAATGCCTCTCGGGGATTCCTGGGTCCGCCGGTGCGACGCCGATCCAAAACGTCGGAGCGTACGGCGCTGAAGTTGCGGAGGTGATCGCGCGGGTCCGTGTGATTCGCCGTGACACACTCGCGTTCGAAGAGCTCGGTCCGGAGGACTGCGGCTTCGGGTATCGCGACAGCTTGTTCAAGCGGGAGCCCGGTCGCTTCATCGTGTCCGCGGTCGACTTTGCCCTCCGCCCCGACGGCCCGGGAACGGTTCGCTACGCCGAGCTCAAGAAAAACATTGGGCCCGATGCCGGGCTTGCCGAGATTCGGCGCGCCGTTCGGGCCCTTCGCCGACGGAAGTCCATGCTGATCGAAGCCGGCGATCCGAACCGCCGAAGCGCAGGTTCGTTCTTCCTAAATCCCGTCGTTTCCCGTGCGGATGCCGACCGCCTGGTCGAGCAGGCGCTCGAAGACAAGCTCGTCGGTGCTCCTGAGGAAGTTCCGCGCTACCCAGCCGAGGGCGCCCGGGTGAAGCTCGCAGCGGGGTGGCTCATCGAAAAGGCCGGAGTGGCAAAAGGCAGCCGGCGCGGCGCCATCGGAGTCTCGAGCAAGCACGCCCTCGCGCTGGTCCACCATGGCGGAGGCAGCACAGCGGAGCTGATCGCCTTCGCAGACGAGATTCGTGCGCGCGTGCGCGACCGCTTCGGGGTGACGCTCGAACGCGAGCCGAGACTGCTCGGCTAAGTCATTCTGCGAACGGGTCGCTGAAGGCCGGGTTGGTCAGCAGTTCCTCGTCGGTCAGGGTGCGAAGGAAAGCGATCAGGTCCTGTTTTTCTTGCTCGGTGATCTCGAAACCGTTCAGGAAGCTGCTCTTGTTGGGATTGTCGAAGCCGTCGCCCGCGTTGGGTCCGCTTTCGATCAAGCGGCCGCCACGCGCATAGTGATCCACCACCTCTTCGAGCGTGGCGATCGAGCCATCGTGCATGTAGGGGGCGGTCACCGCGATGTTGCGGAGGCTCGGCGGCTTGAATTTTCCCTTGTCCGCTGGGTCGTTCGTGATGTCGAAAAGCCCCTGATTGCCTTCCGGGTAGCTTCCGTCGGAGTCGAGGTTGTACAGGCCGTTGTTGATGAAGGTCTGCTGATTGAATTCGCTGCCGTCGTGATCGACCGCCTGGGAGAGCAGGAAGCCTCCGTGACAATGAAAGCACTCCAAGGCATCCGGCACGCCTGCCTCGGTCGTGCCGCCGAAGAATAGTGCCTTGCCACGTTGCTCGGGCAGGGTCAGCGCGCTCGAACCGCGGTCGTGCTTCGAGTTGAAGCTGGTCAGCGCCCGCTGAAACGAGGCTATCGACTTCGTGATGCTGTCGAGATTGATCGGATCGGACTGGTTCGGAAACGCGTCCGCGAACATCGCCGGATACAGCGCGTCCTCGCGCAGTCGGCGAAGGAGCTCCTCTTCCATGTTGGCCATCCCGAGCTCGACCGGATCCTCACCGAACATCGGCACCAGGGCTTGCTCTTCGAGTCGCACCACCGCCGGGTTTGCCCAGGTGAGCGATGCCGCGTAACCCGCGTTGGCCACGCTCATCGAGCTGCGTGGATGAATCTCGCCCGTCGAGCCTTCCGCTTGGGCCAGCCCATCGGTGAAGGCGAGCTCCTGCAGATGACAAGTTCCGCAACTCTGGGTTTGGTTCCCCGAGAGCTTCGTGTCGTAGAACAAGAACCGACCAAGCTCGACCTTGGCCTCGGACATCGGGTTGTCCTCGGGAACGCGCGGCGGCGGCACGGTGTCCGGAAGGTCCCAGACCCATGCCCCGGACGCGGATGAGGTGTCGCTGTCACCGCATCCGGCCCCAAGGAGCAATGGCAATAAGATAAGCGTGTGTGAGAGGAGTTTCATGTTGAGATGTGAAGGAGTCTAACTGTCGGTCCGAGCAAAAAAGCTCACTCGGCTGAGAAAAACTGCTGCGGCCCAGGAGTCGAACCGGCAAACGACAGCCCGAGGTTTTCGAAGAGCGGTGCGCAATCCGCATCGGCTGGCTTAGCCATGCATCCGGGGTCGTCACCCTCTTCGGGGTTAGAGTCGCTGACGTCGAGCGCCGCGCCTTCAACCAGATCCGCGTAGTCGGCGACAACGGTGCCTGTGCTCGCATCGAATGCATCGAACTCCACCTCGACTCGGTTGCCATTGGCGCACGACGTTACGCCACCCACCATCGGATCGCCTTCGCAGCCGGTGCTGCCGAGGTGCATGCGCCAGTCAGTCCCGCTGAACTGCCCCGAGTCGATTCGGAGAAACTTGTAGCCGCCCTGCCAGTTCCAGAAGAGGGCCGTGATATTCAAGGGGCTGGGCGCGGTGGAATGGTTCACGTGATTCATTTCAAAAGGCACGCCCATCTTGAAGCGAAGGCCGTCGTACTCTCCCGCCGGCAAAGAACCCGTCACCAGCTCATTGAGGTCCTCGTTGCCCATCGAGGCGCAGTCCTCGAAGTCGAGCAAAGCTACGCCGCCGGTCTGGAACTTGTTTTCAGCGAGTTCCACCGGAACCCACACACCTGTCGCGTTCTTCATTTCGACTTCTTGCACGTAGAAGCGAAAGTCACTGAGCACGAGCGATGCGTCGTCTGCACCGAGGTTCTCGTAGGTGCCTCCGCAGACGAACGGCTCCTCGCCCACGACGGCGGCAAAGTTGAGCGCGACGTCTTGCTGCTCCTGCGTCGCGCTCGCGTCGTCCCCGCAACCCACGGCCAAGGCGCTCAGCACCATCAATGTCCCTAGTCTCTTCATTTCTTTCTCCGCGGTCTTTAGAGCCCGTCTTCCTCGATGGGAAGGACAGCCTGCAACGACGACCGTACGTTTTCGGTTATCTGTTGTTGCACTGCGGTTGAGTCCAGCAGTGCAAAATCGATGCCATCGAACCACTTGCGGTGGTCGATCTGGATGGAGACGCTCTCGAGGACCGGCCCGTCGAACACCAGCGGGCGGTCGAACCGCATCTCGCAGGGGAGGATCTCCGAAATCTGCGCGAGTAGAGCGGAGGGGGCTTCACCGGTCTCGTCTTCGACCCGTCCCGCGACGAAGACGCTGTTCTGCGTCATGTCGAGGTTTTCGTCGGTCAATCCCTCGGCGTCCTGGTCCGCGGGCATCCCGGTGACGCGAATCCCGCAGTAGCGTCCCGGAGGCGGCCGCAGGGTTCCGGCGAAGAGCGGGACCCCTGCGCTTTCCATGAGATCGATCACCAAGGGAACGCCCAGGCTGGTCGGCGATGAAAACTCGTGCGCTTTCGCTCGCGCAGCTGTGACAAGTTTCCAGAGATCCAGGACAAAATTGTCGCAACGGATCAGCTCCACCCTGCCGACCGCGATCATGGCTCGTTCGAGCCGCACCCTGTAGCCCAGGTCGGTACGGACGGCGGCTGGGGTCGCAGCGGGCTGGTAGGCGACGTCGACCTCGATCCCCTCGGTCACCCGCATGCAGTTCAGCAGTAGCGCCATGCTGAGGAGCACGGCCACGATCACGAGGCTATATTTCATAGACCAGCCCTGCCGTGATCGCGAGACCTTCTACGTGGCTTCCGTCGAGCCGCTGAATCATCGGCACGGCCGCGGTGAAATGCAGCAGAACCTTGTCGTGCGGCAATCCGACCAGGCCAAACGTGCCATAGGTGATGTGTCCGCCGGTGTTCGGGTCGCGAAACCCGGCGATGTAGCCCGGCTGATCGATTCGGAACTCGACGCCCAGCTGAAAGGCGAGAAAGCTCCAAGGCTGAAACTGCCCAAGCACGGTTTGCCGGAAGCTCGCGCCGACCTTCGTGTCCGCCGTCCCCTTGGTCGGAAAGATTCCGATCGACGCGGCGTAAACCGACCAGGGGTCGGAAAACATCGTGTAGGAAGCGCCCGCAATCGGGTCCCAAGAGCCGGTGCCTGCCTGGAACTCCAACGGAAGCGGGACGCCTTGCGCGTCGCGCTCGATCGAGCTGGTCGGAAACTCGAGACCGCCGATCAGGCTCACCAAATGCCGAGGGGCAAACTTGCGATCGCGCCAGACGACAGCCCGCGCCCGAAACTCCAAATCCCCCGGAGCCCAGATATCCGCTTCCGCGAGATTGACTGCGCTCACCAGTCGGTGCACCAGCGGCATCATCAAAGACAGCGTCCACCGGTCACTTGGCGAGTATGCGCCTGCGAACTCCATGCGCTGTTCGGCAAGCCTGAGCTCGTCGACCTGCGCTTCGCCGATTCGATCGTTTCGATGACGAACGGTTCCCGAGGTGCGCAGCCGCTGGCTTTTCGGTTGCTCGAAGCCCACGATGGTCAGGGTCGGATCGCCGACGCCACAGGTTCCGCACGCAGAAGCCTCCGCTGCAATCGAAAACGGCGCGAGCAGCGCCGCGATCACCCAACAAACCTTCACCAGCCGCATCTTAGGGACGGACGGAGCGGGCTTGTACGTGGCAAATCGTCGCAGCGCTCAGCGGGTCGTGGGGAACTTCGAGAGCTTTCGCTGAAGGGAGCGTCGGTGAATACCAAGTCTTTCCGAAGCCTTGGTGATGTTGCCGCCGCAGTCGGTCAGCACCCGTTGGATGTGCTCCCATTCGACCCGCGCGAGGGACGGCGTCTCGGGGGCCTCGCTTTGTGCCGGCGGGGCTTCGCGATCCACCGAGGCGTCGCTCCGCCCGAACGACGCGATCAGCTCGTCCACATCGGCGGGTTTGGTCAAATAGTGCGTAGCGCCAAGCCGGACCGCCTCGAGCGCAGTAGCGATGCTTCCGTAACCGGTGAGCACCACGATCTTGGTCGCCGGATCGATCCGATGAAGCTCGCGCACGAGCTCCAAGCCTGACCTCCCGGGCATCCGAAGATCGACGACGGCGTACTCGGTGCTTTCCAGCTCCGCAGCGGCGATCGCTCCGTCGTAGCCATCGGCCTGCTGTGCCTCGTAGCCACGCTGCTCGAACGCGCGAGCCATGCGCGATCGGAGCCGCTCGTCGTCATCGACCAGAAGGATCGAGGGTTTGGGGCTGGCATCGTCTCGTGCGTCGGTCATGAGCCTTGAGGAAGCATGACGCGGATGGTCGTGCCCCGGTCACTTGCCGACTCGATGCTGAGTCGGCCTCCCAGCGAGTCTACGAGCGTCCTTGCGAGGAACAAGCCGAGACCCATGCGGTCGGACTTGTTCTTCGTCGTGAAGAACGGCTCGGTGGCGCGTCTCAGGGCTTGCTCGTCCATCCCGTGACCCTCGTCGAAGAAGCAAAGCTCGACGGCGCGATCGAGTTGGCGAACATGAAGCGAGACGCGTCCCTCGTCGCAGGCGTCAAAGCCATTGCGCGCGATGTTCTCGACCATCTGCACCAGCGCGGTCCCAGGTGCTTCGATCACTTCGACCTCGGTCGACGCGACCCAGCGTTCAGCCTGCTCCGAGCTCAGTCGCGCGCGCACCTCTGCAAACATCACGTCGATCGCCACGGAGCTCGGCGCCTCCCCTACGTGCTCACCTCCTGCAGAGGCCATTCGGTCGAGCACCCGACGGCATCGCTCGAGCTCCTCGCGAATCAGCTCCGCATCCTCGACGAGTGCGTCACCGCCCGGAAGGGTCCGCGCCTGCCGTTCCATCTCTTTGGCCGCCACCGCGATCGTGCCGAGTGGGGTTCCAAGCTCGTGCGCTGCACCGGCTGCCAGAGTCGCGATGGATGCCAACTTCCCCCAGCGATGCGTCCGTTCTTCGGCCTCGGCCAGTTCTCGCTCGCGTCTTCGGAGCTCGACCGACAGCTGGCTCACGAAATACGTGATCAGCGCGACTGCGAGAACCAATGCAATGAACATCCCGTACAGGTGCGTTTGAAAACCCCCGCCGTGCCCGGCATGGCCCAAGTGCTCGCTCGGCACGTGAACGACGAATAGGGTCGCGAACGATAGGATCGAAAGCGCGGCAATGGTCCAGGTCCACTTGGGGGCAAGCATGACCGCAGACGCCGCGATGTAGACCACGTAGATGATGCTGAACGGGTTGGTCGGGCCGCCGGAGAGGTAGAGCATGCCGGAGAGGAGCGCGACGTCCAGAACGAGAAACGCGCCGAGGTGACCGGCATCCGCCTTGCGTGAGGCCAACCAGAGGTTCGAGACCACGCCGACGGCTACGAGCGACCACATCGGAACGACGGGTAGGGTTACGGCGAGGAGCTCGCTGGCGACGAGTATCGCGGACGCCTGAATCGCCAGCGCCCCCCAGCGCATCCGCGCCAACCATTCGGCGCCGGTGGCCGACGCTCGATGGTCGGCGCTCACGACTCCGTTTGAGCATCGCTGGTCGAGCCGATGTCGACGCTGCCGTACATCGCTTCGGCGATTTTGTAGGCGCTCAGCTCGAGCGTTTCGAGGCCATCCTTGATGGCGATCGCGTCGCCCTCATTGACCGAGAAGTGCAAGGACTCGATGTCGGCCTCGACCTGTGCGACCACGTCTTCTGGGACGAGCTCCCGGCATTCGGCGACCGCCCGCTCGCTGGTGTAGAGCAAAGCCTCGGCCGCATTGCGCAGCTCGGCGAGCTCACGACGCTTCTGGTCGGTCGTTTTGTAGGCGTCGGCCTCGCCGATGATGCGTTCGATGTCTTGCTCGGTCAGCCCACTCGATGCGACGACACGGATGTTCTGCTCACGGCTGGTACCGAGATCCTTGGCGCTCACGTTGACCACGCCATCGGCGTCGATGTCGAACGTCACCTCGATTTCCGGAACACCGCGGGGCGCAGGCACGATGGGCGCGAGCTCGAACTTGGCCAAGGACTTGTTGTCCGCGGACATGTCGCGTTCGCCCTGCAGGACGTGAATCGGCACGAAAGACTGGTTGTCTACGCTGGTCGTGAACACCTCTTTGGCGCGCGTAGGGACCGTGGTGTTGCGGGGGATCAGCTTGTGGAACACGCCGCCGCCGGTCTCGACGCCGAGGCTCAAGGGTGTGACGTCCAGAAGAAGGACTTCTTCGACGTCGCCCACCAGTGCGGCGCCTTGAAGCGCAGCGCCCATCGCCACCACTTCGTCCGGATTCACCCCTTTGTAGGGTGGCTTGCCGAAGAAATCCTCGACCTTCGACTGAACCATCGGCATGCGCGTTTGACCGCCCACAAGGAGAACTTCGTCGATGTCTTCCTTCTTGACGCCGGCGTCGTCTAGGGCCTGTTTGCAGGGTCCGAGCGTCCGGTCGATGATCTCCGAGACGAGGATTTCCAGCTCGCTGCGCTTGAGCTTGGTTTCGAGGTGCTTGGGCCCGGATTCATCGGCTGCAATGAACGGAAGGTTGATCTCCGTCTCCAGCGAAGACGAGAGCTCATGCTTGGCCTTTTCGGCTTGCTCCTTCAGACGTTGGAGCGCGACACGGTCGTCGTGCAGATCGATCCCGCTGCTCTCTTGGAAGCGTCGCGTGAGCTCTTCGACCAAGGCGTTGTCCAGATCCTCGCCGCCGAGGTGGGTGTCCCCCGACGTGGATTTCACGCTGAAGACGCCATTGGCAATTTCGAGAATCGAGATATCGAAGGTGCCGCCGCCCAAATCGTACACGGCGACTCGCTTTCCTTCTTTCTCGTCGAAGCCATAGGCAAGCGCGGCTGCAGTGGGCTCGTTGATGATGCGTCGTACCTCGATTCCAGCGATCTTGCCTGCTGCAATGGTCGCCGAGCGCTGCGCGTCGTTGAAGTACGCCGGTACGGTCACAATCGCCTCTGCAACATCGTCGCCGAGGAACGACTCTGCGACCTCTCGCATCTTTTCGAGAACCATGGCCGAGATTTCAGGCGGCGAGTACCGATGGCCCTCTGCTTGTATCCAGGCGTCCCCGCCCTCGCTCTCGACGACCTCGTACGGGACCGCGCGCTTGTGTCGCTTGGCGGGCTCCGAATCGAATGGCAGTCCCATCAATCGCTTGATGGCAAAAATGGTGCTCTCCGGGTTGGTCACGCCTTGGCGCTTCGCCACGCTACCCACCCGTCGCTCGCCGTCCTTTGAAAAAGACACGACCGACGGCGTGGTACGGCTGCCCTCGGCGTTCGGAATCACCTGCGGCTCCCCGTTGTCGACAAATGCAACACAGGAGTTCGTCGTCCCCAGATCGATCCCGATGATCTTCCCCATCTCGCCCTACTCCCCTTTATACCCCGAGGCGGAACCCCAATGCAGTAAACGTGCGACTATTCATCGCTGGCGCTGCTCTCGCCGCTCGCGTCATCTTTCAAATCATGGCCGTCCGAGACCGGTTTT
>Ga0265303_10000216_pt1 | contig 30033 bp, 23 predicted proteins | sample Helome_2_FD_192494 | JGI IMG/M metagenome (GOLD analysis project Ga0265303, IMG submission 192494) | Marine sediment microbial communities from subtidal zone of North Sea - Hel_20160317 (Illumina Assembly) | ecosystem: Environmental > Aquatic > Marine > Subtidal zone > Sediment ... | reverse complement strand
TATCCTGGTTGACGAAGAAAACCGCCGGACGGTTGCCCAGACCCTGGTCGCTGAAACCGCCAACCTGTATTTGCAGATTGAAGCCTTTGAACGACGACTGCAAATTGCCACTGAGAGCATTGCGGCGTTCAGCCGCAGTTTGCAGTTTGTCGAAACCCGTTACCGCCGGGGCCTGACGTCTGCGTTGGATGTTCGACAGGCACGGCGAATCCTGGCCGGGGCCCAAACCCGTGTTCCCGAATTGCAGCAGCTATTGGGAATCACCCAGCAGCAGCTTGCGATTTTGCTGGGTCGTTATCCGGAAACTCGGCCTGCTCGACCCCAGCCTCAAGATTACTACCGGCAGCAGAAACCGGTACCGACCGGTCTGGCGTCCACCCTGCTGCGCAAACGACCGGATATTCGTGCAGCAGAGTTGCGGCTGCAGGCCTTAAACCAGCAAATCGGTTCGGCGAAAGCTGCCCGCTTTCCGGAAATTACCCTAACCGGCACATATGGCTGGAATGCAGACGGTAAAGACCGGCTTTTTAAAAGCGATAGTGTTATCTGGAATTTTGGCAGGGGCGTCGTGCAACCCCTGGTGGATGCCGACCGCCTGAAAGCCCGCCAGCGGGGCGTTGAAGCCCAATACCAGCAAGCGGTTTCGGATTATGCCAACACCGTTTTAAATGCCTTTGCCGAAGTGGAAGGTGCTTTGTTGACCCGCAAAAAACAGCTTGAGCGCCGACAGCGCGAGGTGGTTTTTTTAGAGGAGGCCCGCGCTACCCAGCGGGTGGCTCAAAACCGCTATATTAAAGGATTGACAGAATATTTGGACGTGCTCGACGCCCAGCAAACGCGCTTTACAGCTGAAGACAATTTGGCCCAGGTGGATTTGAGCATTTTAACCAACCGTGTCAATCTGCATCGCGCTTTGGGGGGCAGCTGGGCTGTGCCGGAACCGATTGTGGTGCAGCGTGATGGATACTTTTTTGATTTTGAAACGAAAGACGTCATCGTTCCATGAGCATCCAAATTGCATCACGCACGCCACTTGGGCGACGCCTCATTCAATTTAGGCAAAGATGGAAGATTATTTCTGGGACATGACATTACGGTAAAGCGGGTTTGGTCCGGGTTTCTTGGGCAGCGATATCCGGATCAATGCGCCAGGTGACGATGGGTGAAAGGGTGTAAAGCAGCATATAAATCAGACTGGCTTGACCATAATAGGGTGTAAAAACAGAGCAAATGACAATCAGCGTGCCGCGTGCGAACCAGGGGTGCCGGCTCATGAAACGACCCAGATGCAGATAGCGGACCGGATACGCATTCATCAGTATGGCGGCGACAATTACCAATCCAAAGCTAAAAATACCCCAGAAGCGGATCCAGTCGGAGCCATCATTTATCGCCTGACCAAAAATGATCAATCCCGACATCACCAGCAAAGCGGCTGCTGGTGTCGGCATGCCTTTGAAAAATCCGGGTATCGGTGCTTTATCCAGGGTGAAATAAATCAGGCGGCCAATTCCCAGCAATGCATACAGCCAGGCAATCCCGCCTAGCGGCAATTTTTGAATGACCGGATCCGAATGGCCGGACATTGTTACGTAAAAAATCCAGGCCGGTGCGATACAAAAGCTGACCGCATCAGAGATGTCGTCGAGCAGACTTCCGAAGCTGATGGTCTCTGGCGGTATTTCATCATCTAACTGTTCTGTCAAACCCAGCTTGCGCGCAACTGCGCCGTCGAGTTTGTCAAACAGGGCCGCACCGACCAAGAACAGAGATGCTTCCCGGATGCGCGACTGATACGCAAAAAATACCGCCAGCAGCCCCATCATGGCATTCATCAGGGTCAAAACATTGGGAAAGAAGGCCAGGATACGCCGCCGCATTTGCTCATTTCCCAGACACAGTTCGTCCAGACACAACCGGCCATACTTTCGAACATAGCCGGCAATAGAGCCGAAATTAATGATCAAAAAGATGATTTCAATTAAGAACAGCCCCCGCAGTGGCAGGTTTCCCAAACCCGATATCCAGAAATATATTTTTGAAGGCGGCCCTTCGGGCACGTAAAACGCGTAGGCATAAAGCAGAGCGCCCACCGGTGCGGCAACAACCGTTCGCAAGCGGGTAAACTCTTTGTATTCAAGTTCCTGGTCATAGCGGACCGCGAATCCACGCATAAAGTGCGCAAAATTGTCCCGCACCAGAACGGTTACTGCCAGAAACAGCACCAGAATAGCATGCAGCATTTCCCCACGGGTGGGATCCGGCGAACTGAAGTGAACGCGCCACATGACACCGACCGCCAGCAGCGGAAAGATGATCGAGTAGACCAGTTTGTCCATCAGGCGGTCGGCCAGTTGTGCCAAGTTCGGGTGTAGCTCAAAACGCGCAGCAAACCAGCCATCAACCAGATCAAAGCTCATTGAAATAAACAAAAACAGCACGCCGATCGTATACATGATCGGGTTTTGCGTCCACATGACAGCAATGGCGCAGATCAACCCGGCAAACACCAGCGGCGGTCGTCCGTAGACGAAAAGTGCCGTTATTTTCTGTGATAAGATTTCCCTTTTAGTCATGACGATTTTAATCTTAAAAGATCTACCAGAACCTGTCAAGAATCGGCTCTTTCTGCAGCGATCAAACCGAAAAGCCGGCCGATCTTTGTGCCCGGTCTTGGCGCTGCTAAAAATATTGGGTCAAATGTCCTGAAATGCAAGCCCTTAATTTTCATCAGGCCGCCTTGACGAAATTGACATCGAGCGCAACAGGGACAGATGATGTTTTGCCTTCTGTGATGCTTTCTGATAAAGCCATCTGAACCTCTGCGGTAAGATCTATAGTGGTACATGTCAAAATGGCGATCGGGATGTCACCTTCAATCTATAAAAAATTCGGAATTGCCGCGCTTATCATGATGGCCTCTGTTTTTTTAAGCCGTCTGGCCGGGTTTTTCAGGCTGATGGTTATCGCCTATATCGGCGGCCGCAGCGCTGAAGTCGATGCCTATCAGGTTGCATTTGTCATTCCTGAAATATTAAATCACATTGTGGCCAGCGGTTTTCTTTCGATTACCTTTATTCCGATTTTTTCCCGTTACATTGCAGCAAACCGGGAAGCTGAGGGCTGGAAAGTTTTTTCGATTATTTTCAGCAGCTTTGGAATCCTTCTGCTTTTATTGATTGTGATCGGGGTCCTTTTTGCACCGGACATCGTCGCCCTGATTGCTCGCGGACGAACGGAACCGAGCTTTCGGCTGGAAGTTATCAGAATGACCCGGATTATTTTGCCCGCACAATTTTTTTTCTTCGGCGGCGGTCTTTTTATGGCCGTTCAATTCGCCAAAGAGAAGTTTTTAATACCGGCGCTGGCGCCGGTAATCTATAACCTGGGCATTATTTCCGGTGGTCTTCTGCTGGGGCCTCAAATTGGGATGGAAGGTTTTTCCTGGGGCGTGCTGGCAGGCGCGTTTGTCGGCAATTTTGCGCTTCAGTTCTGGGGGGCTAAAAAGGTGGGTTTGCGATACGCCCCCATTTTTGATATCAACCATCCGGATCTGAAGAAATACATCAAGCTTACCCTGCCGTTGATGCTCGGACTGACCCTGTTTTTTTCCATGGAAATTTTCATGAAATTTTTTGGCAGCTACTTGCCCCCGGGCAGCATCGCAGATTTGGAATACAGTTTGCGGACCATGCTGCTTTTGGTTGCATTTTTTGGTCAGGCCGTTGGTGTTGCATCCTATCCATTTATGGCCCGCTTGGTTGCCGAGAACAAATTGGAAGCGCTGAACCGATTGTTGAATGACTCGTTACGCTATCTGTCTCTGGTCATTCCTTTATCGGTGCTGTTGATGGTGCTGCGGCATGAGATAATTTTAATGCTTTTTCAGCGGGGTAAATTTGATGCCACCGCCACCGGCGAGGCATCTTTAGTTCTCATCTTTTTTTTGGTGGGCGCTTTCGCATTTGCAGCGAATACCATTGTGCCCAGAGCGTATTATGCCATGCAGGACACACTTTTTCCGGCAATTTATGGAACCCTGGCGGTCGGCTTGAGTGTTCCGCTGTATCTGGTGGGTCTAAAGGTGCTCGGTACCCGGGGTGTTGCGCTGGCAGCGTCCCTGTCGGCCATTTTTCAGGTGTTCATTTTATATGTTTTTTGGAACAAACGCACCCAAAACACCGGAAGCAAAGATGTGTATCGAGCTTACCTGAAGATCATTTTTGTGAGTGCCATACTGGGGCTTGTTTTGGTCGGATTTAAGTTAACGGTCTTCAGCGAAATGGATACCGCAACATTTGGCGGCAGTTTGCGGATTGTGCTGATAACCGGTATCGTTTTTGCCGCCCTCATGCTGTTGGCCGGCTATGTTTTTCGCATCAAAGAAATCCGTGAGGTGATCAACCGACTTTGGAAACGCACATGATCAAAAAACTACCACCGGATCAGCGCACTGCCCCAGGTCAACCCGCCGCCGAAAACCGGCAAACAAATTAAATCGTCAGCCTGGATGCTGCCGTCGCGGATGGCTTCATCCAGGGAAATCGCACAGGAGGCCGAAGAGATATTGCCATATTTTTGCAATGTCAGATAAAAGCGTTCAAAGGGGATCTTTAACGATTTGGCAATATTTTGAAACATGCGGTTATTGGCTTGATGGGGAATAAACCAGTTGACGTCATCAATATTTAAGTTGTTGAATTCAAGGGCTTCATTTATGGCGCCGATAAAATGCCGCACGGCCACGCGAAAGCTCAAACTGGCTTCGATCATGTTGAGGGTGTGCAGGCCCTGATCGACACTTTCATGAGAAATCGGCGTGGTTTTTGAACCGCCGCCGGGCAGCAGTAGATTCTGACCGCTGGCACCATCGGTGTGTATGTGGGTGGAAAGAATCTGGGGACCGTCCGCTCCCAGGCTCAGTATGGCTGCGCCGGAGCCGTCGCCCCACAGAATGCAGGTCGATCGATCTTTCCAATTGAGGGTTCGAGTCATGATTTCAGAGGCTACCACCAGGACCCTTTGGTAGGTTTTGTTTTTCAGGTATTGTTCGGCAATATTTAAGCCGAAAATAAAGCCGGAACAGGCTGCTGTAACATCAAAGGTCACCGCCTGGGGGGCGTCCAGTTTGGCCTGCAGCCAGTTTGCAGCCGACGGACAGCATGTATCCGGCGTAATCGTGGCCATGATAATTAAGTCGATGTCTTTGGCAGTCAGGCCGGCTGCTTCCAGGGCTTTCTGTGAGGCCGTGCACCCCAGGTCGGCTGCCGTGACATCCGAGTCTGCGATTCTTCTTTCCCCCACACCGGTGCGCTTGCGGATCCATTCATCGGTGGTATCCAGCCCTATTTTTTCCAGATCAAGATTCGTCAGCCGTTTCGGCGGGACATGCGAGCCGGTTCCCAGAATGCGAATTGAGTCCACCTTTAAGCTCTCCAGAAATAAGGATTCGCTGTCAGTTAGATAACAGGTCGGCGAGTTGTTCTGCCGAACCATCGTCTAAAGCGGGATGAATCATCAGCGACCCATTAAAGAAAAATACCTGCCTCCACAGTTCGGTATCTATTTGGCACTAAATTTTGGAAATTTATACCCTGTCAGATATAGCGGTCGCCCATTTCAGAAATCATTTTTTCAACGCCCTGCGGGCCTTCGTCTTGCTCAACTGTTTGAATCAGGTTTTTGATTTTTTGATAGGTTGCCGGATCGCGCTTTAAGTCATCGGTTGAGCGATAGGCACCGCCGCGGCGGCCGGCGCGATAAATCAGTCGGTCGCTTTCCGATAGATCCTGGTAGGATTGAATGACAGCCAATATTTTTTCCTTATCATCCGGCAGAGTGCCACTGGCCTCTTCCAGCAGATTCATGATATGATCACTGGTTACGGTACTGGTAATGCCGTCGAGGGTTTGGATGAATAGCCCAATTTCTTCGGCCAACTTATCATCGGTTTGCATCGTAAAGCTTCCATCTTCCAGCCGTTTGTGCAGCGGTACGTGGTCCGGCACCCGGAGGCTGCGAAGCCGGATAAAATGAGGATTGATTTGATTGAGCACCTTGGCGGTTTCGATGGCATGGTCGCGCCACATTTCCTGGCCACCCAGGCCGGGCATAACATATTCGGATACTTCCACACCGGCTGCCATTAGCCGCTTTCCGGCTTCAATATGCTGCGCCCCGGTGACGCCTTTTTTCATCAGCTTCAGCAACGGATCATATCCGCTCTCCAGCCCGATATGAACGCGGTCCAGGCCGGCTTCGCGGATTTGCTTTAATGCATCAACTGATTTGCGGATAACGGTTCTGGATCGGGAATAGGTGGTCACGCGTTTGATTTCCGGAAATTGCGCTTTTAAAAACTGCAAAACCGCCACCAGATCTTTTGTGGTCATGATCAAATTATCGGCATCCTGCAAAAAACAGGCATCCGTCTGGTAATACAGCCAGGCAGCAATGCTGCGGTATTGGGTGGTGGTGTCGGGCTGATTGAAGATGGTGCTGATGACCGCATCACTGACGGCTCCGTTGTGTCCCAGTTTCCATGAAAGCGCTTTGATGTCATCGGCCATCTGCTTCGCAGAGAGAATATCCTGTTTGATTTCATCGACTGTTCGTAGGGAAAATTTGTTACGCTTGTATACCGGGCAGAACAGACACTGGTTCCAGGGGCAGTTACGCGTCAAACGCAGCAGCAGGCTGCGGGCTTCATTGGGCGGTCGGATGGGGCCCTGTTCAAATGTGGGGGGTTTTGCGTGCATGAAAGTGCTGCCATTTCCTTGATAGGTCTATCTATGGGTTAGAATTTTCGATTTTACAATAAAAAAAGGACGACCTGCTTCAGCCGCCCTTTTAATTTTTTTGGGTCTATGCAATTGGCGTCGGCTTGCAAAGATGTTCCTGCTCCATTGCCACACGTCCGCAACCGCCGCATACGAATTTCATTGCTGCCAGCTTGTCTTTGCACTGGTGGGTGTGATTCGTTTCGGTTGCGCCACAGAAGCTGCATTTGGCCTTATCGCCACACGGATTGCACAGGTGGCCCGGTGCGTCAGCTACCGCTCCGCAATTTTTACATGTATAAGCCATTGTTCATCTCCTTTTACGTGGGTTTCAAAAAAGTAGAATGGCGGTCATTATGCTAATAAAACATGAGTATGGTAGCTGAAAAAGTCAAGAGAAGTCGGCATTCCTTTTAAGGCGATGGATGGGGCGGCTTTTTATCTTTTGCCCCCGGTTTGTCTTTTGAACCGGGAAGAACCGGCTGGATGATGGTGATCGGCAGTTTGAGTGTTCTTTCCAATATGCCGAGCAGGCCGGAGCCCACCGCGGTTGGTGACAGCGGTATGACATCCGGATCCCCTAAATCGCCAATTGCCCTGAAAGGAATCGAAATCAGATTGCCCCCCAATATGTTGCCGACCAGAGGGATGATCTTGACAATACGATCGACGGTTTTAAACGGGGCGACCAGCACGATAAGATCGACCTTATTCTTGCTCAAATCGATATCCCCTTCAATGGCGATTCCCATGGACGGGCTGTCGATGAAGGTCTCGGTGATAATCAGCTTGCCGTCTTCAAATACGCCGTTTGCCGTAATCGAATTATAGGCAAAGCCTTCGCCTTTCAGATCAGGGACTTCGCCCCTGTAGATTTCGGTGACATTCAGCAATGCAAATATTTTGGCCAGCATGCCGAAGCGATAAATTCGGCCCTCAGCGGAGTTGAATGCCAGATTGCCGGTCAGAGATTTGGGAAATTCACTGGGTCTGGTCTTGGCCATGAGTACCCCGTCTAGATTAAAGCTGCCCGCCATCCAACGCTGTTTGTCGAACAGACAGGCAATACTTGTGTCCAGGTCTTGATCTTTTGCAACCGGATTAAATTTAAGCTCAAACGTATCTCCGGAAACCGTAAAAATGCCGGGGAACTGGATGCCACAGATGTCCGCCTTGCGAATGACAATGCGGGTATCGGTTTTGTTAAAGGAAATGTCGGCGTGAACCGGGCGCCAGGTAAAACTATCATATGTAAAATTTTCTAGTTCAACCTTCAAATCGCCCAGTAGTTCCATCTTTTCGCCGGGCGCTGTCGCCTTCTCCACGCTGGTTATCTGGTCAATTTGCTCCCAGTTCAACCGATCGGCCGTCAGCTGTATATCAAGAGATAATTCATCTTCAGAAAAAACGGCACCGCCCTGAAGATTAATCTGACTATCTTCCCATTCGATTTGCGCTGCGCTCAGATCGATACGACCGTTCACGTCCGCAGCTCCGGGGATATCCTTGGCAACAAAATCGGCTGTTTTGATGCGAACGGGCGCTTTGAAAAAATCTGACTCTAGATCCAGACCCATTATGTCGCCGGCGAGCTGAAATCGCCAGGCCTGGCCGGCGCCAATCGGCCCTTTAAAATCTAAAGCGGTGAGCGCCAATTTGCCCTGGGTGGCTTCGTAACCCGTGAACATCTTGTCCAGCGTTTTAAAAGATACAAGCCAGGGATAGAGTTCCGCGATGTTAATATCTGCGGAATCGGCCTTGAGTTCAAATAATGAAATCTTGCCCCATTGTTTGCCTAAAGATAGTCGGTTAATCGTTGATGCGCCGAATCTGGCGTTGGTTGCCTGCAGGTCGACTCGCGTGCGGCGCCAAAACAAATCGCCACCACTTAACTCTATATCGGTCGGAAATTTCGTTGAGCGGACATGCCATTTTTCAATGGCACCGCTAAGGTTCAATTTTTGATTCGATTTGGCGCTGATGGGGCCTTCAAATTTCAAATTCGTAAATGCCAGTGTTCCATTTAAGACGGGCACTTCCCTGACGTGTCGTTTCAAGGTCTGATGGGATTGCAGCCAGGCATAAACTTCATCCAGGTTAACCACGCTTGTACCGGCGTTTGCGGTCAAAGACGCTACTTTGCCCCAATTGAGTCCGACGCTCAGGCCTGAAAATAAAGATTGACCCACCTGGGCGTTCAGTTTGTTTATTTTCAGCTGGCTCTTTTCACAACTAAATCGGCCCTGGGCGATCGTCAACTGACCGGGCAGCAGCGCCGAACTCAGCACGAGGTTTTGTATCACACCATTGGTTTTCACCTCCCACCGGGCGGGTTTCAAAGGCGGCCCCTTCAGGTTGAGGTTTTGCAAAGAGACGATACCGTCGATCTCCTCAATCTTTCTCAGGTCATTTTCAAATGATGGGTGTTGCACTAACCATGCATGCAATTGGGCCAAATCGATCTGGCCAGATGATGAAGATGCTTCCAGAATGGGCGACTTTTGCCACCCAAATCGGGTTGACAGGCTGGATAAGCTGGATTTTCCAAAGCGGACATCGCAGTTTGTCAATGCCATTTGCGCGCCGTCTAAAACGAAACTGCCGCCTTTAATTATTACCGGATAAGGGATTCGCTGATAAACTGCATTTACAGTGAAGTCAGAAGCCATGACTTTGACATTGATGTCGCGTAAATCCTCACCAATAACCAGCATACCGATGGCGCTGCCCTCAAATTTTTCTAAAAACTTCAGCTCTTTTTGGAATTTTTTATTTTCAATCAAATTGGTCAAAACAGGGGGCAGCTGTGACAGATCAGCCTGGATGAGTCCTTCAACATGAAATGGGGCGCTATCTTCCGTCAGGGATATGGACAGCTTTCCTTTTGTCGCAAACGAATTTCCCATTTGCGCTTCGACATTTTCACCTATCAGGATGCCGTTTGCCACTGTTGCATCACCCCGCACATTTTCCAGCTCAAGTGAGCCCACCGGGATAGAAATTTTGCCACCCGCGAGATTTCCCCGGATCACCAATTTTTTTTTGTCAGCCAGTTGAGCCCAATCCGGAGCCTGGGTTTTAAGGGTGATTCGTTGAATATCACCGTCATGCAATATGTTAAAGATATCGGATACGGTATCGGAATTTTCGGTTAATGCCAGCGCGATTTTTTGAGCTGTTGCCACATTGATCCGCCGGCCTTCAAGCTCAAGTTGGATGCGCGGCTGCCGGGGATCGATGTCGAGCCTGCCCGCCAGGCTCAACTGCGGGTCTGTTAAATCAAGCTGCAAAAGGTTCAGCGATAGGTTGTCCTCATCGAATTGAAAATTGGCCTGCAGACGGGTGTCGTTTATCTTCAGCTCTTTATTCGCGCGCCGCCAATACATATACGGTATTGAGCCTTGAACATCTGCCTCAAGATGATCGGGGCCATCGGTTTTCAAGTCCACTGTCAGGTTTGCCCGGGCATTTGTCAACTTCAGGCTGGATTCGGAAACTAAATATTCAACCACAGCATGCGGCCGAAACTGATTTAATTTAATCTGGCTGTTAAACTTAAAGCCCGGTTCTGTGTACCGGCCTTTGATGGTGATGTTCTCCCAGAAGTTCGACTGGCATTGAGCGGAAAATTCAATAGTTGCGCCTTTATGTTTTATCTTGCCGGTCACACCCTGAAGCCCTAAAAAACGTTGCTGACCTCTAAAAAAACGGATCCGGCCGTTTCGGACGGTTATGGTAATGCCTGGGATTTTAAATTCCGGTATTGATTGAACTATCGATTTTAACCAGTCGCCGGGTGTCTCCAACGAAAAAGGCCTGCGGGCAGTTTGTTCCTCTTTTAACGCTTCCGGAAATTGAATGGTAATATCCGGGGTTCGTGAATGGATAAAGCTAATTTCAAGATCACCGGTGAACAGCGGCAGGATTTTCGGATAGACCTTAAGCCTATCCACTGTGCCCTGAACCTTGTCGGGAATGGTAAAACTGACGTCGGATATAACGACGTGCGGGCGCGGGAAAAAAGCCATATTGAGACGCTGGTATTCAATTTTCCCCCCTAAATCCCTGGCATACAGACGTTTGACTTCCTGCTTAACGGTCTCCAGGTTAATCAGCTGGGGCGTAACGGCCAGAAGAATTATCAACACGCACAAAAAAACGGCTGCCAGGCCGATGAGTGTAGCCCATATTTTGCGGCGTTTAGGCATCAGGATCATTCTGTTTTATGTTAATATTAAAAACCTGATCCTCTGGGTCAGGTCCGAAATTACCGGCTTTACTGTAACCCAATGCCATGGGTTACATTTCCATTAGTCTACCATATTTTGACGATACTACGACCTTTAATGTTTATGGGAAATTGAATGCAGGGCTGGCATATCATGTTTTAAAATAGAAGGCAAAAAATCATAAAAAACCCCCCCCGCTAAAAACTGTTGAAAAGCAACGGGGAGGTAGAATGTCTTTAATACGTTATGGATGCATTTATGCTAAGGTTATTTTTGGTTTGTGCCCGGCAGCAAAACGGTTACCATCAACAGCAGCGTCATTTAGACAGTATTCGCAATCTCAATTATTTCGTACCGCACCTGCCGCCGACCTATATATAAGCTAGGGTTTTCGCAGGTGATGTCAAGACCTCCGCAACTGCTCCCGGCCGGTTTCACGCGTTCGCCCCATGAAAATCGCTAGCGCTGCTTATGATGCCAGCGTCAGGGTGCTTGCATTTCGGCTGTCCATTTTACCTAATAAATTAAATTAATATTATCAAACACTTAACATTCTTGACAATAGGAGCTGGCATCATTAGCTTCATTTTTAATCTATTTCTTTTGCAAGGATAGCCTGTTTTGGCGACTATTTACAGGGCAGAGTAAACCTTAAGAATAGGTATTGCAGAATTAGACCAAAGATAATACAACCCGATTTGATCGTAAGCAAAAGAAAAAAAACAGGGATAAGATTATAAAATAGTTACCATTTCAAGGGAGGATGCGGGGGCCGTGAAAGCAATGGTGTTAAAGCAGCTGAGCACTATCGCTGATAATAAAAACCCCCTAGCGCTTGTGGATCTGCCGAAACCGGTCCCAGAGAACAACGAGATTTTGATAAAGGTGTCCGCCTGTGGCGTGTGCCACACCGAACTGGATGAAATTGAAGGCCGTACACCCCCGCCGAAATTGCCGGTAATTTTGGGTCATCAAATTGTCGGCCGGGTGGCGGCGGGCGGAGACAGGGTCGCAAAATTCAGGAAAGGTGACCGCGTCGGTATTGCCTGGATCCATTCGGCCTGCGGTCGCTGTCATTTCTGCAGAAGCGACGCTGAAAACTTATGCGCGCATTTTAAGGCCACTGGCAGGGATGCCCAAGGCGGTTATGCTGAATATACGACCGTGGACCAGGATTTTGCCTATAACATTCCCGAGGTCTTTACCGATTTGCAGGCGGCACCCCTTTTATGTGCCGGTGCCATCGGCTATCGCTCGATGCGACTCAGCGGGATTAAAGATGATCAGAATCTGGGGCTGACAGGCTTCGGCGCATCTGCCCATCTGGTTTTAAAAATGGTACGCCACAAATATCCAGATACCAAGGTGTTTGTTTTTGCAAGAAGTAAAAAAGAACGCGCTTTCGCCCGTCAGCTGGGAGCCTTCTGGGCAGGCGATACGTCCGCCGAACCTTCTGAAAAGCTCGACAGTATTATTGATACCACGCCGGCCTGGAAACCGGTCGTTGAGGCCCTGAAATGCTTAAAGCCGGGGGGCCGCCTGATTATTAATGCGATTCGTAAGGAGGAAAGCGATAAAAAGGCCTTATTAAATCTGGATTATCCAGGGCATCTCTGGCAGGAAAAGGAAATTAAAAGTGTGGCCAACGTTGTGCGCACCGATGTCAGAGAAATCCTGCTGCTGGCCGCAGAAATTCCGATTAAACCGGAGGTGCAGGAATTTGAATTGCAAGATGCCAATCGAGCCCTGGTCGAACTGAAACAAGGGGAAATCCGGGGTGCCAAAGTACTAAAAATTGACTAGAAGCCATTTCAAAACCCCGTTTCAGCCGATTTGCGGCTTTTGTAAAGCGCTAAGCTTGTTGCGCTAATCCGCCTGAGGCGGAGAAAACTCGGGATAAGGCCCTCAAACAGTTCAAGATTTTACGCTCCACTGCGCTAAGCGCTTTTTAACAAAAGCCCGCAAAATTAGCGCCAAAGAGGTTTTGAAATGACTTCTAAGTCTTATCTAGGCTTTAAACGGTTCCTTAACTTTTATATTTTGCGCTTACCGATCAACCGGAAGCTATGAATTTATTCGGATAAAGGAGGAAGCTAGTATGTACAACAAAACGGTTATGGACCACTTCCGCAATCCGCGCAATGTCGGTGTAATCGAAGATGCCGATGGTGTCGGCGAGGTCGGCAATCCGCTGTGCGGTGATATGATGACGATTTATCTGAAGATAAAGGATGAACACATCGAAGAGATCAAATTTCAGACGTTCGGCTGCGGTTCTGCTATTGCCGTATCCAGCATGATTACCGAAATCGCCAGGGGCAAAAGCCTGGCGGAAGCCAAGCAACTCACCAATAAAGATGTCGCGGCGGCTCTGGAGGGCCTGCCCAAAAACAAGCTGCACTGCTCCAACCTGGGAGCAGATGCCCTGCAGTTGGCCATCCAGGACTATGAGGATAAATTAGCCGGCGTGAAGCGGCCGCAACCCATCCGCAAAGAAAAACACGAACATTCGCATGGGCAAAAATGTTATTGTCCGTATTGTGATATCGAAATCCAGGCGGACATAACATTTTGTGATGCGTGTCAATCCAGTCTTGAAGACGAACATTAAATCTTCGGTGATCAAGTAAGGTAGGTCATTATGAAAGTTATCAATCTGGACCACATATCGGCAAAGCCCTTATTGCCTGAAGTCAAAACAGTGATGATTGAGGCCATCGAAAAGGATTATCACAACCCTGCCAGTCAGCATAAATCCGGTGAAGAAGCCGCCGCTGTGCTGCAGAATGCGCGCAAAGCTGTGGCCCAGCTGCTGAATTGTAAGACTCCCAAAGAAATTGTTTTTACCTCCGGTGGGACCGAGTCTGTCAACCATGCCATCAAGGGCGTGGCTTTGGCGAATGAAGACAGGGGCAAGCACATCATCACCTCCAATATCGAACACAATGCGGTCATCCGCAGTTTGCGCCGTCTCAAGTCCGCCGGATTTGTAGTCACTTCTCTACCGGTTGACTCCAGTGGCCGCGTTAAGCCCCGAGATGTGGCCGATGCGATTACCAAAGATACGATTCTGGTGTCCATTATGCACAGCAATAACGAAACGGGAACCATTCAACCTATTGAAGAGATTGGCGCAATTACCCGTGAAAAAAAGGTGATCTTCCACACGGATGCCGTGGATTCGGTTGGCGTGCTTCCGATGGATGTCCAAAAACTGGGGGTGGATTTGCTCAGTTTTGCCGCTAACACTTTTTATGGCCCAGCAGGCGTCGGCGGTCTTTATATTCGCCGTGGCACCCGAATTTTTCCCCTCCTGGATGGTGGCGTTCAGGAAAATAATAAGCGCGCCGGCGCCGAAAATCTTGTAGGAATTATCGGGATGGGCAAAGCAGCGGAGCTTGCACTGCGGGATATGGACAAACGACTGGCGCATCTGCGAACCCTGAAGAACAGGCTGTTAACCGAATTACCCAAGACGATCGATGAATATATCGTCAATACGCATCCGGAACATAGCTTGCCCAATCTGGTGTCGATTTCAGTCCAATATATTGAAGGGGAAAGCGTCATGTTGATGCTCGATGACGAAAATATAGCTGTATCGACACGCTCAGCATGTGCAACCGGTTCGTTACGCGCTTCTCATGTGTTGTTATCCCTGGGACTCAGTCATGCAGATGCCCAGGGAACGCTGGTCCTCTCATTCGGGATCGATAACACGGAAAATGATATTGATACCTTTTTAAAGGCACTCAAAGCGGTGGTCACGACCCTGCGTGATATTTCCCCCCTTTATCAAAAGGCGTCCAAAGCTTAGCCGTCAAACGGGCCGACGGACCAACCGATCTATTCAGCGCCGCTTATCAAGCTCGCAAAATAGGTATCGATGTGAAATTTTATTTAGATGTGGAAACTTTTACGGTTCTGTCCGCCAGATCTGCAGCAGCGGCGTTGCTTGCGCCTGTTGACTTGATTTGAAGCATATGTTTTCCGATAGTGAGGGTATCCTGTGGGGCTAAAATCGCTTTTTTGACCGCTTTGTCGTTTAAAAAGGTGCCGTTGGTGCTGTTGAGGTCCACGACCTCATAATCGTTTTTTAGTTTGATTATCTTTGCATGCAGTGTTGAGACGGCCAGGTTATCAATCTGGATGTCGTTACCGTTGCCTCGCCCTATGGTGATTTCGTTTTTATCGGTTTCAATCTGTTTCAGAATTTTGTCTTTGAACTTTAACTCTATTTTCAACATGGTGGCGACCTCCCGATTTACTATGCTGCTTTACTGCCTGAATCATGCATGACAATTAATGCGAAGTTGCAAATATATTTACGGCATCTTGAAATTATCTTACCATGTTTTTCCATTCCCTGCAGCAACATTTTAAGCGGTTTTTAATTCTTGCTGACAATGATTGATTTGTTTGACGACCTGGGCGGCGGACTGATAACGCTTGCTAACTCCAGTACGCAACAATTTATCAATCAGCTTTACACAGCATTTCGGTGTCTGGGGAGCCACTTGCGACAGCGGCGCGCAGTTGTTGTGGGTGATGGCATACATTAAGGCCGTAATGTTTTCACCTTTGTAGGGTTTTTCAGCGCTTAGCATCTCGTATAAAACAACCCCCAGCGAAAAAAGATCCGAGCGGCCGTCTACTTTTTTACCGGCCACCTGTTCCGGCGACATATAGTTTGGCGTACCGAAAATAACGCCCGTTTCCGTCTTGGTTGATGAACTCATGACACGCGCGATGCCAAAATCAGCGACCTTGATCTGATCATTTTCCAGCAAGATAATGTTGGCCGGTTTGATATCCCGATGGACAACGCCCTGCTGGTGGGCATAAGCGAGCGCTTCTGCTACTGAAAGCCCCACGTTGAGAACACGATCGACCGCCAGCAAACTGCTTTTATGGCAAAAATGGGTCAGCTCTTTACCCTTCAGTAATTCCATGGCGATGTAGGCCATATCATGGTCTTCGCCGACATCATAGATCGTAACGATGTTGGGGTGTGAGAGTTTTCCGGCGGCTTCAGCTTCCCGGAAAAATTGATCTTTGACTTCCGTGAGCTGCTGGGCTTCAACTTCGCCATAACTGAGCGTTTTGATGGCCACCTCACGATTGATGCTCGGATCTTTACCCAGATAAACAGTGCCCATGGCACCATGACCCAATTCTTTGATAATTTCATAACGACCCAGCGTGGGTTTGGTGGTTGCATCGGCCCATATGAGGCTGGTATCCTTTTTCTTCTGACCGGCAGGCAACGCCAGTGTATGCTCAATTTGTTTCAGGTGCTTTATTCTGCGCTTGATGTCCTTAAATGCTCCGGCCTTTAAAATATGGTTGTAAACCGCCAGCGCCTTGTTAAACATTCGTTTTCGCTCGAAATCCAGGCCCAGGTTATAGAGCAATGCTTTTACCGCTTTGTCGGTTAGCGGGCATTTCAGAAATTTTTCAAAGGCCATATCCAGCATACCTTGACCTTGCAGCGATAACCCCAGCGACTTGTTTAATTCGACACTTTCATCTTTTTTTTCATCCGATATTCGCAACCGACCGGTTAGCGCAAAGCCAACAACGGCAAAAAGTGTTGGTGTAATGCTGCGCAGCCATTGGCCCTGAGTAATCAACAACAACACAGCAACGCCCATCCAGGTGGCTAAGAAAATGGCGAAGATGAGCATCCCGATTCGCGGCTGCACCTTGGGAATGACAACCAGCAAAAAGAAGCCAAAATATAAAAGCACCAAAATCTCCAGCGCCGGAAACCATGCGGGCCTTGAAATATGTTTGCGGTTTATGATGTTTTCGACAGCACAGGCGGTAATTTCTATTCCGGCGGCCGGACCCTGTCCCGGTATTTGATAGCGCGGGCTGAATGCATCAGCGGATAAGCCGAATATTACAATTTTATTGCGAAATCGTTCGGCTTCAATTTTTCCTTCAAGTACATCAGCCGCTGAAATTTTTTGAATGTTGGCTTCCTGACCGCTGAAATCGATCAGCATTTGATGGTGACCGAAGGTTGGAACAGACAGTTGCTTAATTTGCAGACCGAAAGAATGCTCACGCAGGTTTCGGATATGGGCACCATAATATTTCATAGCGACCTGCAAGGCGAAAGAAAGAAACGCTCTGTCTTGAAAGCGGATCAACAGGGGAACATTGCGGGTCACATTGTCCGGGTCGGCGATCAGGTTGATGTGTCCTAAAGCGCCCGATTTTCTTGACAGTTCGCGGTAGGGTTGTTGAACCTGTGATACGCTAATGGGCTTGCCGGGATGCGGATTGAATAAAAATGTGGCCGCCTTGACCGGCAGGTTTTGCCCAGCCGGTTTTGCACTGAATTCGATCGAATTCATTTTCAGCCAGTCCGACAACGCAGATGCGTTTGCGTCACCAGATTCGGAAAGAATGAATCGAAGGGGTAAGACGACATTGCGCGCTGTGCGGACGGCAGAAATTAACTGGGCATCATGATCCAGCCGGCTCTGCGTTTGCGCCAGAAGCCGGTCGATTTTCTTAATCGTCTGTTTTTTACCGGGCGGTGGATTTTTGCGAAGTGTTTCTCTGAGATTTTGAATTTCAACCCGGCCATCATTCAGCTCCCGGTTGCGGTATAGAATGGAGACGCCCAGGGTGTGGACACCGTTTTTTGAAAGGGTGTTGATGACCTCCGCAATATAAGAACGTGGCCAGGGCCAACCACCGACTTTATTAAGGCTTTTATCATCGATGGCGACGATTATAACCGGCATGCCGGTTGTTCTGCGCCTTAACCGCGACATAAGGTCATATGCCTTGTATTCCAAAAATAACAATGGCTTAAAGCCAAAAAGCATTCCCGCCAGAATTGCAATCATCAGCAAAAGGCAAACTGACCGGCTGGAGCTGAATACTTTTTTAATATCCATAGGCATATGCAGTAGCGGTTCGCGCATCAAACAAACCGGCCTTTTTTAAAAAGCGGCCGCTATGGGAGATGCTTATCTTAATCTGAATTCGAGTTGCCAGGACTGGCTGCCGTCATTGACGATGACATCTTCCTGGCGGATTTGATTGATGGAAAAGCCTTCTACCGATTCGCCTTCGCGAACAATACGGTCGTTGATGACCGCGATCCGTTGCGCAGCGTCATTTGACCAGGCAATGGCCTGTAGTTTTAATTTCGAATTTTCCAAGCGCTGGTAAGACCGCACGGCCCTTGATTTTTTCGCTGGCGCAATTGTGGGCGGTCGGGTTTTACGTTGACCAGAGCTTTTGGCAGTCGCCACAGGTTTGCGGGATATGCCGGATTTGCCTGACGGGGTTGTCTCCGGGGCCCGGGTTTGCGGAGTCGATGTCGTCATCCGAGTTGGTTTATTTTTCTGCCCTAACGGTCTTCGGCGCAACTCTGCCGACGGTTGTTCAGCGCTGGCCGAGTCGCGCCCAGATTTTACGCGGGATGAGGTCTTCTGGCGATTTAGAGAGATTGCCTGTTGGGGTACAGGACGATCCGCTTGGCGGGCAGGCGGTTCTATTTTAGACTGGAAAACCGGGGGCTTTTCGGAACGATTTTGGGACCCTATTTTGGATAGTAACAGGTGCTTTTGGCTGTAGACCAGCAATCCCGCTGTGATAACAATCACGGCAACTAAAAGTGCCAGAACCACCTTACGGTATAGCCAGATCCGATAAAGACGGCCCTTTACCGCTTTTTTCGTATCAATTCTCGGCGGCCAGGACTGCAGATCTTCCGGTGGCGGTGTGGTTTGATCAACTCGTTTCAGCGCTTTTAAAATCGTACTCAAACTTCTAAGTTCCTCGGTATTTATGGGTTAAGCGCCTATTTTCAGCATAATGTTGCTTATACCGTTTTCCATAATAATGTTCCGGAATACGGAAGTGCGGCATAAGGGATTGTAGAAAAAAACGTTTGAATGCCGGAACGCTTTTTTGACAATCCCTATAACGCACCCAAGCTTGAAAGTATAAAAACACGAAAAAAAGAACCTTATTTTCGTGTTTTCACGATGAACAAATCGCTTCGGTTTTTGCAGGGGTAAGTCTATTCAACTCAACCGTTGACGCACCTATTTTCAGCCAAAATGGGGCTATCTGGGTTTTGACAGCTGCGGCATCTTAAACGAATTTTTCTCTCTATACAGGATGATTTTGGTCAGTGGGCCAACATATCCGTCTACAGGAATTCCGTATTTCGCTTGAATAGACTCCACAGCGTTTTGGGTAAATGTATCATATTTTTCATCGATAACCACATTTTCAAATCCAATTTCCTGCAACAGCAATTTCAGCGTGATGACCGAATCCTTGTAAGATTGTGTCGGTATCGTCCCCCAGATAGAATGAAAATTTTTCCAGGGCAAGTAGGCAACTCCGGACCAGTAAAATTCCAGTTCCTCTAAATCGGTGACAATCCATTCCGTTTCATTCTTACCCTTTAACGTTATCTCGTCGCCGCCTAGACGACTCAAAGTGAGATACCCCGGGCTTGGACTGCCGGGTGGATAAAATTCGAGGATAGCTGGAAGGTTTAATTTTTTTATAAAGGCCATATCCGTCTCGAGTCGATGGATGAACATTCCGTTCGGTTTGGCAGAAAGACGGAAATAGGTCTGATCATCATCAACATCTTTTAAATGAGGTGTAAACTGGTCGCCTGTTTGCCATAGCTTCATCGCCTGCAATAACGCCGGCTGGCGGGAGCTGCGCCCGTCCATCGTCATCAGGTATTCGGCCAAACTTATGTTCGAAACGCGGTTTTCCTTCGGAGCGGCTGTCACCGAATTGACTGAATCGCTGATCTCGCCTGTTGGGGTAACGTCTTCGCTTTCGGTGTTAACCGGCTCCGTGCCGGCCATGACATTGGTTTGCACGTCGGCTGGGGCTATAAAAGTGGCGGTGATTTTATCCCGAATGGGTTGATAGAAGACAACGATCAGAAACATTATGCTCAAAAAAGAAATGCCGATTAACGCCCAGGTGCCAGCTGCAAATCCGTAGTTTTTTGCCTGTCCGCGCGTGACAAGCTCTTTCACGGATGCTTTGGCGACACCGGTTGTAATTTTGAATTGATTCAGAACGAATGCGGTAAGCAATGATCGGTCACAAACGATGTTTATTAAGCGGGGAATGCCCTTTGAATATCTATAAATTTGACGATAAGCCGAGCGATCAAATTTTATGGCAGATTTCTGAGCGGCGATATTGATGCGATACTGGATATATTCTTTGCATTCATTAAAAGTTAAGGGGCTGAGTTGATAGCTGAGGGTGATTCTTTGTCCCACCTGCCTGAGTGCATGCGAATTGAGCATTTCTGACAGTTCCGGTTGTCCGACCAGTATAATCTGTAACAGCTTATCGCGATTGGTTTCCAGGTTGGAAAGCAATCGCAGCTGCTCCAATACGTTTCGATTTAAATTTTGGGCTTCGTCAATCAGCAGAATGACTTTTTTGCCGTCGGCCTTCTTTTTAATCAGAAAGGCATTCAACATGTCGATCAGATCTTTTGTGTTGTCACTGCGGGTGTTGATGCCAAATTCTTCGATGATGGTTCTAAGCAACTGTTTAGGGCCCATTTTGGGATTGAAGATATAGGCCGCTTCTACACGGCCGTTCAGGCTTTCTAGAAAGGTTCTGCAAAGCGTGGTTTTGCCCGTACCGACCTCACCGGTAATTTCAACGAACCCGTCCCCCTGAGAGATCGCGTAATTTAAGTGGGCCATCGCTTCCTCATGGCTTTTACTTAAATAAAAATAGGCCGGATTTGGCACCAGTTTGAAGGGCTTTTCTTTAAAGCCAAAAAACTTATTGTACATCACAAACCGCCTTCAAATCCGTTGGTATGGGTTATTGGGAAAAAATAAAATCCGTAAAAGACCGTTTCCTCGTGAATTTTTTCAGATCCACATGTCTGCGCAGGTTTTTGAGTGATCGTTCTGAGGATTCAGATGTAAAAATCAGATACAGCGGAACAATGTATTTCTTTGTAAATGGTCTGAAATTCTTTATAATTTTTCATTTATCATCTTCAAATAGTTTAGTTGAAAATGCGTTATCCGTCAACCTTTCAATCTATCTTCAAACGGACAGATACTATATTTACAGCAATTTTGCAAACTTTCAGTCGTTATTCGACAGTTTCCGTGCGGTGTTCAGCGGTATGCGCATTTTGAAGGTAATCCGTGAGTATGCGATGTCGCTCCTGGGGCTCTTTTTGCGCTAGTTGTCGGCATTTTTGGTAAAAGACCTCCAAATCTCCGCCGATATCAGACAACATCTTGCTGAATGCCGGCACCCAGTCATGATAGGTTGATACACTGATCAGTTGCGCATTGTTTAACGGTCGATTAAACCAGGCATCATAGACGGCCATCTCGCGGTATTTTGATTTTAAAGCCCTAAATTCGGACTGCATGCGGGTGAAAACGGCTGCCTTTTGGCTTCGTTTCTCGTTCGTTGGCAGGCTGCTTTCAAACAGATCCTGTAGCTGGGCCCGGTATTTTGAAACCAGGACAGTGAACTTTTGACGCTGACGCTGTTTGCGTTTCCATTCTGCATAACCCTGGGGTTGGCTGGTGGAAATTTGCCAGCGCTTGAGACCTTCCTGTTCAATCGCGGTTGCAAAGCTTTCATTAAAGGCCGTATCATCCGGTATATATAACACCCCATGAGCCAGTTCATGAAATAGTAGCGCAGCCGTATCCGGTGCGCTCAGATTTGCAAAGGTACTCAAGACCGGATCATCGAACCAGCCGAGGGTCGAGTATGCAATCGCGCCGCCGATGTACACATCATACCCCTTTTGTGCTAAAGTGTCGCCAAAGCGCTGGGCACCTGCCTCCTTAAAATAGCCGCGATAGGCCACGCAGCCCACAATGGGAAAACACCAGGTTGCGGGCGTCATTGACAATTCCGGGGCGGCAAAGACATTCCAGACAACATAGGGGCGATTTAGCTCTACATAGCTTAAATAATGATCGTTGACTGGAAGCAGGAGCTCTTTTTCGGCAAAATTTCTTGCAGACTGAATAAATAAAAGTTTTTCTCGCAGCCCCGGCGATATATCTGGATCTTCAATTAGATCAGAGATCGGCTGTCGTTTCTGTAAAATCTGCATTTGACCGTTGATGGCCTGTTTATAATAGGGCAACGATCGACATTGTAAGCAATTTAATGCAAATGATAAAACTAATATCATTTCTAAAATTCGTCTCGCTCCGGAAAATACCGGAAGATATCTTACATTCGGAACCATAACTTTAAATATCAGTATTTAGTGTTGAACTGTCAAATTTCAGAGGACAGATGTCAGACGACAGAAGACAGATGGTTAAAACTCAAAGGAGAACCACCCTATCGATCCTCTGTTTTCTGTTCTCTGTCATCTGTTTACTGACACTTGATACCTAAAACGATGGGGTGCTTGCAAGAATACATTAAAAAACGTGCTCTGTGGGATGATAGACTTAGATGAGACTATAACAAAACTTTTCAAAAATTTTGCGGTCAAATTTTCCGGCTTCCACGTCTGTCTTCAGTAGTTTCAGGGTGTCGAGCGGACTTTTGGCTCTGCGGTAAGGCCGTTCTTCGTTAGTTAAAGCCTCATAGCAATCGATGATACCCAGCAATTGACCGACAAACGATATGTGCTGGATACCCTGGGGGTAACCGCTGCCGTCCAGCTTTTCATGGTGCTCGAGGGCGCCGCGCGCAATGCCGCCGTCAATGCCGCTTTTAACCTTAATGATATATTCTCCGAGTTTCGGGTGGCGCTTCATGATGTTGAATTCTTTGCGGGTTAATTTTCGAGGAGCTCTGAGAATATTTTCGGGGATCTCGGTTTTACCGACATCATGCAGCAAGGCGCTTAAACCCAGGCGTTTGGTTTCATAAAATGACATTTTTGAGTAGAAGCAAAAACCCAGCGTCAAGGCCATTACATTGACCGAATGGATAACCGTACTGTAGTCTTTAAATGAAATTGAGGCAAAAGTTTTTATAATTTCAGGATTTTTGGAGTATCCGCTGACCAATGTATCAACAGTTTCGGGCAACGCCTGCAGGGTGCCGCTGCGGGGTTCCGTCAGGGTTTCTTCCACCAGATGGCACAGGGTCGATTTGACCGCCACTACGTTTCCCGTTTTGATACTCCGGGAAATATGCCGATTAAAACCGGCTTGCAGCTCTTTTATTGCAACTATTCGATCTTGTTGATGGATATAAAGCTCGGGCGGATGCCTTTCTTCCTCCAGGCGTAAATCCGTCATCAATTTACCCGGCGGCTTATATAGAACAAAAGAGCCGTTTTCGGCATAATACAGCCCAACGTTCTTATAATAATTAATCTGGGAGTTTCTTATGGCTATGTAATTTTTTTCCTGCAACGCGGTATCGTTCCTTCTAATATCAAACGCAGTGATCGTAAGGCGCCGCCGTGAGCGGATGTTACGATATCTTAATCGGCATATTTGATGTAAAAGTTTATACCTGAATTTTGCATCAAAACAGATGAGAATCTATTTAGTATTTAATTACAGCAGGTTTGCAAAATAATAGCGTACAAAACATTTTAATAAAAAACGGTCATGATCTTTTTTTATTTCTCATCTATTTTCACCCTGTGGGCGAGCCGGAGGCCCCCATATGCTGCGTTATTAAGGGCGAGCAATAGTTCACTATGGCTTCGCCCTTAAGTGCCTTGCCTATGGAAGCCTCCGACCCGTGCAAAAATCAGGTAATACATAAATCGTCATATTCAAAAATCGAAAAGAGAACGAATGTTCTTGTACTTATGGGTACAATTTTTTTGTTATGCAGCTTTATATTGTAAAATAATTTACAAAATTGAGGCCATAATCACTTGCATGATGAATCCTATTTGGTATGGTAATCAAATACTTTTATTGTCCCGAATTCGATGGTCATATACTAGAATCAAACTAGGATGTTATCGCACAAAAAAGGTTTATAGTGGTTGTAGAAAAAAACGTTCCGATATTCAAACGTTTTTTTCTACAACCACTTATGCCCCACTTCCGCATATCGAAACACTATTATGGAAAGCGGTATAAATACTAAAACCGACCTCATAAAAAGATCAGACGGTCAATCGACTGACCGTAAGGTTGCGGAGCGGGCTCTTGCCCAGGTCAAAGCTTTTGCCCAAACGTGCTTTGACAAAGCGTCAGGAAGTCATGGCTGGGATCATACCCTCAGGGTATTTCGGCTGTGCGAAATGTTGGGGCCGGCTGAAAACACAGACATGAATGTGTTACGGGCCGCTGCCTATCTGCACGATATCGGGCGTCCGGTGCAGGATGCTTGCGACGGTGCCGTTTGCCATGCTGCTAAGGGTGCCCAAATGGCAGAACCGATGGTTTATTCGCTTCCGCTCTCAAACGAACAACAGCAAAATATCATTCATTGTATACGCTCCCATCGCTTTCGCAACCATCACAAACCGGCCACAATCGAAGCCAGGGTGTTGTTTGATGCCGACAAACTGGATGCCATCGGCGCCGTTGGGGTGGCCCGGGCCTTTCTTTTTGCAGGCGAGCTGGGCGCGCGGCTGCATAATCCTGACCTTGATGCCGAAAAAACCAGGCCTTACTCTGTCGATGACACCGGATACCGGGAGTTTAAGGTCAAGCTCTGCAAAATTAAAGCGCGAATGCTGACCACAGCAGGTCGCAAATGGGCGCGCGCGCGTCATGCTTTCATGGAAGATTTTTTTAACCGCTTTTTAGCAGAATATGAAGGAAAGAGGTAACCATTATGAGCATTAATGTCGTTGAAAGGGTAGATGATTTCGTCAAAGTACAGAATATTCTGGTCAGTGTTTCCGACAAACGCGGACTTGAACAGTTTATTCCGAATCTGATTGAGATAAATCCGCAAATTCAAATTTTTTCAACCGGTGGAACCTATGGACGCCTCCGCGAAATTCTGGGAGATTCGGATGCGAGCCGCTTAATGCAGGTCTCAGACTATACCGGTCAGCCCGAGACCCAGGGCGGCCTGGTCAAAACCCTGGATTTTAAAATTTACCTGGGACTCCTCACCGAGACTTACAACGATGCGCACCAAGGTGACCTAAGTCGTACGGGCAGCGTGCCCATCGATATGGTAGTCGTCAATTTATATCCCTTCAAAGAGACGATATCACAGCCGGATGTCTCTGTGGAGCAGGCCAGAGGCAATATTGATATCGGTGGGCCTTGCATGATTCGGGCCTCTGCTAAAAATTACATCCGGGTTGCATCCGTAGTTGATCCTGCTGATTACGATAAGATTCTGTCGGTACTCAAAGCAAACCAGGCCTCAACAGACCTGGATCTTCGTTTCCAGCTGGCGCGCAAAGCGTTTGAGCACACGGCCGTCTATGATCGCACTATTGCCGATTTTCTGGTTTCAAAACAGATCGATGATGTCAAAACATGTTATGACCTGAATCTTGCATGAAAATTAATACGAAATTAATTTTGTATTTTATGAAGTACATTAATCAAACCCTTCAGGTGTCAATTGGAAAATAAGGAGTGATACCATGGCTGAAGATCTCAAAAAGATGTATCGAACCGTGATGGATGACCATTTTCCGCCCCAGATGGAAATCAGTTTTATCGAAACCGACATACGCCAGACCCTTTTTTATGAGAAAGTGGTCTGGGTTGTCGATGATGTTCAGAAAGGCCTCCGGTACGGAGAGAATCCCGGCCAGGAAGCGGCCCTCTATAAGCTGGTCAACGGTAATCTGGTGCTGGGGGAAACCGAAACCATTCAGCCCGGACAATTTCTGGCATCCGATATTGAGCTGCTACAATCCGGGAAACACCCGGGCAAGACAAATTTGACCGATGCAGATAATTCTCTCAACATTTTGCGCTATTTTACGGACAAACCCACCGTGGTCATCGTCAAACACAATAATCCCTGTGGTGTAGCCCGGGCCGGCACCCTGGTTGATGCATATGTCAAAGCCAATATGGCCGACAGGGTTGCCGCCTTCGGGGGCTGTATCGCCGTGAACCGGCCGGTAGATAAGGCGACTGCTGAGGCCATCACCCAGCAATATGCCGAAGTCGTGGTCGCGCCTGATTTTGAGCAGGGCGTGATGGATGTCTTTTCCCAAAAACCCAATCTGCGGGTGATTAAAATCGACAATATCGAACGCCTGCAAACATTTGTGGGGCAAAGATGCGTTGAATTTAAAAGCCTGATCGATGGCGGCATTATAGCCCAGTGGTCGTTCAAGCCGACCACCCGTTCAAAGGAAGACCTCAAACTGGCCGAGTGTGAGTACAAAGGTCAGCATTTCAAAATCAATCGCGAGCCCACCGATAAAGAATATGATGATCTGATTTTTGGCTGGCTGGTGGAGTCCGGGATCACCTCCAATTCGGTCATCTACGTAAAAGATGAGGTAACAGTGGGTATCGGGACCGGTGAACAGGATCGGGTGGGGGTTGCCGAAATCGCCAGAGATAAAGCCTATCGCAAGCTTGCCGACCGGTATTGTTTTGAAACACACGGCACTCCCTACAATGAATTGACCGATTCTGAAAAAAAAGCTACAATTGACGACCAGGTAGCTGCTGAAAAAGGTGGGCTCATCGGTGCTGCCATGGTGAGTGATGCTTTTTTCCCGTTTAGAGACGGGGTGGATGTGGGTATCCGCGAGGGGATTTCAGCGGTTATTCAACCCGGGGGCTCTGGAAACGACTATCAGTCCATCGAGGCATGCAACGAAGCCGGTGCGACCATGGTCTATACTGGACAAAGAAGTTTTAAGCACTAAAACTGGGTTCCAAACTTTCATCTTTTGCCCGCTGGCGGTGTTCTCCCGCCGGCGCGGGATTTCACGTCTAATTTTAAATAGAGCAAGGCGTTCATCAATTAGGTTCAAAATGCTCCCGTACTAGCGTGTACGCTCCACTTTTGAACCTAATTGCGCCTTGCCAGCGAACAAAATCTAAAGGTTTCGAACCCAGTTTACATTCCTTAGCTCATCGAAAAAAATTTCTCATTTATAGGCCAAACTAAATCGTTTATTAAGTTTCGATCCCAGTTTTAGTCAATCTTTTCTTATCGGTCTTGCGCCGTGAGCCATTTTTTATTTCATCACCTTTGAAATAGCATCCAGGGCCCAATCGATATCTTCGGATGTAATATGGTAATGGGTGACGGCTCTTATCCTTTGCGGCCCCAGCGGCAGCATGCGGACGCCGGCGGCATCAATTCGCTGCACAAATTTCTGCGGGGTCATGTCCTCACGCTTGACTTCAAAATAGATGATATTGGTGTGTATCTGGTCGGGGTCAACGATCAGCCCTGGAATCTGCGCCAGGCCCACGGCCAACTGTTTAGCATTGGCGTGATCTTCGGCCAGCCGTTCCACCATTTCATTGAGGGAGACGATTCCAGCGGCGGCCAAAACCCCGGCCTGACGCATCCCGCCGCCAAGCACTTTACGTGCGCGCCGGGCCTCATTTATAAAATCCTTGTTACCACAGACCACAGATCCTACTGGAGCCGCTAAACCTTTACTCAAGCAGAAAGAAACGGAATCGGCTTCGGCAGCCAAATCCTTGGCCGCCATGCCCAGGGCGACGGCGGCGTTAAAAAAACGGGCGCCATCAACGTGGATTTTTAATTTATGCTGCCGGGCAATTTCGCTCGCGGTTTTCATGTAAATTGCATCCAGCGGGTAACCGCTGCAGCCATTATGGGTATTTTCCAAAATGATAAGCCGGGTTCGCGGAAAGTGTATATCGTCGCCACGAATGGCAAATTTGATATCCTCAAGATCAAGCCTGCCATCTGGCTGATTGGGTATGGTCCAGGGATGAATGCCGGCTAAAGCAGCTGATCCGCCCTGTTCAGCCCGAAATGTATGTGCCTGACTTCCCAGGATAATCTCGTCACCCCGGCCGCAGTGCGCCAGCAGACTCACCAGGTTGCCCATGGTGCCACTGGCGACAAACAGGCCCGCTTCTTTCCCCAATCGATCTGCGGCCATCTCCTCCAAATGATTAACAGTTGGATCCTCGCCGAACACGTCGTCACCCACCTCGGCTTCGGCCATTGCCCGGCGCATGGCCGCTGTCGGTTTGGTCAGGGTGTCAGAACGCAAGTCAACAATTCGCATGCTAGTTCTCCTTTTGAAATGGCTTCCAGAGAATATATTAAGTTAATCGGGCTTGATACATTTGACGCAACGAACCTAACTGATATCTGAAATCGAAATCGCCTTCAAGAATTAATGCTTTAAATTGTCTATATTTTTATGGCATTTTCTTGACTAAGCAACGGCGTTAAAGGTAAATACATTATTAATTTCTTAACTGCAATCGCGATTAATCATGTATGTGCTCTGATGATAATACTAGAGGAGATTGATTATGACAGAATTGTTGTGGGAACCTTCTGAGAAGCAAGTTAAAGAATCGAATATGTTTCGTTTCATGACCTTTATTAACGAAACCTACCATCAAAATTTTAAAGAATACGCCCCCCTTTACGACTGGTCGGTTGAGAATATTTCTGAATTCTGGGCGGCTTTCTGGGATTTTGCCGAGATCATTCACTCCAAACCCTATGATCAGGTCATCGATGATGCCACAAAAATGCCGGGAGCCAGCTGGTTTGCGGGTGCCAAGCTCAATTTCGCCGAAAATCTGCTTCGCTACCGGGATGATCGTGTGGCGTTGATTTTCAAAGGAGAAGACCAGCCCTCAATTCGGATGACGTATGCCCGGCTTTATGATGAAGTGGCGCGCTTGGCCAAATCATTGAAGGAGCTGGGGATTCAGCCGGGCGACCGGGTGGTGGGATTCATGCCCAATATGCCTGAATCCATTATTGCGATGCTGGCGGCCGCCAGCATGGGCGCCACCTGGTCATCCTGCTCGCCGGACTTCGGCATCAAAGGTGTGCTCGATCGATTTGGACAGATCAAGCCCAGAGTCCTTTTCACCGCCAACGGGTATTCCTTTAAGGGTAAAAAATTGGATTCTTTAGAACGCATTGCAAATATTCTCAAAGAATTGCCGTCAATTGAGAAAGTCGTCGTCGTGCCCTACACCGAGCAGAAAGCCGATATCAGCGCAATTGCCAATGCCGTTCATTATCAGGATTTCCGATCATCAGAATCCGGTCTGGAAATAGAATTTGAACAGCTTCCTTTCGGGCATCCGCTTTATATCATGTACTCATCTGGAACCACCGGTTTGCCCAAATGTATGGTGCAAAGTGCCGGTGGTATTCTGGTGCATCAGTTAAAGGAACATATACTGCACACTAATTTAAAACGTGAGGATACCCTTTTTTATTTTACCACCTGTGGCTGGATGATGTGGAATTGGCTGACCTGTGCACTGGGGGTTGGGGCGACCCTGGTTCTGTTTGACGGTAATCCGTTTCACCCGCATCCTGAGGCGCTCTGGGAGATGGCCCAGGATGAAAAAATAACGGTATTTGGAACCAGTGCGGGGTACATTGCAGCGCTGCTAAATGCAGGCGTCAAACCCGGTAAGACATATGACTTAACGCCGTTACGCGCTGTTCTTTCCACCGGCTCCCCGCTGTCAATCGAAGGGTTCGAGTTTATTTATCAGGAAGTCAAGGCCGATTTACAGCTGGCATCCATTTCCGGCGGAACGGATCTAAACGGCTGTTTTGCGCTCGGTAACCCCATGCTTCCGGTTTACGCCGGTGAGCTTCAGTGCCGCGGCTTGGCGATGGATGTGCGGGCATTTGATGAACTGGGCAACGAGCTGATCGATGAGCAGGGAGAGCTGGTCTGCTGTAAGCCCTTTCCGTCGATGCCCATCTATTTCTGGGAAGATCCGGACGGCAGCAAATACCACAACGCTTATTTTGATGTGTTTCCCAATATCTGGCGCCATGGCGACTTTGTTACCGTTACCCGGCGCGGCGGCGTTGTAATGCTCGGCAGATCGGATGCGACGCTTAACCCCGGCGGGGTTCGCATCGGCACGGCTGAAATTTATCGACAG
>Ga0265303_10000214_pt1 | contig 30229 bp, 30 predicted proteins | sample Helome_2_FD_192494 | JGI IMG/M metagenome (GOLD analysis project Ga0265303, IMG submission 192494) | Marine sediment microbial communities from subtidal zone of North Sea - Hel_20160317 (Illumina Assembly) | ecosystem: Environmental > Aquatic > Marine > Subtidal zone > Sediment ... | reverse complement strand
GCAACTGCGCGACCTCGGTGTCCCGCTGAACGTCGAACAGGCCGGCAAGGTATTCCATGCACACTTTGTACAACGATTGATGAACACATGAGCGACACAGGAAAGAAACAGCGCGGCGCGGCCAAGATGGCGCGTATCCCGATCAAGATCGAGCCGACGCTGCGGCCGCAGCGCAAGCCGCCGTGGATCCGTGCAAAATCGCCGGCCAACCCGGCCGTCTCGCGCCTCAAGGGCGTGCTGCGCGACAATCGCCTGCACACCGTGTGCGAGGAGGCCTCCTGCCCCAACATCGGCGAGTGTTTCGCCGGCGGCACCGCGACCTTCATGATCATGGGTGACATTTGCACGCGCCGCTGCCCGTTCTGCGATGTCGCACACGGTCGCCCCAACCCGCTGGATGCGGATGAGCCGGAGAACCTGGGCCGTACCATCCGTGAAATGGGCCTGCGCTACGTCGTGGTGACCTCGGTCGACCGCGACGACCTGCGCGACGGCGGCGCACAGCATTTCACCCGCTGCATCGAGGCCATCCGCAGCTACAGCCCGGATATCAGGGTCGAGATCCTGGTGCCGGATTTCCGCGGCCGTATGGACCGTGCCCTGGATATCTTCGTCGCCACCCCGCCGGACGTGTTCAATCACAATCTCGAGACGGTGCCGGGCCTGTATAAAAAGGTGCGCCCGGGCTCCGACTACGCCTGGTCACTCGACCTGCTGCAGCGCTTCAAGGCCATCCATCCGGGCGTGCCAACCAAGTCCGGTCTGATGCTGGGTGTCGGCGAGACCATCGCGGAAGTCGAACAGGTGATGCGTGACCTGCGCGAACACGACGTCAACATGCTCACCCTCGGCCAGTACCTGCAGCCGAGCAAACATCACCTGCCGGTTGACCGCTATGTGCACCCGGAGGAATTCGACCGGCTCGGAGAACTTGGCCATGCACTGGGTTTCTCCCATGTCGCCAGCGGCCCGATGGTGCGGTCTTCCTACCACGCGGACCAGCAGGCCAGGGACGTCGTGAAAATCAGCTGACATGCACACCGCGACTCACTGCTGCCACATGCTTGTATACACCCTGCGGTAACCGGGCGTGAAACGATTGCTGCGAATCATCCTGGCCATGCTGGCGACGCTCCTGGCAAGCGGCTGTACCGGTGTGCCCGAGGGGATAGATCCCGTCGACGACTTTGACTCCGGCAGGTATCTGGGCAAATGGTACGAGATCGCACGGCTTGACCATTCCTTCGAGCGCGGTCTGGACAAAATTTCGGCAGAATATTCCCGAAGAGAGGATGGCGGCCTGAATGTCGTCAACAGGGGATTTTCCAGGGAAAAGAACACCTGGAAGGAGGCAACCGGCAAGGCCTACTTCGTCAGGGACAACGACGAGGGACACCTGAAAGTTTCCTTTTTCGGTCCGTTTTATGGCTCCTACGTCGTATTCGAACTCGACCAGGCGCACTATCAATACGCCTTCGTGGCAGGCTACAACAAATCCTATCTCTGGCTTCTATCCAGGACACCTGTAGTCGGCAGCGACCTTGTTGACCGCTTTGTCAGCAGGGCCGGAGAACTTGGCTTCGATACCGACAAGCTGATATTCGTCGAACACCATTAGCCTGGCAGGGCGCCAGCACACTGCGTGGAGCAAATCACTCGCTTCAGCAATATCCCTTATGAATCAACTGGCATTAACCGGAATTCATCCGTGCCCTTGAGAACCATTGCAGGGCCGCGTTATTTGCAGTGGAACAGCCGAAACCCTTTTCCCTTACCAATTGTAGTAATAAGCAAACTGCAGCAAATCCGTCTACTTGCGTCGGATCGACCGAAAACCGGGATCCGGCACTTGCGCATTGAACAATACCGGACTACATATAGCTCAAATACCGGTATGTCACTGCAGCTTTGATGGAATAATCCTGGCAGCAGCCCCGTCTAGAGTAACTGCCCCGTCTTTCAGTTTCAGGCAGGATTGTCTTCCAATAATAACAGGATCGTGCTGCAACAGGATTATTCACAGGTGTGCAACCTGCCACGACACATGTCTCCGGTCGTCGTTGCTGGCATATCGGTCGTTTTTTCACACACTGTGCCTGGACAATCCCCAGCATGCACTTGGCGGCATCAAGATGATCAAGAAAATAAGAACCCGGGCATTCACCATAGCCAGCAGCATCATTGCAGCCGTTTTCTGGAGCTTTGACTCGGCACTTCATTACATCATCTACAATGACACACGTTTTGAAATCATACCTGATGATTACAATGAACTGTGGATGCGGCTTGTCATTGTCTCGCTGATTGTTCTATTCGGTATCTATGCAGACGCAGTCACAAGAAAACGGATGATCCAGGAAAAGCAACTGGCGGCGCTGCAAACATACAACTCGATGATATGCGCAACCCACCATATACTGAATAACCTGCTGAACCAGATGCAACTGTTCAGAATGACTGCCCTGAGGTCGACGGACTTCGACCGGGAAACCATCCGGCTGTATGATAACGCGATCGATGAGGCGCAAGACCTTCTCGGAAGGCTCTCCCGAATCGAGAATATTACCGAGGAAAACATACTGGCCTCGGTCGACCCCGGAAAACTGGAATATCCACCGGGCAAGCCGGAGGCGACCGGGACTGAAAATCCGCAGGGCTGAAGGGCTCGCCAACCATACACCGGTATATCACCGGCATACCCTGAAGATAGGCGGCGGGAGAGAGGCAACTATCATGCACAGCAACAACGGTAATTTCCATGCGCGGTGCCATGCACTGCTGAAACATATCCCCGCCTTGCCGGAGTCAACCGGCGGCAGGCGACACCCCTGATGCGCGCCCTGTGGAAGGGTGTGGTCATCGCAGAGAGCGATGATACGGTCGAGGTGGAGGGAAATCATTATTTTCCGCCCGGGTCCGTGAACATGGAATACCTGCAACCAGGCGACACCCGTACTGCGTGCCCCTGGAAGGGGGAAGCGAGCTACTATTCGGTGCACGTTAACGGTGAAATCAATACCGATGCGGCCTGGTACTACCCCGAACCGAAGGATGCCGCGCAACATATCAAGGGGCGCGTGGCATTCTGGAGAGGCGTGGAAGTCAGGGAATAGCATCATTGACACATGGGCATCATCGACACATTCGAAAGTTTCGCGGCGGACTTCGAGGCCGCTGTCGCTGATGACAACTGGTCGAGACTTGAAAAATACCTTGCCGCGGATGCAACGTACCTGAACGTCGGCGGCCCGGATCCGAAAATCGAGGGCCGGGAGTCAATCCTTGCGTTCCTGCAGGCCGACGTCAGGGACAGTGACCGGCGCTTCGACACCCGCACCCTGGTTGCATTGACGCCACCGACGACAAGCGGTAATCGCCTCTCACGGCGGTGGCGTTGCACCTATACACTGGCCGGCACACCTGATCTTGTCGTCGAGGGCGAGGCCCGCTATCTGTTCGAGGGGCCATTGATCCAGTCAATCGAGGAAGAGCCGACCCCCGCCTCCATGCAACAGCTGGAGGAGTGGATGCGAAAATACGACGACAGGCTGCCCGGCTGATTCCCGCGTGGATATTACCGGCCGGTGACGAAGCGCGGCATTACCCTCGCCGGCATATATGTCATATAGTGTAGCCGGCTGTAACAGGATTACGGCGCATGATCCATGCAAGCCATTAACTTATATAAAATATCCCGGATACAAGGTATTGCACATGAATAACGGTACGGAAAAAATCCAGAAATTCGGCAGCATGCTTGTCGACGGCTTCCATTACCTGGCACTGTTCGCCATTGGTGCAACCGTTGTCTGGTCAGCCGTTTACGAATACATCGGCATGATGGAAAAGGGTTATGCCGCACTCAAGGATATCCTGCTGCTGTTTATCTACCTCGAACTGGGCGCCATGATCGGTATTTATTTCAAGACGCACAGACTACCGGTCCAGTTTCTGATTTTCATTGCCATCACCGCCCTCTCCAGGCATCTGGTCATCGATGTCCAGCAGGTGTCGGACAGTTTCCATCTCTATTTGCTGCTGATCATATCCGGCGCGATCGTACTGCTGAGCGGGGCGCTGTATATGGTGTCGATGACTGCCGGGCGCTATGGCCGACCGGAAGATGACGTTCACAAGGGCCCCCAGGCCTGATCCGCGGCATTGTGGTCCCGGACGTTGTTATCAGCCAGGCGCTATTGCCCGGTCCCCTGTGCGTGAACAGGACAATAACATCAGGGTGCAAAGGTATATTTCATCCGGCGCTGCAGGGCCGGCGCCTTCAGTTGTAAACAGCGGGGGACGGACACATGGTAAATAGAATGCTGCTGGCGATTGTTGCGGTCTTCATTGCGTGGTCCGCACTGGATTTTATCATCCACGGCGTGCTGCTTATGCCGATCTACGAGGCCACGGCCGATCTGTGGCGCCCGATGGACGAAATGAACATGCCGCTCATGTATGCCGTGACGCTGGTCTTCACCGTCTGTTTCGTACTGATCTACGTACTGCTGGTTGAACGGCGGTCACTGTCCTCGGGCATCCTCTACGGCACCCTGTTCGGCCTGGCCACGGGCGTCTCGATGGGCTTCGGCTCCTATACCTATATGCCCATCCCCCTGACGCTGGCAGTCGGCTGGTTTTTCGGCGTGCTCGCCGAGCTGATCGTGGCGGGCGCCATTGCCGGCGCCCTCCTGAAAACCGAATAAGCCGCCCGGCCCGTCACGACCGGGCGGCTATCTGCCGGTGCTGACGCTGGCTGCACTGCTACCGCTCCCACTGGCAGTGTATTCACTGCGCGGGGCAATGGAACACGGGGCAGATATCGTCCCGCATTACCTCGGCGCAAACGTGGCCGTCACCCTGCTCTCGCCGCTGCTGCTGGGTATGGCGCTCATCCTTGGCTGACGGCCCGCCCTATTCCGGGAACAATCGCTCCATCAGGTAACCGAGACAGTCCTGGCGGATGATGCGTTCATCCAGTGTAAACATGGACGGCATGAACGGACTCGCCGAGGTGAGCGCGCCGTCCTGAATGGTGAAGTAACGCTCGAATACCTGCCGGTCATTGTCGTCGCGTACATCGAGCACACCGTCCACCCCTTCGCGCAGCCAGCCCAAATGGCTGCCCGCCGGCAGTTCGCGGAAATTCAGGTGATCGATGTCCGACAGCAGGCGCAGGTCAGCATCGGCCTCACCGAAGCCGAAACTCATCGACTCGGGGACCTTGACGATGGCCACGGTGTGAAACAGGTCGACGTCATGGGACGCAACCGGGTGCTGCGGTAACTCGGATAATTTCAGGCAGGCATCGATATAGTCTCGCGCGTGCGTCATACCGTACTTGTGCTCGGGCTTGCCGCACTCGATGGTCACCGCAGGACAGACATGAGACATGGCCATCGACTGCACCCCCAGCGGCCGGATGAAATACACCACGGTCCGACTGAACAATGCGGCCAGGTGCAGGAACTGGTTGTCGACGCGGTTGATGCAGGCATAGTGCGGATTGATGCCGGTATTGTTATGGATGTCGAGACTGGCAAAGGCCTTGCGCGTACGCATGGTGTCGACGATCTGCTGCATCATTGCCGCCTCCGGGCTGGCGGTATCCAGGCTTCCGGGCCATACCCGGTTGTAGTCGGCCTGGCCGTCCAGCATGCGCAGCCCCTGCGCGGCGGCCGTGACGTTGCCGATAAAGATCGACAGCGCACGCGGCAGTTCCCGTTCACGATATGACCTCAGCAGGTCCTGCACAGCATAAAAACCGGTACTCTCGTTGCCGTGCGCCAGCACGGTCAGGAGCAGGGGTTTCGGGTGCCGGCCCGGCAAGTGCACCAGCGTCGGCCCACCCAGCAGTTCCGCCAGCCCCTCGACCGGGGTATCCAGGAGGCCTTCCGGAAGATTCTCAAGCTCGTTCAACATGATACTTTGCGTCTATCTTCGTCTATCTATCAATTAATATTGTGTTTATGGTTCTAATTTACGCTATCTTCATTGATCCTGATCAGTCCAGCGTCCACTCGTGCACGGGCCGCCAGGTCTCCTGCTGTTCGCGGTAGGCCGCCGTCAGTCCGGCGAAATCCCGCCCGTGCCGCGCCGTCCAGCCACGCTGCCAGGCCGACCCGGTCTGCCTGCTCACCACGCGCATCTCGATGATCTGCAGGTAGCGGTCGATGTCGTCCGCATCGATTTCCAGCTGCATCAACCCGGCACGCGCCAGGGGCAACAGCTCCTCCAGCACCAGGGTGCGCACGGTGCTGCGGTGCTCGTCCAGCCAGGTGACATGCACGTCGAGACCGTGGTGTGCTGCAGTGTAGAAATTGTCACGCGCCGCGGCAAACGGCAAGCGCTGCTCCGGCGGAATCTCCTGCGTCATCAGCGCCTGCACCAGGCCGAAATAGAATGCGGCATTGGCGATCATGTCTGCCACCGTCGGGCCGGCCGGCACCACGCGATGCTCGATACGCAGGTGCGGGAGGCCGTCATAGTCGAAGCCGATCAGCGGCCGGTTCCAGCGCCAGATGGTGCCGTTGTGCAGCCGCACGTGCGCCATCTGCTCCAGTCCGTCCTGGTAGCACATGGGCAGCAGGGCCGGGTAGTGCTGCTCATTCTCGATGAATAACTCCAGCAGGGATTCGCGTACATAGCCCGAGCCGAAGGTCACGCGCCGCAGCGGCCCGTGACTGGCGCCCGCCAGCCCGCCGACCGAAACGGACTGCTCGAACAGCGGAATGCGTGTCTCGCTCCACAGATCGTGACCAAACAGGTAGGGTGAATTGGCCGCGACTGCCACCAGGGGCGCCGAGGCAATGATCGAGGCATTGAAGGCACGCATCGCACGTGCCGGGTGCACCTTCAGGTGCAGCTGGAACGAAGTGGTTGCCGCCTCCAGCATCACGCTGTGGTGGTCGGTCTTGAGATGCTCGATGCCGTTGATGTCGAGCTCCAGCGGCCGCCCCTCGCGCAAGCGCAGCACCTGCTCGTTGAGTGCACGGTAGCGCTTCAGGTCAGACATGTTTTCGGGGCTGAGCTCATCTTCCCGCACCGTGGGCAGGATGCCTATCATCATCAGGTGCGCATCGATGCCCTCTGCAACCCGTGCGCAGCGTCGCCAGGTCGCGCCCAGACTGGCCTCGAAACGACTGAACGCCGACCCCCACAGATGCTGCGGATGATCATTCAGTTCGACGTTGAATCGCGCCAGCTCCGGCACGACCATGGCATTGTCCAGCCGCTGCAGAAAGACATCGTTGACCGGCGCCGGACATGAGGCGTCATCCACCAGCCAGGCCTCCAGCTCGTAACCGCCCATGCGGTCGCGCGCGGAAAAGACACCCTCGCGGAACCATTCTTCCAGCAGCCGGGTCTCCGCCTGCAGGCGACTGGCAAAACGCGCGAAGTCGTCCGCGCTGAACTGTGTGGCCTCGATTTCCTGTCCCATATAAGCAGCTCTTTAGTCGTTATCCGCCTCTCCCCCCGGGACGCCTACAGGGACGTAGGCGGTAGGGCGAAGCAGGACGCCAGAGCCGAGAGGACCGGGGTGAGGGGATCAAATCATATTTCTTCATTCGCTGTCATACCGGCCGGTGATCGTTTAAAACTCCGCACCAATGCAGCCACCCCCGGTAACGGAGAACTCGCTGTATACCGGAATATTTGCACGTCACTCTCACTGCAGGTTGATAACCACATCGTTGACCGCATCCAGCCGCTCCGGCGTGCCGATATCGAACCAGCGGCCGGTGTACTGCTCGCCACTGACCTCCTCCCGGTCCATGGCGGCGCGCAACAGCGGTCCCAGCGGGAAGGCCCCGGGCGTGCAGTCGGCAAACAGCGCCGGCCGATACACGCCAATGCCGCTGAAGGTCAGCATGTGCGGGCCCTGCTGCGACAACTGGTCGTTCGACAGCGAAAAATCCCCGCCCGGGTGATGTTCGGGATTGTCCACCATCACCAGATGCGCCATCCCGGCCGGGGTCTGCGGCAGGCCGTCGAAGCGGTAATCCGTCCAGATATCGGCATTCACAACGACAAAGGGTGCGTCACCCAGCAGCGGCAGGGCATTGTAGACACCGCCGCCGGTCTCCAGGGCCGCATCGGGTTCGGGCGAGTACTGGATGGATACGCCGTAGGCATCGCCATCGCCCAGCGCCTTGACGATCTGCTCGCCGAGGTGTGCATGATTGATCACCAGCTCGGTGATGCCGCCCTGCGACAGCGCGTGGATGTGGTGCTCGATCAGCGTCTGCCCGCCGATACGCAGCAGCGGCTTGGGTGTTGCATCAGTCAGCGGCCGCATGCGTTCGCCACGACCAGCCGCCAGGATCATGGCTTTCATTCGTCAAGCCAGCCCTGCAGGTGCCGCCTGACCAGACCGGCGAGCATATCGATATGTGCAGCTTCATCATTCAGACAGGGGATGTAACTGTAATGTTTGCCGCCGGCCTCGATGAATACATCACGGTTCTCCATGGCGATCTCTTCAAGCGTCTCCAGGCAGTCGACACTGAATCCCGGACAGACAACCTGTACGTTGTGCACGCCCTCACCCGGCAGGGCCGCCAGCGTCTTGTCAGTATAGGGCTTGAGCCAGGCCTTTGGCCCGAGACGCGACTGGAAACTGAACTGCCACTGCGATGCACTCAGTCCGAGCTCCTTCGCCAGCAGCATTGCCGTGACCTCACACTGGCATGGATAGGGATCACCGGCATCGGCATATTCCTGCGGGATACCGTGAAATGACATCAGCAGCCGGTCCGGCACGCCGTGCTGTGACTGGTAACGGCGCACACTGTCGGCCAGGGCGCGAATATAGGCGTCATCGTCAAAGTAATCATTGACAAAGCGCAGTTCAGGCACGGCACGCCAGTTGCGCATTTCTTTATAAACTGCATCGAACACAGCCGCCGTCGAGGTTGCCGAGTATTGCGGGTAGAGCGGTAGCACCAGGATGCGGCGACAGCCGGCCGCCTGCAGTTCGGCCAGACCAGCGGGAACCGAGGGACTGCCGTAACACATGGCCAGCGCCGACCTGACCTGGCCATCGTATTGCTGCTCCAGTGCTGCCTGCAGTGCCGTCTGCTGCTTTTCCGAAATGACCAGCAACGGCGAGCCGTCGTCCGTCCAGATCTTTGCGTAGGCCCTGGCGGATCGACGCGGCCGCGTATTGAGGATGACGAGATTCAGCACAAGCCACCAGGCCGGTCGCGGCACCTCGACCACGCGCGGATCCCACAGGAACTGCTTCAGGTAGCGCCGCACGTCGCGCGGTGCGGGCGAATCCGGTGTACCCAGATTGGCCACCAGCACGCCGATCCTGTCATCCGGTATTATGTCAGTCGTCTGCATTGTTAATCACTGCATTATCTTTCATCAGGATGCCAGCGCCTGTTCGAGGTCCTGCTCGCTGACCGGCAACGGCAGCACGGCATGCAAGGGAAACAGTGCGGCCAGCTTGTCCACGTACTGCAGCTCGCTCCGCTCGACCATGACGATGATACGTGTTTCGCGCGAGTATTTCTGCAGGCTGTACAGAAAGACATCGAGATTGCAGATATTTACCCCCGCGTAGTTGTTACCGTAGCCATACATAAACTCGGCCACCACGAAATCGGGCACGGATTTCTTCAGCGCACTGATCGCCTTGCGCATGGAGCCCGGCCTGTGTTCCTCGATACCGAGCCGCCGGTACAGCGCGGAAAAATCGCGGTGCACGGGGGATTCGATGATGGAGAAGAGCACCGGAGCAGACATAGGTTCAATCATATATGAGATGCCTGGATTGGCACCTTTTCTGGTCAATAATGCTTGCGCAAAGACGCGACGAAAAAATAACAATCCACCACACGACTACAGGGATGTAGGAGGTAGTGTAACGCAGGAGCAGTTACCGAGAGAACACAGAGAACATAAATGCTGGAGAACTCCTCTCCCGTCATTCCCGCGAAGGCGGGAATCCAGTGGCAAACATTAACTCGTCAGCCAAATAATTACATGATCATTCACGATATATAAAAATATACCTGAATTATTTTAGTCAGCAGCAATGGTAATTCATGGACTGGATTCCCGCCTTCGCGGGAATGACAGCTTGGTTGTGAAGCCTGCAAGGCGCTCTTGCTGCCTGTTTTAGGGGAAAACCGTGACATCATCCCCCTCATGCCACTGCGGGTACTTCTGCATCACACCGGTAAAGTGGTCCGAGTCAAGCAGCCGCGTGAACCAGCGCTGCAGCCGCGGGTACGGCGCCGCGTCGAACCAGGCCTTGTCGACAAAGGCGAACTGACGAACGAAGGGAAAGATCCCGATATCGGCCAGTCCTGCCTGTTCACCCGTCAGATTGGTACACAGAACAAGTCGCTGCTCCAGCTTGCGCAGGAACCGCTCGCCCTGTGCACGGTAATGCTCTGCCGGATGCTCCGGGTAGCGTACGGCGTATTTGTAGCGGTCGAGGTCTGCCTTGAAGACATCGTCATTCTCGTCCAGCAGCGCACATACCCCGGCCTGTGCCGCGCCAGCCACGGGCAGCCAGCCCTCCGGATCGGACTGTGACAGGGCCCACCCCATGATGTCGCGGCTCTCATCGATCACCGTGTCATCCGGCAAGACCAGCACCGGGACAGTGCCTTTGGGCGAACAGGCGAGTAATGCCGCCGGCATCTCTTTCAGGACCACCTCGCGCAACTCAACCGTCAGTCCGCTGGCGCGAATCGCCATGCGCGCCCGCATGGCATAGGGACAGCGCCGGAATGAATACAGGACAGGCAGGCCGGCTTGCACGACGCGTCTTACAGGGCGGGAAACCCCCCCGGCCACAGGCGCAGGCCGAGGAACAGGAAACCTGCGGCCAGCAGGCCGCATGCCAGGGTGGTGACCAGCAGGCTGGTACGAATCCCCTGTTTCAACAGGGCACTGATACCGACCCCCGCGCCGATGGCGGTCAGGAAGAAGCCGAACTCGTCAACGATCAACATGGTCAACAGCGGCAAGCCGTATTCTTCCGCCGGCCGCAGTGCACCCGCACCCAGCAGGGTGACCATGACCAGCAGCCCCAGGCTCAGGGCAATCCACGGGAAAACCTGTTTTTTCATATGACTTGAAGCATGATAGCTGCTTGATAACAACCGGGATAATAACCGCTCGCCGGTCTCGATAACAGCTTGCCGGCAGCCGAGGTGTTCGAGTGGCCCGGTGCACAGGAAGGAATCTTCACCCCGAAAGAGATGCAGGAACGATTTCCGGTATTCCCGCTCGACCAGCACATCATGATTGCACAGAACTGTGCGAAGGCAAGACTCCTGCAACTGATGTGGTTCCTCGAGGCATAGCACCCGGGGAAACACAAACGGCCAGGCAAGTGCCTGTATAACCATATGCAGGCAGCAACGCATTCTTTTCCTGAACTACCCTGATAGTTCGCAGCTGGCAACTACGGTCGCAGCCCCGTCACATCGATGTGAGCACCTCGTTTTCAATGAAAATACACAGTGTGGCAAGATCAGGGTGCCGGCTTTCCAGGTCAGTGATATACGACAATGTGCGCGGGATGTCGTCCAGATAGCCGGACTTGCCGTCGCGGTGATTCAGACGGGCGAAGATACCGGCTGCCTTGAGGTGGCGCTGCACGCCCATCAAATCGAACCAGCGCAGGAACAGTTCGGGGTCGTCATGTTCACCGTGCAGGATACCGGACTGCAGCGCAAGCTGCTGGTAACCCAGTGCCCACTCCTCTACCTGCTCCTGTGGCCATTTGATATAGCAATCGCGCAGCAGGGAGACGAGATCGTAGGTCACCGGCCCGAGGACCGCGTCCTGGAAATCGAGGATGCCGGGATTGTTTTGCTGCGTCACCATCAGGTTGCGTGAATGATAGTCGCGGTGTACACAAACCTTTGGCTGTGCCAGCGCATTATCCGCCAGCAGTGCAAACACATCATCAAGCATCTCGTGCTGTGAATCCGTCACAACGATACCCAGATGCCTGCTGACCAGCCATTCGCGAAACAGCTCCATCTCGCTCAGCAGCAGCGTGCGATCGTAGAGTGGCAGATCACCGGTTGCACAGGTCTGGATAACCGCCAGCGCCGCAAGCGCATCGGCGTTCAGTCGCTCGAAGGTATTCTCATTGAGCGCATCGAGGTATAGCTCGCTGCCCAGGTCAGACAGCAGCAGGTATCCCAGGTCGAGGTCGGCATCGACCACCTCGGGGACATTGAGGCCGGCATCGAAAAACAGCCGCGAGACAGCAACGAAGGGGCGCGAGTCCTCCCGCTCCGGCGGCGCATCCATGACGATGAAATTCTCGCCGTTGTGCACCACCCGAAAATAGCGCCGGAAACTGGCATCGCTCGATGCGGGATTGATGGTGTAGTCGCGGAATTCCAGCTCGGATTCCAGCCAGCGTTTGAGGACATCGAGACGATCGGGCAATGTTTTATCCGTATTCGTTAACTTGATATCGGTGCAGAAATACTAACCCGGATAAGTTGTATATACCATGTGATACTCGCGCAAAGCCGCAAAGGCGCCAAGAAAAACCAGAAAGGCCACAGATAACAACTGATACATATCATATAGAAGAATATTGCCATTCCCGCGCACGAATGCAGGGAGGAGGTGAGAATGTTATTACGGGCATAGCCCGCAGGCATAGCCCGGGTCGGGAGGCTGGCCTGGGCCATGCAGGAGGTACGAATCCATGGAGGAGGTGAGATCGGGGACCGATCGAGAAGCTGGCCTGGGCCATGGACGAGGTAGAGCGAAGCAGGATGCCAGAGCCGAGAGCACTAACAGTAGGCGCTTCAGGCGATGCATGGAGCAAATGCCGAGGCGGGAATCCAGCCATCAAAATGGCGATGTCCTGAAATCCAGCGTAATGCGGGATAAGGAATCTGGCCACATGGCGACTGAAATGCCCCCCCTGAAACACTCTTCCGAACCGACAGGAAAAGTATTCCTCGCCGTAATGTTAAGTATGCTCTATGTCCCTGTGCTGTGCATTTTTAATGTTTGCAGCTTTGCGGCTTTGCGGCTTTGCGCGAGAAAAATTAAAAACACCCCTAGACCTCTTCCACTGGCGGGAAAATCGCGCGCATGCGTGCGCAGCTCCATTCCCGCAGGTCATCGGCGATCAGGTACATGCAGGGGATTACGATCAGGATGATTCCGGTAGCGAACAACAGGCCGAAACCAAGGCTCACGGCCATCGGCGAAAGGAATGCGGTCTGCCCGGTGGCGAAAAAAATCAACGGCGAGATACCGAGGAAGGTGGTAATGCTGGTCAGCATGATAGGACGCACGCGCACGCGACCGGCCTCCAGCATGGCCTCTTCGCGCGCCATGCCCTCGCCGCGCATGCGCTTGGCAAAACTTACCAGGATCAGTGAATCGTTGACGACGATACCGGTCAGCGCCAGGAAGCCAATGGCCGACAGGAACTGCAGGTTGTAATCGAACAGCATATGTCCGAATACGACACCGATCATGCCGAACGGGATGGCGGCCATCACGACCAGTGGGTCAAGCATCGAACGGAACAGCGCAGCCAGGATAAAGAAGATGAGGGCCGCTGAGATAAGTAACGCATCCTTCATGCCCCTGAATGACTCGGATGCATCTTTCTTCTCACCGAGAAACAGCAGTTCATACCCGGGCAGTTCCTTGTCGATGCCCGCGAACTGTTTGCGCACCAGCTCGGTAACCTCCAGCGGCGTGGTCACCTGGCCATCCACCTCGGCCGTCACGATGCCGAGACGCTGCGTATCACGACGGCTGATGGTATTCATACCACGCCCGGTCGTCACCGTCGCCACGTCACCCAGATAGACCAGCCGTCCGTCATCCAGCACCAGCGGCAGGCGGTCGAGATCGCTGGTCTCGCGAATCGTCTCCGGGTATATCACGCGCACCGGTATACGCTTGTTGCCGCGTGTCACATGCACGGCCTCCACGCCAAGAAAGCCGGTCCGTACGGCCGCGGCCAGGTCGCCCTGCTGCAGGCCCAGCTCCTTGCCGCGCGCGTTGAGCGAGTACCGGTATTCCAGTTTGCCGGTCTCGAGATTCTGCCGCACGTCGTGCACGCCCGGCAGGCGCTGCAGATAACTGACGATGTCATTGGCCTTGTGACGCAGGATATTCACGTCACGGCCACTGACACCGACCTCGATATCGGCACCGGCCGGTCCGCCCTGCGGACGCTGGATGGAGATGCGCCGAACACCGGCAACGGCCTGCAGCTTTTCCCGTATCTCGTTGATGATGTCTTCCGTCGCACGGGTGCGGCTGCCATCCCACTCGAACCTGAGACTGACCAGCGGAGAAATGAAGCGCTCGATAATGCCTTCTGGTTTGGCCTTCTCGAGATCGACCACCAGCTGGATGTAATGGCTCCCGACCTGGAAACGGTTGAAATCGATGAAGGTCACGCCCACATTCGTCAGCAGACTGTCGAGATCCTTATCGGAGAGTGAGCCGAGGATAATCGTCTCCATCTCCTTCGCCAGCTTGTCAGTGTCTTCCAGACTGTAGGTCTGCGGCGCCTCGGCATTGATGAAGAATTGACCAACATCGACATTGTCGAACAACTGAAACGGGATGCGTGTCGTGGCGTAGATCAGGGTAACGACCAGCAGACCGAGCGAGAACAGCGTGACGAAGTAACGGTTGTCAAGCGACCAGCGCAGCCAGCCGAGGTAGCGCGGCAACAGGTGGCTCCAGTCGACGCGTCGCTCGCGGGTTTGCGGCGTATTCTTGCCCGCATGCAGCAGCTCGGCGGCATGCGAAGGCAACACCGCAAAGGCCTCCCACAGGGAACCCATCAGCGAGGCACTGACCACCACCGGTATCACGGCGATGAAAGCACCCATCACACCGGTAATGGCGAACATCGGCATAAAGGCCGCTACCGTGGTCGCGGTGCTCGCCAGCACCGGCCACAGCACCTCGTGCGCGCCCGTGCGTGCCGCCTCGGCAGCCGGCTTGCCGGCCTCCATGTGCCGGTAGATATTCTCCGTTACGATGATGGCATCGTCGACGATCAGGCCAAGCGCAATCAGGAACGCAAACATCGAGATCATGTTGATGGTATAGCCGAGGTAGTAAATCGCCACGACCGCCACCAGGAAGGACACCGGGATACCCATGGCCGTGATCAGCGCCACCCGGAAGTTCAGGAACAGGTACAAAGACAGCAGCACCAGGGTCAGGCCGACCAGTCCCGATGACTTGACGGTGTTGAGACGGTTCTTGACGTATTTGGACAGATCGTTGAACAGGCCAACTTCCAGCGTGGGTGGCAGTTCGGTGCGCAGTTCATCGGCGAAGGCATAGACGGCATCCGCCACGTCAATGGTGGAGGCATCCACGGTCTTGGTCACCGTCATGTTGACCGATGGCCGCCCGTTGAAGCGGCCAATGGTACGCGCCTCCTCCAGCCGCAACTCGATATTCGCCACTTCACCAAGACGCAGTTGTCCGCCCCGCTCGTTACTGCGTACCGAGATCCCCGCAATCTGCTCCGGGTCCGGCGCAACCCCCTTGCCACGCAGCAGGATATCGCCCTCGCGCGCCCTCAATGAGCCGCCCGGCAAATCACGCAGGTTGCCGCGCACGGCGTCCATGACCTGGTTGAGCGACACCTCGTGCGCTGCCAGGTCGAACGGGTTGACCTCGACCCAGATCTCCCACTCACGGTTACCGGCCAGACCGACGCTGGCCACACCCGGAATCTGCGCCATGCGCTGCTTGATGAGGTCGGCCTGCTCGTACAGGTAACCGCGCGATACATCACCGAACAGGCTCATGCTGATCACCGGAAAGCGCGCCTTCATCCGCATCAGTTCGGGTTCTTCCGCCTCGTCCGGCAGGTCGGTGATCTGGTCCAGCGCGGTTTGTGCGTCGCGCATGTACTCGTCCACGTTGGTACCCGACTTCAGGGTAATCATGATCGAGGCCATACCCTCGCTGCTGGTGGAGGTCAGCACATCGATGTCGGGCATACCCTCGAATTCTTCCTCGATCGGGATGCTGATCTGACGCTCGACCTCTTCGGGGGATGCGCCTTCGAATTCGACGTTGATACTGACGGCATCGAGTTCGATATTGGGGAACATTTCCTGCGGCATGGCGCGCCAGGCGAGCACACCCATGATGATGATAATGCCGAGTGACAGGTTGGTAACCAGCGGGTTACGTATGGAATAGCGGATCAGCCACATAGACAACCACCCCCCTCTCCCTTCGGGAGAGGGTTGGGGAGAGGGAATAAAAACAGGAATGTGATAACTATCTCCTCATCTCCCGCCCACACGGGGGCAGGCTCTGTCTGTCTCCTGCAGGGAGAAGAGACCGTATTCCACCATCCTGAGACAACAAGTCACCATCAATTTTGTTTATCAGCGACCAGGCCAGACTCAGTATGTTCCACCGTCACCTTCTGACCGTTGCTGAGCGCCGCGACGTCGCGGGTCACGACGATGTCATCCGGCCTGATTCCCTGCAGTACGACCTGCCACTGGTCAACGCGGCTGCCCAGCTCGACAGCAACCTGTTCAAGCAGGTCATGCTGGACGCGAAACACGAACGTTTCGCCCTCTTCGAACAGTACCGCGGTCGCGGGGATTGCGGTCACGCGCTGGTGGGCCTGCAGCGGCAGGCGAACCTGCGCGACCTGACCGGGTCGCGCATGGTTACCGGCCAGACGTACCCGCAGCGCATGCGTGAAGGTCACCGGATCCGGATCAAGCTGTAATGCAATTACCTCGCCCTGCAATTCACTGCCGTTAACGGTGACCACCACTGCCTGCCCCTGTGACAACGACTGCGCCACGTCGCCGCGCACTTCCACGTACAGGTCCAGTGCGCTGGCATCGACCAGCTCGGCCACGGTCTGGCTGGGCGTGACATAGTCACCGCTTTGCACGTTGACGGCATTCACGGTACCGGCAAACGGTGCCTGCAACCGGGCCCGTTCCAGGTTGCGTGCCGCGCGGTTGCGCGCGGCCTCCTTCAGCGCAATGCGTGCATCTGCCGAGCCGGTGCTCGCCTTGAGTTGCGCCACTTCCGACTCCAGCCGGATCAACTGGATGCGAACCTCGTCGAGATGCGATTTGGAGACCAGCGATTCCGCGCCCAGCTGTTCCAGGCGTGCCAGGTCATTTTTCTGCAGGGCATAGTTTTTTCGGGCAAGTTTCAGCAGCTCGCGATCGCGGCTGATGTTGCGGGATTCCTGGGTGAGCTGCGCCTCGGCCTCTGCCAGCGCATCGGCATAGTCACCCGCAGCAAGCGCCAGCAGCAGATCACCGGCAGCCACCGCCTGGCCCGGTTCCACGGCACGCTCCTCGATCTGCCCGGACAGTTCGAAATGCAGCGCCGCCTTGCGCGCGGGATCCAGCCGCCCGCTGACGGTTACCGTCGGCACCAGGTCATGCAGATCCACGCGGGCGACAAACACGCGCGGCACGGCCGCCTCCTGCAACTGCGGCTCGGGATCGGGGGCCGTCAGCAACAGCACCGCACCGGCCACCAGCAGGCCCAGCAGGATATAGATCTGTATTCGATTCTTGTTCGCTAACACACTGATTACAAAATATTTGAAGTTAAACCCATTCTATGCGATTTTAGCCCGCACCCGCCATTGGGCCGGTCACCAGACAACAAGCCTGACACTTTCCGTCGATGCTCATTAGTCACCTGATTTCGCTCACGATTTATGCTCCTGACCGGAAACCGGCACGGTGAGCGTCAGGCGTATCTGTTACCTGGCCCTGGCCACTCCGCTGCTGGCGGTCATGCACCCCGGCTTCGCAGACAGTCCCTGGGATTGCATACAGCGGGCGGGGGCCGTGTGGGAGTGTACCAGCAAGGTCTCGCCGGAAGGCACTACAGCAGAGACACCGGATAACGACACAAATTCAATCCCGGCGGACGAAACGCCACCGCCGGCAAGTGCAGTTGAGACACCGGTCACGGCACCCGATGCGGCCGCATCGCCCGCTGCAGTGACTGAGCCATTGGATACACCTGCCGCGCAGCCGACCGATACCGGCACACTGCCCGCGCCTGTCAAGCAGCCGACCGATACCGACACAACGCCTGCACCTGTTGTTCAACCGACCGATACCGGCACATTGCCCGCACCCGCCAATCAGGTGACCGATACTGTCACAACGCCTGCACCTGTTGTTCAACCGACCGATACCGGCACATTGCCCGCACCCGCTGACAGTGAAATCGCAGAACCTGACATCACAGAAACTGACATCGCGGATACCGATACCACAAACATTGCAGCAACTGACAATACAGACACCGATGTCGCTGAAACAGACATCGCAGACAGCGCCACCCCGACAGCTGACGAGCAACGCTGGTCACAGTGCCTGCCTGCACCGCTGCCCGAACACCTCGCCACTATTGACGACCCCGACACCGTCGACCTGCGGGCCGACAGTATTCACGCCAGCAGTGAACGGGTATTCACGCTCAGCGGTGATGCCGTCATCCGCTACGAGAAGCAGCAGCTGCAGGCCGGCAATATCACTTACAAGCGCGCTGACGGCGAACTCACGGCCGAGGACGGGGTACGCTTAGCGGGGCCGAACCTGGTGGTCACCGCCGACAATGCTCTGATCGAGACAGAGGCAGAACGTGGCCGGCTGGAGAACATCACCTTCACGGTACCCGGCCAGCATGCACGCGGTCGTGCCAGCGCACTGGGTTTCCAGGGGCTGACCTGGCAATACCTGGAGCAGGCAACCTATACGACCTGCCCTCCCGACAACGAGGACTGGCTACTGACCTCGAAAAAGATCGAACTGGACCAGGCCAAGGGTAGCGGTGTGGCGCGCAATGCGAAGATCACCCTGAAGGGCGTCCCGCTGCTGTACTCGCCCTACATCAGTTTCCCACTGGACGATCGGCGCAAGTCCGGCCTGCTGTTCCCGAAGGTCGGCACCAGCGACGAGAACGGCCTGGATATCAGCCTGCCGTGGTACTGGAACATCGCCCCGCATCGCGACCTGACACTGACACCGCGACTCATGACGGACCGCGGCGTCATGATCGGTGCTGATTTCCGCTACCTGAACCGGCGCAGCAGCGGCAGTATCTCGGGCGAATATCTGGCCAGTGACAAGAAGTTTGGCGACCAGGACCGCAGCCTGGTGAATATACGGCACAACGGCAATCCGGTACCACGACTGTCGACCCGAATCAAGGCCAGCGATGTCTCGGACACCAGCTACTTCGAGGACCTGGGCAGTAGCCTGGTGCAGACCAGCCAGACCAGCCTGGAACGCACCGCGCAGGCCATCTGGCACGGTGACAGCTGGCAGGTTGGCATCACCGTGCAGGATTTCCAGAATGCGGATGCCGCGCTTTCTTCAATTGACCTGCCCTACGAACAATTGCCGCAAATCGTGTTCAGCACCGCACCTGACAGTCGCATACTGGGGCTGCAGGCTAGCGCCGAGGCCGAACTGAACCATTTCACGCACAGCAACAATACGCTGGTGACCGGCAGCCGGCTCGACCTGACACCGCGCATCAGCCTGCCGCTGGAACGTCCCGGCTGGTATATCAAACCGACGGTCGCCGTGCGCCATACTGTCTATCGGCTAGATAATGCCGGCGCCGGCAAGCCGGATGATCCGGACCGCACCCTGCCGGTCGCCACCCTGGATCTGGGCACGGTGTTCGAACGCAACGGCAGCTGGAGCGGCCGGCCGTATATCCAGACGCTGGAACCACGCCTGTTCTACCTCTATGTCCCGAACAAGGACCAGGACAACCTGCCCATCTTTGACACCGATAACTACGACCAGAACTTCTGGTCGCTGTTTCGTGAAAACCGCTTCAGCGGTCCGGACCGCATGGGAGATGCCAACCAGCTGGCTGTGGCCCTGTCGACCCGCATCGTCGACCCCGCCAGTGGCCGGCAGCTGCTGAGTGCCAGCCTTGGTTCGCTGCTGTATTTCCGCGACCGCACCGTCATCCTGCCGGGCGAAACGGTCGCCACCCAGGACAGCTCCGACCTGATCGCCGAGCTGTCCGTGGGGTTGTCCCGCCGCTGGAGCGCACTGGCTGAGGTGCACTGGAACCCGCACACTTCACAGTCGGTACGCAACGATGTCCAGTTGCAATACCGCGCCGGCCCCCGCCGCCTGCTGAACCTGGGCTACCGCTTCCGGGACGGCATCCAGGAACAGGCCGATCTTTCGTTCCTCTGGCCATTCGGTCGCGCATGGCACGCGGTCGGGCGCTGGTACTATGACATCGATGACAGTGAAACTATCGAGGCGCTGGCGGGTCTTGGTTATGAGCGCTGCTGCTGGGGGATCCAGGTGCTAGGCCGCAGCTACATCAACAACGACAGCTCGACGCGCAACAATGCCGTGTTCATCCAGCTCGAGTTGAAGGGCCTGGGCAAGCTCGGCACCAGCGTCGATGACGCACTTGAACGTGGTATCCTTGGCTACCAGGCTACCAACTGATTAATAACGGGTTCTCTCATGAAGTATCACCGCCTCCTGTCCCTCATTTTCCTGCTGTCGGCTGCCGGCATGTGTATGGCTGCCGAACACGACAGCGGCACAAGCGGCTCGCCGACTTCCCTGAATCACATCGTTGCCATCGTTAACGACGGCATTATCGTCTCCAGCCAGCTGGACAGGGCAATAGAGGAAATCGTGAAACAGTTGCAGGACAAGGACACGGCAGTCCCGCCACGCAACATTCTGCAGAGTCAGGTCCTGGAACGGCTGGTCGTGGAAAAGCTGCAACTGCAGATCGCGGAGCGCTCCGGCAGCACAATCGATGACAGCATGCTGAACGACAAGGTCCAGGAACTGGCGCGCGACAACGGCATGACCCTGACAGATTTCCGCGCAGTCATCGAGCGCGACGGCTACGACTACACAACCTTCCGCGAAGACCTCCGCAGGCAGATGCTGGTACAGCAGATCCGTCGCCAGATGATCAGTAGCCGCATCAAGGTCAACGAACAGGAGGTGGACAACCTGCTGGCCACGCTGAAGGCCGGCGGCAAGGGTGATGTCGAGTACCACCTTGCACATATCCTCGTATCCATTCCAGACGCCGCCAGTCCGGAACAGATCGAGGCCGCGGAACAGCGTGCGCTCGACCTGCATGCGCGGTTGCGCGGCGGCGGCGGATTTGCCGAACTCGCGATTGCGGAATCGGACGGGCAAACGGCACTGGAAGGTGGTGACATCGGCTGGCGCAGTATCGGCCAGATGCCCGGCCTGTTTGTCGAGCCGGTCAAGCAGATGGAGGTCGGTGATATCTCCGACCTGATCCGCAACGCCGGCGGTTTTCATATCATCAAACTGGTGGATAAGCGCGGCGATGAACGGCATATCATGCGCCAGACACGCGTGCGTCACATCCTGCTGAAACCGGATCTTGTGCACAGCGATGAAGAGAACCTGGCCCGCATCCGGCAGCTGGAGATCCGGCTGCGCGCAGGCGAGGATTTTGCCAACCTGGCCCGCGCCAACTCGCAGGACACCCTCTCGGCCGCCAGGGGTGGCGACCTCGGCTGGATCAGCCCCGGCGAGACGGTACCCCTGTTCGAGGAAGCCATGGATGCGCTGTCACCCGGCGAAATCAGCGCACCGGTCAAGACGCGGTACGGCTGGCACCTGATCCAGGTACAGGAATACCGCGAGCACGACAACACGGAAGAATTCGAACGCAACAAGGCGCGCAAGCTCATCCGCGCGCGCAAGTACGACGAGGAGCTGCTCCTGTGGTTGCGGCGCCTGCGTGACGAGGCCTATGTCGAGTACCGTATCGAGGGTACCTGACCGGTCCGGTCCGCATTCCGGTTCGCCCTTGCCTGCCTTCTGTCCACGTCTTGCCTTTACGCCCGGTGAACCGGCCGGTATCGGGCCGGACCTGTGCGTACAGCTGGCACAGCAGGCACAGGACATCGACCTGGTCGCCATCTGCGACCCGGACCTGTTGCAGGCGCGTGCACGGCAGCTGAGCCTGCCGCTCTCGGTACGCATCTTCGAACCCGACAGGGAGCCGGCCGGTACGCCCGCCGGTGAATGCTGCGTGCTGCCGGTGGCACTGCGCGCGCCGGTCCAGGCGGGGGTACTCGACAGCACGAATGCCCGCTATGTCCTCGAAACCCTGGACCGTGCAATCGAAGGCTGTCAGTCCGGCCACTTCGCCGCCATGGTCACCGGGCCGGTGCACAAGGGCATTATCAACGAGGCCGGCATCCCGTTCAGCGGACATACCGAGTACATCGCCAGTGCCACGCATACCGATCACGTGGTCATGATGCTGGCCGCCGGCACCCTGCGCGTGGCACTGGCCACCACGCATGTACCACTGTCGGAGGTCAGCGCACTGATCACGAAGGAGCGCTTGCAGCGCGTCATCCGCATACTGCATGCCGATCTGGTGAAACGCTTCGGCATCGAACAGCCGCGCATCAGGGTCTGCGGTCTCAACCCGCATGCAGGCGAGGACGGCCATCTCGGTCGCGAGGAACTGGACGTCATGATCCCTGCCCTGACGGCATTGCGCGCAGAAGGTTTGACTGTCGACGGCCCGTTCCCGGCCGATACCCTATTCACCACCGACAGCATCGCGCAATGCGACGCCATCCTCGCCATGTATCACGACCAGGGCCTGCCGGTACTGAAACATGCAAGCTTCGGTCGCGCCATCAACGTCACCCTGGGTCTGCCGATCATCCGCACCTCGGTCGACCATGGCACCGCACTCGATCTCGCCGGTACGGGCCGTGCCGACAGCGGCAGCCTGGAAACCGCGATTGCCTGCGCGGTTGAGATGATAGACAGGAGGTCTCGGGTCGTTCGCGGCCATTAATATTCCTGCGGACTGATTTTGTTCTAATATCAGGGCATGGACAGAACATCGGTATTCGATAAATACCCTGGGGCATATGACCAGTGGTTCGAGAATCACGCGTCATATTACCAGGCCGAGCTTGCGGCAATCAGACAACTGTTGCCTGTCAGTGGGACAGGCATTGAGATAGGTGTTGGCAGCGGGCGGTTTTCCGCGCCACTGGGCATCAGAACCGGTCTTGATCCGTCCCCCGCCATGCTTGCGCGTGCGCGCGCAAGGGGAATAGTCACCATACAGGGTGTCGCGGAATATTTGCCGTTGAAAACGGAAACCTTCGACTACGCACTTTTCGTTACGACCATCTGTTATCTCGACTCGCTGAAACTGGCCTTTGACGAGGTATTCCGGATCCTGAAGCAGGGCGGGTCTGTCGTAATCGGCTTCATCGATAAAGAAAGTCCGCTCGGCAAGGCCTACGAACAGCGGAGAGATGACAGCAGGTTTTACAGGGAGGCAAGTTTTCACTCGGTGGACGAAGTGTCAGATGCGCTGGAAACTGCAGGATTTATACGACTGGTTTTCGTCCAGACACTGTTTCCCGAAGAGGATGAAGCGGTATCCGGGCAAAACCCTGCAGAAGGACACGGCGACGGTGCATTTGTGGTCGTGCGTGGAGATAAACCCGGCAACACGTAGCGGTCACCGCCTGCCGGCCCACCAGACAACTATATCGTCGGCATCACCGGATTCCACAACCACCAGGCCTTCTCTCGCAGATAACCGACAATTACGGACATCATCATGATCAGACCATTTGCGCTTGTCATTTCACATTCGCTTGTTGCTGCCGCCGGTTTCGCTGCAGGCATCTACGCACTGCCCATACTGACAGCACCGGACGCACCGTCGACAACCGAGATGGCTGCAGCTCTGGACCAGGCCGAATTTACCGGCGAGTTCACACGCGACCTCGAGGGCAGCGACCTGCTGCACTGGGGCGAGGGGACGGTATCAGTTGGCCGTGAGTTCATATCACTGCGTGGCCGGATCGCCCCGGGACCGGACTACAGGCTGTACCTGTCACCTGCGTTCGTCGAGACGGAGGACGAATTTACCTCGCTGCAAGCCGACATGGTGCGCGTCGGCGATGTCAGGACCTTCGAGAATTTCGTTGTGCCGGTACCCGGATCCATCGATCCAGGGTCATTCAACACCGTCGTCGTGTGGTGCGAGTCCTTTGGCGAGTTCATCACGGCAGCGAAATACCGGTAGTCCGGGCAACGGCGCTACGGTTCATTGCGGACGGAATAACGGTAGAATCGTGCCGGTCCATGCAACACACTCCCCGCAAACGATTCGGCCAGAACTTCCTGCATGATCCCGCGATCATCGGCAGGATCGTACAGGCGATCAATCCGCAGCCGGGCGAACACCTGGTCGAGATCGGGCCCGGACAGGGCGCAATTACCCTGCCCCTGCTGCAGGCGGCCGGCCGCCTGGATGTCATTGAACTCGACCGCGACCTGGTTGACCCGCTGGCCGGGAAATGCAGGGACAGTGGCGAGCTTACGATACACTGCGCCGATGCCCTGACGTTTGATTTCAGCGCGCTGGCGGACGATAAACCGTTACGCGTGGTCGGGAACCTGCCCTACAACATCTCTACACCGCTGCTTTTTCACCTGCTCGATCAACACCGGTGTATCCACGACATGCACTTCATGCTGCAAAAGGAGGTGGTGGAACGTATGGCGGCAGCGCCAGGCAGTGGCACCCGCGGCCGACTGGGAGTCATGCTGCAGTATCGCTGCCGGGTCACGCCATTGTTTAACATCGGGCCCGGGGCATTCAATCCTCCACCAAAGGTGGAATCGACCTTCATTCGGCTGGATCCATATGACACGCCGCCGGTGTCCGTGGCTGATGAAACGATATTCGGTGATGTAGTACGTCAGGCATTCGCACAACGACGCAAGACGCTGCGCAATACCCTGCGCGCGCTACTGGATGTGGATGAGATCAGTGCTGCCGGAGTCGACCCGGGGCGACGCGCAGAAACGCTGACTTTGGCAGAGTTCGCCGCGCTGGCAAACCGGGTAGCGAACCGCTAGCGGGCAACTACCAGGAGAGCTTCCACGACATGTGGACGCCGGTGTCGCTGGTCGCGGAACCATCGTGCTGGACGGTATAGCGCGCGGACTGCGACTGTGACCTGGCCGAAAGGTGCAGGCCGGTATGCCGGTCGCCTGCCATCCTGAGATCGCCGTCGCGCAGGTCTTCGAGCTGTACGCTGCGGAACAGGTTGACGTCACCGAAAATGGATTCTTCTGCCAGGGCCGTGGTACTGGTCAGGACGCCGATTCCCGTCAACAGGGTCAGCACAAACAGCAGGTCGGTTTTCCAGATGATGCGTCGGGTCTGCATGTGGCTTCCTCGGCTTCCGTGTTGTACCCATCATCAACCGGACCGATATTCATTTCTGGGACGCAGATCACAAAATCACATTCCCGGGCCCCGGGTCCGGCCACCTGTAATTTTTATTTATCATATTTATCAGTTATTTATGATATTCCAGCACAAACCGGCGCCGACCGGGACAGATGCCCGGCGGACACGCTGACGACTCGCAGGCCATGATTTTGTCACCCAATTGATGAACAGGTATGCTTGTGCCGAGGAAAACAGGCGAGCCTATGAGCGAACAACCAAACCACAACATCACCATCGAGGTGGAAACAAATTACATCGAGGGCCAGTCAGAGCCTGATAACGAGCGCTATGTTTTTTCGTACACCATCACTATTCGCAACGAGGGCGAGGTTCCGGCCCAGTTGCTGGCGCGACACTGGATCATTACCGATGCCAACGGCAATACGCAGGAAGTCAAGGGCGAGGGCGTGGTGGGTGAGCAGCCGCATCTGAAACCCGGAGAGGGCTTCCAGTATACCAGCGGTACCATGATCGCCACGCCGGTCGGCAGCATGCGCGGCAGCTACCAGATGGTTGCGGAAAACGGTGATGAGTTCGATGCCGATATACCGTCATTCACGCTCGCGATCCCGCGCACACTCCACTAATTCCTGATCGGACATGGCTGTCTACGCCATCGGCGACGTGCAGGGCTGTTTTGACGAGCTGCAGGCACTGCTGGAACAAATTCACTATGAACCCGCGCATGACACCCTGTGGTTTTGCGGCGATCTCGTCAACCGCGGGAACAAGTCACTGGAGACGCTGCGCTTTGTGCGTTCGCTTGGCGAACGCGCGATCGCCGTTCTCGGCAACCACGACCTGCATCTGATAGCGACTGCGAGCGGTGATCGGCCGGGCAAGGGCAAGGACACGCTGGACGCGGTACTTGCCGCACCCGACTGTGACGAACTGGTCGACTGGCTGCGTCACCGGCCACTGCTGCACCATGATGCCGACTCGGGCTTCACGCTGGTGCATGCCGGACTGCCGCCCCAATGGGACCTGCAGCTGGCACAGGCCTGTGCACATGAAGTGGAATCGGTATTGCGCGGACCGGATTACCGCGATTTTCTGGCCGACATGTACGGTAACAAGCCGGACCACTGGGACGAAGGGCTCACCGGTCATGACCGCACCCGTTTCATGGTCAACTGCTTTACCCGCCTGCGTTATTGCGCGCCCGACGGCCGTCTGGATCTCGTCAACAAGGGGCCACCCGGCAGTCAGCCGCGCGGTTACCTGCCCTGGTTTGAACTGCCGGAGCGCAACAGCCGCGGCATGCGCATCGTGTTCGGTCACTGGTCGACGCTCGGCAAACGTGATGACCCGGGCGTCTACCCCCTCGACCATGGCTGCCTGTGGGGCGGCGAGCTAACGGCGCTGGAAATCGGACCGGAGCCGCGTTATCACAGCCTGGACTGCCCGGGGCAGCAAAAACCGAAGTAATATCTTTTTCATTTATCTTTGCCCACCCGCTCAAAGCGGATAAAGCTGTAGGCATGTGGATTCTTGTCGTCCGGCTCGAAGTCCTCGCGCTCGACCTCGCGCCACTCGCGGCTGTCCAGTTCCGGGAAGAACGCATCGCCGTCGAACCTGTCATGCACCAGCGTGAGGTAAAGTGTCGACGCCTCCGGCAGCACCTGTCGATAGAATTCTGCGCCGCCGATCACCATAACTTCCTCGTCAGCACTGCAGGCCTGCAATGCCGCATCGACGGAATGCACCACCACGCACCCGTCCGCCGTGTACCGGGTATCGCGCGTGACCACGATATTGGTGCGTCCGGGCAACGGTCGGCCGATCGATTCCCAGGTCTTGCGGCCCATGATGATTGGCTTGCCCATGGTAGTGGCCTTGAAGTGTTTCAGGTCGGCGGGCAAGTGCCATGGCAGGCGGTTGTCATGACCGATGACGCGATTGTCCGCCATGGCGACGATAATGGAGATTTTCATACGGCGACCGGCGCCTTGATGTGCGGATGCGGATCGTAGTTCTGCAGCTCGAAATCATCGAAGCTGAAGGCAAACAGGTCGTCGATAGCGGGATTTATGCGCATTATCGGGAGGGCATGCGGCGTGCGGGAAAGCTGCAGGTCGGCCTGCTCCAGGTGGTTCAGGTAGAGGTGTGCGTCACCAAACGTATGCACGAAATCGCCGGCCTCGAGCCCTGTCACCTGCGCCATCATCATGAGCAGCAGCGCATAGGACGCGATGTTGAACGGAACGCCGAGAAAGATATCCGCACTGCGCTGGTACAGCTGGCAGGACAGGCGGCCGTCGGCGACATAAAACTGGAAGAAGGCATGGCACGGCGGCAGCGCCATGCGGTCGATATCGCCGACATTCCAGGCGCTGACGATGATGCGACGCGAGTCGGGAGTATTCCTGATCTGGTCGATCACCTGGCCTATCTGGTCGATGGAACGCCCGTCGCTGGCCGGCCAGGAGCGCCACTGGTGTCCGTAGACCGGACCCAGGTCGCCGTTTTCATCGGCCCACTCGTCCCAGATGGTCACGTTATTGTCGTGCAGGTAGCGGATATTGGTGTCACCCTGCAAAAACCACAGCAACTCGTGAATGATGGAGCGCAGGTGAAGTTTCTTGGTGGTGACCAGCGGAAACCCGTCGGCGAGGTCAAAGCGCATCTGGTAGCCGAACACGCTGACCGTGCCGGTGCCGGTACGGTCCTCCTTGCGGGTGCCGTGGTCGCGCACGTGGCGCATCAGGTCGAGGTACTGTTTCATCTGTCTATTACCAGCTGACCTTGCCGTCGGTCCGGCGGTAGGCATAAACCATGAAGGCGAGGCCGATAAGGATCATCGGCAGGGTCAGCAGGTGACCCATGGTGACCCAGTCCATGGCAAGATAGCCGAGATGGGCATCCGGCAGGCGCACGAACTCGACGGCAAAGCGGAACAGGCCATAGCACAGCAGGTACAGACCCGAAACCGCCATGGTCGGCCGCGGCTTGCGTGAATACAGCCACAGAATAACAAAGAACACGATACCTTCCAGCAGCAATTCATACAGCATGGAAGGATGCCGGGGCTGTGCATCGACGAACGGGAACACCATGCCCCACGGCAGGTCGGTGGGACGCCCCCACAACTCGCCGTTGATGAAATTACCGAGACGGCCGGCCCCCAGGCCAAGCGGAACCAGCGGCGCCATAAAATCCGTGACCAGGAAGAAGGTGCGCCCGGTATGCCGCGCATACAGGGCCATGGCCACGAACACCCCGAGCATGCCACCGTGATAGGACATGCCGCCCTGCCATATGCGCAGGATCACCAGCGGATCGTGCAGAAATTCGCCCAGGTTGTAGAATAGCGTGTAACCGATACGCCCGCCCAGTACGGCACCGAGCGCGAAATAAAACACCAGGTCGCTGATCTCGGCCGCCTTCCACGCCGTGCCGGGCCGCCGGGTGCGTACCAGCCCCAGCCACCAGCCGGCCAGGAAGGCGAACAGGTACATCAACCCGTACCAGTGCACCTCGAGCGGCCCGATGGAGACGGCAACCGGGTCGATATTAGGATAAGTCAGCATATTGATGTCTGTCGTGGCCGTGTCGAGTGTTATTCGAGTACTCGCGGGGCGCCATTATACGGAATCAGCACGTCACCGCGCACGATCACCATTCGACCGCTGCGCCATGGCTGGTTGTAGATCGCCCGCGGATAGTCTGCCGGCAGGTCCCTGCCCGTCAGTACCAGGTAATCCTCCGGGTGGCGTTCAGCCCATGCCTGTTCCTCGCCCGGCATTAACTGCTCAACGGGCTGTCGCAGGCGCCCGTGGAAGGTGAATTCACCGTGGTAGCGGAACGGGACCGCGACCACCTGGCCGCCCGCCTGTGCGCGTGCTACCAGGCGGCTGGCGGCCTGCACATCGTAGAACGGTGCTCCAACCCGCAACACACCCAGTTCGCCGATACACACGGCCATGACCGACAGCAGTACCATGCGCTGCGGGTATTGTTGCGGCATCAGGGGTCGCAGCAGCAGCAGTATGACGGCACCGACCAGCAGACCAAGCCCCCAGCCGGGGTGGACCTCGTTCAGCCAGGACGCCTGCTCCAGCCGTAGCGGGGCCAGCATACCGACAACGCCCAACAATGCCAGGATGACGGCCAGCAGCCAGGGACGCTGCCGCACCGGCTGTCGCTCCATGCAGGCCAGGACGCGTGCGATCAGCAGGGCGAAGGCCGGCAATAGCGGCAACAGGTACTTGAGCTGCTTGCCGCTGACCAGGCTGAGCAGCACGAAGACCGCCACCAGCCAGGTCATGCAGAAGCGCAGTCCCGTGTCCTGCCCGGACCAGGCCGCACGTGTCGCGCTCCATAGCCAGGGCAGCAAGATCCACGGTGCAAACAGCACCAGCAGCCATGGCAGATACCACCAGATCGGGTGGGCATGGGCAAACGACCCGACCACGCGCCCGGCCGTCTGCCCCCACAGGATCGCCCGGGAATAGTCCGTGCCACCCGCGGCGGCAGCGGGCAGGGCCCAGGCAAGGGCAATCACGGCTGCCAGGGCGACAGCCGCCAGGGCACCCGCGTACCAGCGTCGCCACCCCCCCGCCGGCGCGTCCGATAGCCAGACCGGTGCCAGCAGTACCGGCGGCAAGACGTGCAGCAGGCTGATCGGCCCCTTGGCCAGGATGCCGAGACCGAGCGCGATGCCGGCAAGCAGCCAGCCGCGCGGCGACCCCTGCGCCGCCTGCATGACACCGTGCATTGCCAGCACGGTCAGCAGCACCAGCAGCATGTCGATCTGCAGCCAGGTAAAAAAGGCCACCAGGAACACACTGGCAAACAGCACCAGGGGCGTCAGGCGCGGCGTGACGGCATCGCCGGGCCATAACCGCGCGGCGAGTCGTGCCGTGGCATACAGCGACAGCAGCGTCAGCAACGG
>Ga0265303_10000213_pt1 | contig 30491 bp, 51 predicted proteins | sample Helome_2_FD_192494 | JGI IMG/M metagenome (GOLD analysis project Ga0265303, IMG submission 192494) | Marine sediment microbial communities from subtidal zone of North Sea - Hel_20160317 (Illumina Assembly) | ecosystem: Environmental > Aquatic > Marine > Subtidal zone > Sediment ... | reverse complement strand
GAGGGTTGCGGTGGCGGTGCCGGTTTCGGTTCAGGTGCCGGTTTCGGTTCAGGTGCCGGTGCCGGTGACGGTTTCGGTGCCGGTGACGGTGCCGGTGACGGTTTCGGTACAGGTTTCTGGTACGGTGACGGTTTAGGTGACGGTTTAGGTGACGGTGACGGTTTCGGGTGAAAGGGTATGAAAAAGACACCAACAATATTCAAGCGAGATCCTGACAATATGCGCCTGGTGCTGGATGAGCCAAACCAGGATGCTGCGTGGGTGTTCGAGGGCAAAGGCTATCCTACGCGCAAATACGACGGCACAGCCTGCCTGGTGAAGGATGGTAAGTTATTCAAGCGGTACGAGCTGAAGCCTGGCAAGACGGCACCAGATGGCTTTATGCCAGCTCAGGACGCAGACCAGAACACAGGGAAGCAGCCTGGGTGGGTTCCTGTTGGCGATGGGCCTGGGGACAAGTGGCACAGGATGGCGTATTTAACAGCTGAGGAAATCCTGGTTGATGGCACCTATGAGCTTGTCGGGCCGAAGATTCAAGGGAATATGGAGTTGTGCAATAACCATATTCTAATCAATCACGCTTGCGCTGGCCGAGTTCCTGACATCCCTAGAACATTCGAAGGCATAAGGGAATACCTCACAGACAACAATATCGAGGGCATCGTGTGGCACTACGGCGACAAGTGGGCAAAGATCAAGCGAAAGGACTTCGGGCTAAAATGGTAATGGAAAAGAGCACAGAAGATAAACGCGCAGAGAAAACCCTGCAAAAGCGCAGGGAACGACAGCGCCACAGGGACAATGATGAGGTATTCGTGGGGCGCTGGATTAAAAAGAAGCTTCGTCCGATCGTGGATGAGTTTATTGACGTTATCCGGAGGGCGGAATGAACTACAGCACACCAACGGACCGGCAGCGCATGATATTCAGGGACGGCGTGAGCGTCAAGGAGCTGACTAAACCAGAGAAAGACGCCTACCACAACTGCCTGGCAGACGGGTTCTGTATCGGGGCTTTCTGTAAGAAGCCTGGAACGGGCTTTGACTATAAAGTGAGGGTTAAGACATTCCGCCAAGTCATGGACGAAGACTCTTGAACGCCACGGCAGGCGCGGTATAATGAAATTCAACGGTTTGAGACCCGTAGAAAGCAAGTTGACAAAGGCCAGTGTCTTTGGATCGTGGGTTGCTTGCTACCCGTCTCAAACGATTCGAGGGGACTGGCCTTTTTTATTGGTGCGATAAATGAGAGCACATAAATTAATTAAACTACTTCAAACGCGAGAGCCTGGAGACTCAGATGGGGCAAATTTCCTGGGGTACATGGAGAAAACAATAAAGAAAGCGGCGAAGTTTTTCTTTTTTACGGATGCCCTGCCGACGCCGAGCCTTTTAGAGTGGCAGAACCTGCCTTTTCCTATAGTGTATTTTGAAATGGAAAAGCGGGACGAAGCGGCAGAAGTAAAGCATATGATCCTCATTGCAGAGCAGGAAGAAAAAGACGAAGAAATCAGGTGTTATTTATTCCAGGGCAGGAAAGGCACAGAAATTCACCCTCAGAACTTGGTTATTGGTATTTCGTGGGTGGAAGAAACGAGAATGTATAGGTTTAAAGTTGGGCGAGCGACTGAATATTTCAAGGAAACTCCGGAAGAAGGACTAATTCAGATGGGGCAGATTGCAGGTGCAAACTTAATGATGCTTTGCCAGATCCTGAATTGTACTAATGTTGATTCTAATGTAACTCTGCCGGACGCTGCGCTGAACAAAAAGCGAATAAAAAACGGGAAGTTACCTCTTTTTGAATACAGGACTTTGACTATACGCCATAGAAACCCAACAACAGGAGGGGTAGAGCTTGAGGGTGACAGGAACAGCCCTCGACTGCATTTAAGGCGGGGGCACATCAGGAGACACCCGACAGCGGGGAATATCTGGGTTAGGAATTGCGTTGTCGGGGATCAATCCATAGGCGTTATAAAGAAAGATTACAAGGTGACATAAATGACAAGTGATTGGACGTTACCAGAAGGCATAGACCCAACAGCCTGGTCAGAGTTCGAGCAACACCGCAAAGAGATACGAAAGCCGCTCACAGACTTAGCCAGAAAAAAGAACGCGAACATACTACTAAAATTGACAATACCCCAACAGATAGAAGCCATCGACACAACTATTGCGAACCGATGGACAGGCATATTTCCACCGAGAAACAGCGGACATGAAACAAGCAGCGGAATACCACAGAGCAAGCCTCAAAGCGCAAGCGCCCGCGCCGCCGAAATATGGCGCGGAAGACACGGAGATAATCAAGCGGCTTTTTCAGAGTATGGCCGCGAATTACGGGGGATTGTTCCTGGCGACGCTGGACGACGAGAAGACACAACAAATATGGGAGCGGTCCTGGCTGGCAAGTATCGACGGGAAGAGTCTTGAATATGTGGCTAAGGCGCTTACCTACTGCCTGGACACGCACAACAAGCCATTCACCAGGGCGGATTTTCAACTGGCATATAAGAGCCTGCGACCGACAGCAGCCAACAGAAGAAACCAGCTTGCCCTACCACGCAGAACCAAGGCCGAAAGCCGTGAGATCGCGGAGAGATACTTAACAGAAGCGAGAGGTATAATAGGAAAATGACTAAACGAGAATACTTGAACGCAATACTTGAATTATGCACAGACAGACAGAAAGAAATGTTTCAGCGGTTGTATCCGGATGGCGTAAACATAAAGCAGCTATCCAGAGCGACACAGCAGGTTGAGGCCACATTGCGCGATACAGACCATAAGCTGGAGGGGTCGCGGATGCAGAACAAAGCGCTGGAAGCGGAGAACGAACAGCTGCAAAAAGACGCGAGAAAAGCGGGAACGAGGATCAGCCAACTAGAAAAAGAGCTTTTACGGGCAGAACACCACATTGCGAGGCTGCAAGGGCCTGAAGCAGACGAAAACGCAGAAACAATAAGGAAACTGGCTTTTCTGGACGCGCTCGAAGGTGCGGGCGTCGATAACTGGGACGGATACGAGTATGCACTGGAAGCCATGGAGGGATAATAGGAAAATGACTAAACGAGATGAAGCGTTACCTTGCCCATTTTGCGGGGATGACAGTAACCGGGTAATGAAGCTACATGGTCATTATAGTGTGATATGCAACGACTGCGGAGCCAGAACGGTGGCGTTCCCGCATAAAAGCGAAGCAATCAAAGCGTGGAATAGGCGAGAGGGAAAATCAGTGGACCTAACACAACTTCAACAGCAAGTATCCCGTGCGAATCACGAAGCGGATACGCTGAGCAAGATACTAACGGACATTTGCTACCTGAACACAGAGACCAACAAGCGCAGGCTAACCCGGCAGTTCCAGAAGATCCAGGATCTCGTCGATGAGTTTGAGAGGGCGAAAGGATGAAAGTAGAGTATGGCTGGTTCACGGTGCCGAAGCGCAAGCCTACCGGGAAAGAAGCGGAATTTGGGTTGCTGCGCAAGATCCGAGACGCTTACCACGAACGAAAACGGGCAGAGAAAGAACAGAAGGAAGTGTGGGAATAACCGCATTAAAGCACTTGGCAATGGGCAAGTCCCGCTCCAAGCGGCGCTAGCCTATCGGTTGCTCAAGGGGGATCGTCAAGGATCTGTTCAGAATGCGCCCACTACGAGCCCGACGAAATCAACCCGCCAGGCGGGCTAGGGGACTGTAAAGTTAACCGGGAGAACCCCAGAGATGCGGTAGTGTGGCACAAAGACGGTCTGCACTATCACAGAAAACTGATCTATCCGGGTGTCGCGGGGTGTTCGGAATGGACTGAGTAGGGTCGCCCAACCGACGGCATCATTAGCGAGGGCATTAGGATCGCGCTAGAAGACTGCAAGCGCAGAGGTACAACAACTAAAGAGGAAAAGAAATGAAAGTTCAGGAATGGCTTGAAAAAGTGGCAAAAAGCGAAAAGACAACAGGGTTTGATTCCATCGGCGACCCGGATGATATTCCGGATTCTTATGTAAGCAAGTTTGACGGCAGCTATATCACCTTTGTAGGGTTCGAAGACGACTCGCTTCTGAAATTCTTGGCAGAGCATAAAGTTACAGAAAGCCTCACTAATGGCGTAGGATTCAGCCCAACAGAGCAGAAATGGTACGGTTGGAGCCATAGGGCGATTTACGGATTCACTATCGGATCAACCTGTGGAAAGGGGGATTGCCACTACGTAGCAGATACACCGGAAGGGTTGATAAACGATCACGCTGAATTCTTCGCCAACATCAGCCAGGAACGCGCGGACGAAAAACGGGCCGAATGCCAGATTCTTGATGACCGAAGCGGGATAAGGATACTGCATAGCCAGCAGATTATCCCAATAGCTGAAAGTATTGATGAGGCATTGGAATCTATCGGAAATGACGAAATAGGAAGTCTTGAAGCAGTGGACATAGCAAAAGACGCCTATTCCGTTGTGAAATGCGGACGTGGCGAATGGACAGCGGAAACATTAGAAGACGCCAAGCAAATGGCCATAGATTTCAGTATAGGCGTTAGCTAGCAATGACACCAAACAAATAAAACTGAAACAGATTCACTCTATCTCCGGTTAAAGTGCTATAATGAACGCTCTTATACCCTCTCTGGTTGAGACTTCGCCCCGGTCCGTTGATGAGCAGACCGGGGCGTTTTTTATGGTTTCGGCGTTTCTTCCCTCCATCTAGCGGCACGTATTCGGTCGGCAAACTCAGTAAGAAGATACTTCATATCCGGCTGTATCCATACCTCGACAGGAACCAGTCCGGCATCCCGTTTGCGCTTCTTGCATGCCGCCTGGTATTCCCGGTTCTTTTCTCGCTTCTCTGCCTTCTTGAGATATTCCGAGTCTGCTTCTTTCATCACGGCACCGCCACAACAAAAACAGCCAGCATCAATACCAGGGTTAGTGTAAATATCTTCCAGTCGTTCATTTTTCTCGATCTCCGGTTGTGCCGTCCTTGGCGGTGTTGGCCTGCTAGTCTTGGGGAATGGTAACGAACCGTTTTAGAGTCTCACTCCAGTATGCTGTGGGTTTTGCCTTTCTGGTATTGGTGCTCATTTCGTTTCTCTCTGGTTGGTTGCTTACTGTGGTTAATATATTACTAGTAATGAGCTAAGTTGTCAAGCACAAACACCAAAAGAAACGGATCTTTTGTGCTATAATTAAGGAAATCAAGAGGATATAAGAAGATGACTTCTAAGCTAGAGAGAGAAATAACCAAGGTTCATCGGGAATGTTGGGCTAAAGGCTCGGCTCAGATGTGGCGCAAAAACCCCGTAACAAGTGAGTGGGAGCCAGTACCACGGCTATACCCCGACTACTGGCCAAGCTACAACCAAATACGCGCCATTGAAAACCGGACCTGGCACTACCTGCAGCACGGATACGATGGGTATTGAGAGCGGAACACCCTGCACAGTCAACAGATCCGGAGACAACTGGATGGACTCCGATGCAAGGCCTTTCATAGAAAAAACCTGTGTATTCCTCAAGATCACCAAGGCCGGGCTGTATCAGGTAGCGCTAGCGGAAGATACCCGGAAAGTCTACTCGTTCCCGAAGAAAAACGTGGATATCGCTATCTAGTCCACTACTCTTGAACAACCCGTGTTCCAAGCGCGCATATAAAACAATGACCATCGAGCTATACCACGTAGCGATGTTTTAACAGACAATGACAACAGACATGCATACAAAACAGCAGAAAGTATACACGTCACGCCAAAAACTTGACAAGCACAGCTTTTAGCATAAACTCTGCCTTATATATCAAGGCAGTTCCATAAGCTAAACAACATAGTGTAAGAAATACACATGGCGAAAGTCGGGCGAAAACCTAAATATCGGCCCGAGATGTGTGAGATAGCTAAGCAGTCACTAGCCGATGGATACAGCAAGGAAGCAACAGCGGGAATATTAGGGGTAGGGAAGACTGTTCTGTATGAATGGATAGCCCAGAAGCCGGAATTTGCGGACGCCATAGAACAAGGAGAGTCACTTTCACAGCAATGGTGGGAGGATAAAGGCCGGGAAGCCTGCGCAGATGGCAATATCAACGCCACTGTCTGGTCGATGAACATGAAGAACCGCTTCGGGTGGAAGGACAAGTCTGAAACCGATGTTAACGTGAAAGGCGATTTCCTCGATGCCCTTATCGCAGCACAAGACAAAAACTGAGCTAAAAGCTCAGAGGATCAGGGAGTATCGAGAGGACCCTGTATTCTTTGTACGCGAGATGTGGAACCCAAAACTAGAGGATTTCCAGATCGAAGCGCTACAGGAACTTGTAAAAAGCGGCAGGATATCCATCAGATCAGGGCATGGAGTCGGAAAGACCACACTACTGGCCTGGATAGTAATCTGGCATATGACATGCTTTTTCCCCCAGAAAACACCTTGCACTGCACCAAGCTCGCCGCAGCTCGAAGACGTGCTATGGCCGGAAATAGGGAAATGGCTCGGCAAGATGCCAGAAAGCGCGAAGCATCTTTTCGATTTCAAGAACGAGCGGCTGGAGCTGATCGGGGCACCCAAGGAAAGCTTTGCGGTAGCGAGAACAGCCAGGAAAGAGAAGCCTGAAGCGCTGCAAGGATTCCACGAGGATAACCTGCTTTTCGTGATCGATGAGGCGTCAGGCGTGGAAGATATCATATTCGAGGTTGCGCAAGGCGCGCTGTCTACTCCAGGGGCAAAAGTCGTGATGACCTCAAACCCCACCAGAACAAGCGGGTATTTCCACGACAGCCACCACAAGATGCGCGGCCGGTGGAAGTGCATCCACGTCCCATGCGAAGCATCCTCCAGGGTATCGCCCGAGTATATCGAGGATATGCGGGTCAAGTATGGCGAGGACTCTAATGTCTACCGGGTTCGTGTTCTAGGGGATTTCCCGAAGTCTGAAGATGATGTTGTGATTCCGCTGGATCTGTGCGAGTCGGCCAAGATTCGGCAGGTTGATCCTTCGCTCACGGCTCCGATGCGATGGGGCGTGGATGTGGCTAGGTTCGGAGACGACCGATGCACCTTGGCTAAGAGGAAAGGAAATGTCCAGCCGGAGCCGGTGAAGTCGTGGCGAGACAAGGACACCATGCAACTATCGGGGCTTATATACAATGAGTGGGAGAACACGCCGGTTCCTTTGAGACCTCAAGACATATTCGTTGACGTTATCGGTATCGGTGCGGGCGTGGTGGATAGGCTTAAAGAGCTTGGTTTGCCGGTCACGGGCGTGAATGTTGCAGAGTCTCCAGCGGTAAAAGATCAGTATATGCGGCTTCGGGATGAGCTGTGGTTCGAGGCTAAGAAGTGGCTTGAGGGGCTTAACGTGAAGCTTGCCGATGATGACGAGCTGATTGCCGAGCTCACAGTACCCAAGTATTCAATTACTTCGGCGAACAAGCTGAAAGTCGAAGGAAAAGACGAGCTCAAGAAGCGCGGCGTTATATCGCCGGACAAGGCTGATGCGTGGAATTTAACCTTTGCAATGCCTCATAGCGGGCATTCGATGAAGCAGGCACAGAGGAAGGCGCGGCGGATATGAGCGACGGCGAATACAGTACAAGATATGAGCCGCTGAGTGCCAATGAACTGGCGTCCTTGGTCGCTACCGAGTTGCGTCTGGCTGATAATGACCAGACTTCCGAGATCATCGGTAATGCGGCAGATGCCTATCGGTACATGCTGCTGCGTCCGAAGAATGATGAAGAGGCCGGAAAGTCTCAGGTTCAGGACGGCACAGTTGCAGACGTAATCGACTCCGTAATGGCTGAGATCCAGCCGATGTACACGGTTGACGAACTGATCGAGGTCAAGGCGGAAGGCCCGGACGACGAAGATCAGGCCAAGATGGAGACCAAGGCGCTCAACTGGTACTGGAGAGAGCGTTTGCGTGGGTACCAGCGGCTGGATGAGGGCGTTCAGGACTGCCTGCTAGTGCGCAATGGGTACATCAAGGTATGGCCGGAGACTTCGTGGCGTCTGCCGTATGAGACGACCCTGGAAGGGCCGGTACCGCAGGTCGAGGCACAGCTAGCCCAGCTGATACAGAGCGAGGCACAGGTCAAGGAGTACGAGCGCCGGGTGATGCAGGAAGCCATGTTTGCCGAGGATCTGGTTGTCACCCCCGATGGGCTGAGCATGGAGCCCGTGGTGGTCGAAGTCTCACCGCAGATCGTCTCTGTGGATATCCAGGTTATCGAGAAAACCCGAGAGATCAAGGCGGAGACCATCGCCCGCGAGGATTTCGGTACGTCGCAGGATGCGGTGAACCAGAACCTACAGGAAAGCAGGTTTTCGTATCATCAGCGCCGAATGACGAGGAACGAGGCTATTGCCCTCGGGCTTTACCGTGGAGATATAGACGGGCTGGAGTCTGAAGACACGACGTCGAACCAGGTACAGAGTGAACGCGAGGAGGGGCTGAGGCAGTACCGAGACTCAACCGCAGCGGACACGGGCGGGGACATCGTCAGCATCTTTGAGTGTTGGTACAAGGTGGACGCGGACGGTGATGGAATTGCCGAACTGCATCAGATCTACTACGGGCGAACCAACAAGATTCTAAGGTGGGCCGGTCCTGACGGCGAGCCAGGCCCCTACTGTGATGAGATCGTGAGAGTGGTTCCCGTCGCGTCCGGCCTTGCCTTGAGGGTGGCGCATAGGCACTTAGGCCGGTCCCTGTTCGACAAAGAACGGAATACCGAGGACATTAAGCGCGTCCTGAAGCGTCAAATGAATGACAACCTGTACCAGGCGAATGATAAGGAGTTCCTTATTGGGCCGGGTGCGAGTGAGGACGACTTCGAGCTCGGGTTTAGCGGTGGGTACAAGCGGTGTGAGAACCCTGCTACTGATGCCGTGGCGATCCCTTACAACCCGATTATCGGTGAGTCGCTACAGGCCCTGGCTTACTATGACACCGTGGTTTCTGATCGTGGCGGGCAGGCTTTGGACAACTCCAGCCAGCAGAAGCCGACGAACATTCAGGCCAGCACGTTCGAGCGCTGGATGAGTGCTACCGAGCGCAGTTCCGCCATGTACGCTCGGAACATAGCTAATACCCTGGTGCGCGATACGTTTGTTCTCCTGCATATGGCGCTCAAGACCTTAGGCGAGGACTTCGATTTCCAGGATGGCGACGAGTGGCAGCAAGCCCAGCCGCGCTTCTGGATAGATCGGGAACGGTTTAGCGTGAAGCTTGGCAAGTCCGAGGGCGAGCGGTCCCGGCTGATCGGTGCCTACGAGAACCAGATCCAGAAAGCGGAGCAGCTGATGCAGGCCGGTGGAGACGGCGTGATTATTGACTCGTCTCAGATTTACGAAATGCTGACAGACCAAGCTAATCTGATGGGCGTGGAGAACCACTGGCTAGATCCGGATAGGCCGGTGGGTCAGAACCCACAGACGGGACAGCCGATCAGTGCCGCTGAACAGTCCAAGATGATGCAGTCCCAGATGGCGCAACAGCAGCAGCAGATGCAGATGGCGCAACAGGACAAGCTATTGCAAACCCAATTGCAGATCACCGAGATGCAGGAGCAGCGCAAGCACATGGCCGATATCATGCAATCCCAGTCTGATGCGATGGACTCGATACAGAAAGGGCTTGATTCGCTTCGGGACTTCGTGACTTCGCAGACGAAGATTGAGGCGGACAGCGGGCAGGATGTGGCTGGGGGTGTCATGTATGAGGACGAGGATCTGAAGGGGAGGGTTACGCAGTGAAAGAATCAGAGGTAGCAGACTGGGAAGTAAACATGTTTTGCATGGATTTCCCAGACGATGAAATGAGAGAGCCAACAATGCCGCATGCGACCAATATCAACCAGCATGCACAGGATCTTATCGACTTTCAGCGGGATAAGAAGCTGATTCTCTCGGGAGAGACTGAGGAGATCCTTCAAGTCTCGGTGGATCGGTCAGCGCAGCAGTTGATGATTGACCTGGACAAGCTCGGCTGTGAGGCGCACAAGGCTGAAGAGTATTTCCGGATGCGTAAAGTTGAACGAGAGCCGCAAGAGGGTGATGTCATTATGCATGCTATCAACCAGACAGTGGACAAGCCGTTTCAGAGTGGCTGGAACTTGCCCGATGTCGGTATCAGGTGGGGGTTATGAAAGACACCCCGGAACTTCGAGAGCGGCTATCCACAGCCATAGGCAAGGGCGTAGAGGCTCAGGACTTACTGAGGCGTATGGACCCGCTGTTTGTGGCCCTACGTGAGCGTTACCGGGCCGCTATGGTGCATAGCGTCCGGCAGAAAGCCGAGGAGCGCGAGATCGTGTTGGGAGCGGCAAGGATCACCGCTCTTGAGGATCTATATGAATCCATCTATCAAGACGCCGTAACGGGTGCGAGGGCAACCAAGGCGGCGACTGAATTGGAGGCAGCGCGTGGCAAACATTAACGACTTGAGAGCGGCTGAGGCGCAGAGAGAAGCGCAGGAAGCCCAGTCAAGGCGGCGCTGGGAGTCGATGGACTTGCGCCGTCTCAGGGATGACATGATCAACAAGGAGTTCGGCGACGAATTGCTTGAGGAAGCAAAGCGCCGGGCATCGGAAAATCAGAGTTAAGTCGGAGGCGACTACGTGAGTGTAACAGAAGAGAATTTGTTCCAAGATTTGGAAGCAGAGCCAAGCGACCGAGGGGTTCCGCTGGCTAATCCTTTCCCGGAGAAAGAGCCGGAAGAGGAGGGCGAGGATGAGCCCAAAGAAGTGCAGGAAGAGGCAGCCGAGGGGCTGGAAAGTGAGCCGGAAGAGGTTTCGGAGACGGTCGATGAGACCACAGAAGAGACTCAGGCCGAGGGGCCAGGTGAAAAGCTCAGAGCGAAAGACTTTGCCGATCAGGCAGGTTGGACGCTGGAGGAGTTTTATCGTGATGTGACGGTGCCAACAGATGACGGAGAGGTCACGTTATCGGAGGTTGTTGACGGGTACAAGTCGCTGCGATCAGAGAATGAGGATCTTCGCAACGAGCGCCAACAGTTGGAGGCGAAGGCGACACAGGTAACACCGCAAACGGGCCAGTATGACCCGGACGCGGTAACGATCTGGCAGGAAGCGCAATCCTTGCGGAAAGCGTTTGCAACCATCCAGGAGGATGGCACTTTAGACAATATGGATGCCAACGAGTCTATCAAACTAGAGCGGAAGTACCGCTATGAGATTGAGAAGCGCGAACAGGCAGCCAACCATCGGCAAGCGGAACACCTTAAAACGGTAGAGTCCGCCAAACAGGAGTACCTTGGTAGGGTCGACCAGCAACTGCGGAAGGATATTCCAGAGTGGAGATCCGACAAGATCCGTGGTGAGGAGACCGAGGCGATAGCCAATTATCTTTCGTCCGAGGGGGCAGAGAGAGCGGAGATCGAGCCAATCCTGAAGATGAACCCGTGGGCCACGAAGATGTTTCGCAAGCTGTGGCAGTACGAGCGCAAGCAGGCGGACACCAAAAAAGCCCTGCGGGAGATCAAGAAAGTGCCGAGAAGTCTAAAGCCTGGAGCCAGAACGGAAGCCAAGAAGCCTTCGCTGAAAGAAGTTGGCAAGAAACTTCAATCGGTGAAGTCGCGGCGGGGGTGGAATGACACCTTAATGAACGCCGAGTTCGACGACGCCATGCTTAAATAGGTGATTTAGATGGCTGCTTTTCCAGCATTTTACAACGCCGGGAACGTCCCGGAAAAAGTTATAAACGAGCTGTTCAACATTGATCCGACCGAGACTTTGTTCACGTCGAAGATCATGCAGGATACCCAGGCTTCGGCCAAACATGAGTTCCTTGAGGAGAGCCTAAACGCCCCGGATAAGGACAACGCACGGATCGACGGTGCCGACAACACCGACGACTCGACTAACCAGGGCGTGCGGAAGTTCTCCTGGTGTCAGCTGACCGGGCGCGGGATTATCCTTGCTTCCCAGGCTGAGAGTTCGGACGGCTTCGGCAATATCACGAAGTTCGGTCGCCAGTTGCGCAACCGTACCAATGAGACGCGCCGAGACCGGGAGGCTGCATACCTGTCCGAGAATGCCAGCGTGGAGCCTGTTGAGGCGACCACAGCGGGCAAGTCTGCCGGGTTCTTCGCCTGGGTGGAGACCAATACCAACTTCGCAACAGGTGGAGCGGATGGCGGTTTTAACTCTGGAACGGGTGTTGTGGACGCCCCGACTCAGGGAACTACACCAAGGGCTTTGTCAGAGGAAGATATCGCTACGGTTCACGAGGCCGCCTTTACCGTAGGCGGGAACATCGATTGTTTCATGATGATTCCTGCGCTCAAGACTCAGTGGACGAACTATATGTTCTCCAGTTCTGCTCGTATCGGTGCGATCTATACGCCTACCCAATCGGGTGGTGACGGTGCTACCGCTATCGGTTCTATCCAGATGTACGAGAGCAACTGGGGAGCCGTAGAGGTCAAGGCCAACCGGATTATGCAGGCTGAAGCTGCAACCCGAACCAACCTTGCACTGATCGATTCCAATATGTGGGAAAACTCGGTGCAGTTCGATGTTCGTGCTGAGCGTTTGGCTAAGACCGGGCATGCCAATAAGTGGCTGGTTGAAAGTTCCTGGACCTTGCTTGCTCTTAACGAGAAGGCGAGTGCTGCGGTTCGAGACGTAAACCCGAGCCTTGCGATGCAGACGGCTTCTACTGGCGCGTAAACAACTGGGGGCTTCGGCCCCCTTTCAGGAGGGCGAAATGCCAGGTGTATTATGCAACGGTGTACCAACGGACCAGCCGTATATCAATCGGTCGCGGGCTTATTGCGAGGGATTTTCGTACAGGCTTTTGGGGACTGAACTAACAAACCCGAAAACTGATAATCCGCATGCTACGGGGTCAACAGCGGCGGCTGACTGGGATCTGGGGTGGGATAACTGCGAGGCTCAATCAGGTAATACGCTGACTCGGGCTGAGACGGGCTGCTGCCAGGGTGAAGGCCAGACGGTGCAGGCAGGAGTATGAGGCAATGCACTGAATGCGGCGGTGAGTTCATGGGCCGGGGACGGCAGAAAGTCTGCAATATATGCAAGGGGGTAGGAGATGGCGTGCAAGCGAGGGTACAAGAAACCGAGGAACCCAAGACCAAGCCGGAAAGGCCTATGAAGCGGTTTGGTAACGGGCGGTTTGTGTTCGGTAACGGTGCGGGAGTGATGCTGAGGCGATGACGTTTCCAGTTGAGATATTGGCGAAGGTTCCACCAAAGTTGCGCGCCAACTATTTGGCGTATCAGCCTGAAGTCCAGGCCATTCGAGCGCGTTGGGCGGATATCCGCAGGGACATGAAGTCTAACCCCCACCGTGAACACAACATGGTGGCGCGGGAGTATCATCAGGTAGAGCGGGACATTCTTGCTCATCTGGTCCCGGATCTGGATTCAGACGATCCGAAGACGCGGCTCAAGGCCATGAAGTGGATTCTCAAACAGCCGTGGGGTGAAGACTTCAAACCCGCGCCGGTAGAAAAGGCATTTAAGGGGATAGACCTTGGATCTAGCAACGCTGCGTGAGCAAGTTAGGGAGCTACTATCTGAGACGGTAGGCAACCTGCCTGATTCGACGCTTAACGATCTGATAGAGCGGGCAACCCAGCGCATAGAGTCGGACTATACAAACGACTACGGGCCTGTGCCCCGGCAGATGATAGAGATGGATTCGGGGACGATCACGGACACCGGGTTTGCCTTGCCGAGTGATTTCCTGCGAGCCCGCACGGTACGTATTGGTGATTCAACCCTGAGATACACGTCACCGGAGTCGATACCGTCTACCAGTGAAGGCGTGGATTCCACGGTGGATATCGTTTACTACGCCCGACTGGCAAAGCTGGTGAACGATACGGACACCAACTGGCTGCTTGATATTGCCTCACGGGTGTATATCTACGCCACGGCGGTGGAATATACCATGTGGGACAGTGAGAGCCTGCAGAACAAGGATTCTTATGCCAACGTGTACACTGAGGCGATGAAGCAGACGGGCCGCTCCAACAGCCCCAGATCGGCAGGCGGGTGGATGCGCGGCAAGGGACACCAGGCTGGGTTTTACTCCATCGTGGGTGAGAACATGATATTCGGGTATCGATACTAATGGCCAAACAAATTAGGAACCCCGGTGTGCGCTTCGCCCTTGGTGCGACAGGCCCCTATGCGAACAAGCTTGGCGGTGGTAGTTATGCCAGGGCGATGAGCATAGATCCCATTATTCCGGATGACGCTTGGACGATAGAAGATCCGGCTACGTGTTCGATCGATAACCATGTGATCACGTGGAATCGACTGTTAGTCGACAGCATGATTCGTCTGTTAGAACCGACTGGATTCGCAGCGGGCCAGACTTGGCGCGTTTCGTATACGGTGTTGGATAACACGGGGAATGCTTTCGGTTTGTTCTGTAGTTCGGCGTCTTCATTGTTTCCGAGTACGAATCTACCCACAGATCTAGGTTCTCAGTCTCAAGATACGGTTTCTGCCAATAATTCATTTTTGATCCGGTGGTCGCCTAATGCGGCCTTCAACAATGAGACGCTGGTAATAAAAGACGTTAGGATCAAGCGGATAGGTTGATGTGTGAAACAGCAAATAAGAAATCCATATGTGCGCTTTGCCAGGGGGGCAAGTGGTGTTTATGCGAACTATCTTGGCGGCAGTTCTTATGCAAAAACGTTTGGTAATCCGATGGCTGGACTAAGCGACTCGATCAAGTCTCTGGGTGCGTCTCAAGGCGTACAGCTGCCGTCTGCCGGTAATTGTAGGCTTACGGACGATCTTAATGTGGTGTTGGATATCCCTACGGTGGTGCCTGGGAATGATGAGGTTGCGCATCCTTCGGTGTTGTTTATTCCTGAAGGGTTCAACGGAAAGCGGTGGTGGATGGCGATCACACCTTTACCAGTGGCTTTGGGTGGTGATTTTGAGGCATGGGAGAACCCTTCGATATATTGCTCCGATGACGGGATCGAGTGGGCTGCGCCGGATGGGCTGACGAATCCTATATCGCCTGATCCTGGAGGCGTTGGAGATCACAACGCGGATACCTGTCTGGTTCTTTCGCCGGACAGAGCCACGCTGCATTGCATCTGGACAGAGCAGGTATCGGGGACGGAAAAGGTACAACTAAAGTCTTCGTCTAACGGGGTGAGCTGGGGTTCGATTACTACGCTGCTGTCGGTTTCCACCGCCGCCGAGCGCGTTCTAAGCCCCCAGCTAAACTGGGACGGCGATCAGTGGATAATGCACACCTCAGATGTGCTGCCGAGCCCAAATGTGATGCGCTACTGCACACGCACGGACCTGAAAGGTGAGTTCGGAGCCAGAACCGCATGCGATTACGTTTTGCCTGATAGTGAAACAGACGTGTGGCATATGGACATCCGGAGGCTTGAAACGGGCCGGTGGATCGGCGTTTTAGGCACTGACGCCTCCGGGGGGCCGCATCCTCAGTACCCAATGCAGAGCGATGACGGTATTTCGTGGATATTTGGCGAGATCCTATCTATCCGGCATGGCTACAAGTGCGCCATTGTGCCGATTAGTGACTATGTGGCTTGGTTTTATTGGGGATTCAGGGGAGATCCGGACTGGCATGTCGAGCTATCCAAGCTGGTTTTCGACGGTTCCAACTGGAGAACCATAGATTCGCTTTATAAGGCAACGGCAGCCAGTGGAGCCGCATCGAAGTATGGCAATTTTTACATGGAGGATAGCTTTGCCCGCGCGAATGAGTCACCTATCGCCAATTCAGATAGCGGAGACGCCTGGATCGCGGTTGCAGGCCAGTTCAATGTAGTGTCGAACAAGATGGCGGCAAATGCTGTTGGGAATAACATTGCGACAATCGACGGCGGCTTTAAAGATGCCGATATCCAGGTGGATTTCTCCAGCATAACGGGCCGGGTTTATGTGGTTCTTAGGCTTGGGACTTCTTCACAATTCCACAGGATCGGATTGTCAGCGGATGATGTGTATTTCCAGCGGGTGGGCGGTTCTGGTACAGCTGAACTTCGACGGGTTGATTTTGACACTGGGACAACGCGAAGGGTGCGCGTGATTTGCAGGGATTACCGATATTCTCTTTTTCTGGATGATACGTTTATGTTTAGTATTGAGGATGAGGATCACGCAACCGAGACACAGTTCGGAGTGCAGGTGACTGATATTACTTCGAGAATCGAAAGAGTGATAATTTCCAGGCTGTAAGCATGAGAGACGAAAAAGGGCTGAGGTTTGAGACGGGGCTGATCGTGAAGGACCAAATTTGACTAATACCGCTTGGCTGTTGATTGTCGGGTTCGTGGTAATGCTGAATGTGGTGTTCAATGTGATCGCGTTTTTGACTATTCAAGGGCTAAAAGAAAATCAACACGGAATGCTTGTGGACATGACGCGACTGCAAGAGGATCGGAACTTGTTTGATAGGATAGCTCGCGGGGAGGAATTCTCCCGCACGTTTTGCCTTGATGGAAAGCTTCAGGCGTGCGCCATGTTGGGGCCGGTCAAGAGATGACCGACGAGAAAGGATTGCGGTTCGAGACAGGGTTGATCGTGATAGTCGTCATGTTCACTATGGCTGCCGCCGCGTTGCTGGCATTTCAGTCTGTAGACGCAAGGCTGGACAGGATAGAAAGTGTTATTGATGGAGCGGAACCCACGGCTAGAAGCCCTGTGCGCGAGATGCCATAGTGCCTAAGCCACATGAAGGATGGTAATTGGGCAAGCGTAATAATGGCGTTGTTGGGCTTCGGCCTGAGTATCACGCTCACACTGATAGGAATTATATTCTCATGGCTCAAAGGCAGGATCGACAAGAATGAGGAGCGCATCGACAAGGAAATCCGCGAACTTCGTGCTCATATTTTCGACAGGCTTCGAAGCCTCGGCCATGAGGATCGAGAAATGAAAGGGAACATAACAGACTTGTTCAAGATGATGGCCGAGAAGAGGAAAAAGGACTAATGGTGCGTATCAATGCCAAGTGCGGGTGCAAGGGTACGGAATTGTACGAGGTACGGCACATACCCGGCGGGGTTTGGGGTGATCCATTTGACGCAAGCTGTAACCTGCAGATCACGGGGGAGACGGCTGAAGTATCGTTATTGTTCCCAACGTTCCACGCCAAGATGTGGAGATCGATAAAGGCATTTTGCCAGGCGCTGGACGTCAAAGAAGTCACGTACACACACAACGGAAAGCAGAAAATTGTGAGGGTATAATGGCGGATTTAGGCAAGATTCGTGCGAAAGTCATCTCGGCTTTGATGCCAAGGTATGTCCAGGCTTTCAAGGATGAGACGCCTGTTGAGCATGTCTCTAAGAGCAAGGACAAATGAAAGAGCAAATTAAACAGGCGATTTCACGCAAGATCCTGAGCAACCTTCGGGCGAGAATGCGAAGTGATGTTCCTTGGGGCTGGGATCAGATCAGACAATCGGTGCAGTCTGCAACGATGGATGACCGGGCCAAGATTATCGCCATGCTGCTTAATGCGGACTTCGTAACCCGCCACCTTAAGGGGATAGCGGATGCGGACGCGGATGCCAAGCTGGCGAACGATAGCCTTGATATAGACGAACTAAAAGAGATTCTTTGATATGGCAACTTTTCCCCCAACACCGGGTTTTATCAAGAGCCTTGATCCTGCGAATCCGATCGGAACGGATTTCGTTTATGGCGGTGACGACTGGATACAGTTTATCCAGCAGGTCCTCGACAACCAGTTTCCGACCTCCGAGGACGGTACCGCGAACGGCTGGGATATCGCGCTAACCGTAAAAGCCTCAGAGGTTAATGCCCTACAGGGGATCTCGTCAACAGACCAGATAATCACTTTCCCATCCGGGACAAAGATGCTGTTCTATCAGGATTCAGCGCCCACAGGATGGACTATCGATCAGACTGTCGACGACCACATGGTCCGGCTTACGAAAGGATCTGTCGCCCTGGGGTTGGCAGGTGGCACGCTTCGCGGAACAAACCTTTTCAGCGCTCAGTTTGCGGTTTTGGCCGAGGGCGCAACGCCTGGTGTTGGAAACCACACGCTGACGGGCGCGGAGTCTGGAGCCGCTGCGCATACGCATCCAAACACGTCGCATAGGCACACAGTATTGACCGGGTTCACTTTGGGCGGGGGTAATGCTTGGTCAAAGGTCGATGTTAGCACCGTCAACGCGAGTGGATCAAGCATATATACCGACCTTAGTACTGGCGGGAATTCTCTTCTACTCAATACCGTCATCTCTACCCCAGAATCAACGGCAGCCAGCGCGACAACTGCGCATGGGCACACTGTGGACTTGGACGCGGCTCACGCGATGGTTATCATAGCGACTAAAGACTGATGGACGTTATCCATAGCATTGATGAGGCGGGACGTAAACGGGGTTGCTCTGTAGGAGGAAGCTGCAATAAATGCAACTTTTACCGTCCGACATACACAACAGGCAAAGACGGGACAACCGTTCAGAAATTCGATTGTCAGGGTAATAACCTAATACTGTTGTTTGGTGAGCTTAACCAGCGTTTACTTGCCTTGCAGCATGTTTTAGAGTCGACCAGAAATGAGGGAGTGAAGCGGCAAGATAAATTTAATGACATTTTCGAAGCGGGTAGCAAGATGGCGCAAGCGAAAATTGACCAGGCGATAGAGGCTCAAAAGAAGATAGATCATGAAGACCAAAAGAGGCTAGGATAAGTGGAACTGCACGTCTCTAAACTAGGTGAGATCGGGTTAAATTCGGACCTTTCGTCGGTTACATTGCCGCCGAACGTATGGACCGAGATTATCAACGGTCGCTGCGAAGATGAAGGGGTGGGGCCGGGTGTCCCATGGGCGCTGTGGAACGGTAGTGTGCCGAATGTAGCGGCAACTTGGTTGCTGTATGCCTCCCGGCTGGATGTTCCTTACTGGTTTGTTGCCGGTGATACCGACGTTTATCTGTATGACGGCACGTCCTACGTGCAGGTGAACCAGACGATACCCAATTCCCCGTTACAGAGGCGCTGGAGCGGGGTTTTTGACGGGGAAATCCCGTATCTGAACCACTACCAGGATGCGCCGCAATATGCGGATTTTACCGATCCTAGCTATCTGGTATCCCCAACACTGAAGGATGTTATTTATGATCCTAACGGCACTCTTGGGGTGGATCAGACGTTTAGAGACCTGAATTACCGTGTTAGAGTCTTGAGGGCTCACAAGGGCTATCTGTTTGCCGGCGGCTTAAACAAAGCCGGGACTGAACAGGGCTCACTGTTGGCATGGGATGGAGCTACGGCGTCGAATACCCCATCGAGTAACTGGGTGGCTGGACCTACCAGTCTGGCCGGTGAGTTCGACTGCATAGACAGCGGCAGAAGTGGCCGCATAGTCGATATGTTGCCGCTCAGAGACGACTTGATAGTCTACAAGGAAAACAGTGCCTGGATAGCGCGGCCAACAGGTGGCACTGCGCCGGCTTGGGGGCTTAAAAAGCTGATTGGCGTTGAAGGAATTATCGCCCAAGACTGTGTTGTAGAAGAAAAGGGCGTCCATTACGTGTGGGGACCTGAAGACATCTATATGCACCAGGGGCAGAATGCTGTTTCGATTATCGATGACAGGGTGAGAAAAAGCTTTGTTGGGCAGGTTGACCCGGTAAACTATGAAAACTGCTATTGCGTCAAACAGGTAGAGCGAAAGGAAATCTGGTTTTGCGTCGTGTTGCAGGGTTTTACTTACCCAAGCCGGATGCTGGTGTACAACTACAAGGACGAGACTTATTACGTTTCTGATATTCCGGAGTGCGCATTTATCACGACAGGCGTTAGAGCGGAAGCGTCGTTGACCTGGGACGATGCGACGATGACCTGGGATCAGGCGGATTTCGCTTGGAACCAGCGTAATTATTCGGCGCTTGATAAAGCCGTAATTGGTGTCCAGGCAACGGATAAGGATCTGTTGCAGTTCGACCTTGGTACAACCCGCTATCTCAACAGCACGGATCAGGCGTATTTCACCCGGTTCGAGCGCATCGGCCTGCCGTTGGGCGGGATGAAAACCCGGAACATGACGACTGAATTTGTTATCAGCGCGTCTGGAACCGGGACGATACAAATCTATGCGGGGACTCAAGACAGGCCAGGCGGGTCGATAGACTGGATTGGCCCGCGTCAATTTGATGTCTCTGCTGATCGGCGCGTTAAGTTGCGATCAAGGAAAGATGCCTATAATTGCTGGCGTATCGAAGGCGAGACCGGAACGAACTGGTCTGTGTCAGATATGACGGTATACCATGAACCGAGCGGGGCGAGATGAGCTATCAACCTGAAAATCCATCGAGTGATCTGGGTTTTTACGCACAGGCATGGCTTGCGCGGGAGTTCCAGGCGATCAAGGATAATCTTGACCAATTGAAAGTAGGCAGGACTGGCTTAACAAGGGAAACGCCAATAGCATCTACGGCCCTGATCACAGGGACACCGGCTAAAATCTCCGCTTTTGATAGCCAATTGTTGCCGGAATTTGATGGAGAGTCCAATCTTGCAAATGCTACTTTAAAAGTGGCTAGGCCAGGGCTCTGGTTTATCGCTGTAAAGGGTGTGGTTTCGATTGTGGCCCACACGTCGAACAATACGCGCGGCCTATTGGTTGAGTTATACAATGAGACAAAAGCCATACGATATAAGGTTATAGACTTTGCATCAATAGCAAGATATGCAACGATTGTTGACTATGATATGGCGATTCCGGTATTCATTTCACAAGACCTTGTTGGCGATGATCTTGCAATATATGTGAGCTCTACAACTACAAGCTCTGTGCAAATAACTTCAGTAGATTTATTGTTGTTCGAGTTTGTTTTGTTGGACGGACAGTAAAGGTAACAGGATAAAGCTATGGGCATCTTTTCAAGCGAGTCAAAAAGCAAAAGCAAAGTAACCCCTTATGATGAGGGGCAATTGCGGGACATGCTTTCCAGGCTGAATACGCTTGGCGGCACTCCGATGGAGATGTACCCGGATCAGATGTTCGCGGACATGACGCCGGAACAGCTTCAGGCGTTGGATATGCGCCGGGACTTTGCCGGTGGCATGGAGGGGATGACGGCCCCCGCGATGGATGCGTGGCAGTCTACGCTTTCGGCTCCGGACGTTGCTAATAACCCCTATGTCTCGGGGATGCTCGATCAGCAGGCCGGGTTGCTTAACAGAAACCTTGCCGAAATGATGCCGTCGATCGATGCCAACATGTTGGGCGTTAACGAACGTCTTGGTGGATCTGGTCAGGGCGTAGCGCAAGGCATCGCCGCCAGGGGCACACAGGACGCGCTAGCGAGGACTGCGGCGGAAACCCAACTGAGCGCCTACGGCCAAGGACTGGATCAGCAGCGCTACGGCCTAAGCGCGGCTCCTGGTATGGCTCAGTTCGGCATGATGCCTGCGGATATCATGATGGGTGTCGGGGATGTCGAGCGGGCTGAAAATCAGATGGGCATATCAGAGGATATGCAACGGTTCAACTTTGCCCAACAGGAGCCGTGGCAGCGGCTACAGAATCAGGCATCGCTGTTTAATCCGCTGAGTCTTCCGTATGCTTCGACAGAAACCAAGAGCTCTTCGTCGCCGTCTGCGCTGGGTGTGGCGAGTAGCCTTGGCGGTATGGCAATTGGTGCCATGGGCATGCCGGGTATGCCATGGGGTGGTAGTGGCGGTGGTGCCTATGGCGGCATGCCGACGCAGATGGCAGGCGCGCCGGGAGGATATGCAGGATCGCTGAACCCCTACGGCTACCAGATGCCCAGTTCTTTTGTGAACCCGGCTCAGATGTTCTCCGGCCTATCGTAAGGTGTAGTTATGGCTAGTTTTGACCAAATGTACCAGATGATGCTTGCACAGCAGAATCCCATGATCAACGTGCAGAATATCGCGGGGGACATGCCAAGCTGGCTGAGCGCGCCGGCACCGCCGAACCCTTTGCAGGGCGTTGATTTGCTGACTGGGCAAATGAACCAGATCGGGCAGGCGGACCGGGCTAGACAGCAGCTGGGGATACAACAGCAGCGGGCGGACCAGGAACGCGAGAGAGCGCGGGCGCTGGCTGATGTTCAAATGCAGACCTTCCAGGCTGAGCAGGCGAACCTAGCTCAGAAGAGACAGGCTAGGGAGAACTATGCTGCGGAGAATCCGGAGTTTGCCGGTGCCATTATGGCGGGTAAAGAGCCTACCACCTTTCAGAGACAAATGGCGCTTGTGGGTAACGATCTTGCGAAGCATCGAGAAGTCTTCGGGCCGGGATCTGGCGCTGAAGTCTCTGTGAACATGCCGGGGCAGATCACAGAGGAACAGAAGATTGTGGGTAAAGCCTATGGCCAGGATTACGTCGATCTGCAACGCGGTGGCCGACAGGCATATCAGGATAACGCGAAACTCGATCAGCTCAACAACCTGTTGGATGAGACTTACACCGGGGCGGGTGCCGATAAGATCCTGGCGGGCAAGAAAGCCATGCAGATGTTGGGCATGGATGTTGAGGGCGTTGGAGAGGCTGAAGCGGCGAAGGCGATAGCCAGTGAGCTTGCGTTACAGCTGCGTAACCCTGCCGGTGGAGCGGGCATGCCGGGTGCTATGTCGGACAAGGATAGAGAGTTCCTACAGAGCATGACGCCAGGGTTGGCGATGAGCCCCGATGGCAGAAAGGCGCTGATAGACACCAAGCAAAAGATAAACCAGCGCAATATCGATGTGGCCAAGATGGCGCGGGACTACCGCAAGAAAAACGGTTCGCTCGATGAGGTATTTTTCGACGAACTAGCGGCCTACAGCGAAGAAAATCCGATGTTTGAGACTCAAGACGCTGGGATCACTGTAGACCAGACGGCACTTGACGCAGAAATGAAGCGTAGAGGACTACAATAGTGGATTATTCTCAACTGTCAGACGAAGACCTTGTTGCACTGAAAAAGGGTGAATACGGGCTGATTTCTGATGCGGGACTTCAGGCTTTGCGGCAACCCGGCCCGGAGACGGCTCCTGGCTTTGACGCCGGGGAGATGGTGAGCAATATTCCGTCGAGTGCCTACAAGATGGGCATGGATATGCTGAACGCTGTTACGAACCCGATGGATACCCTGAAATCTGTCGGTGGGCTGGTGGAGTCTGGAGTCGAGCGCCTTAACCCGTTTGCCGGGGAGGAAGACTATCAGTATCAGCAGTATCCCCAGGCGGTGGGAGAAGCGATTACGGAGCGTTACGGCAGCGGGGATGCGGCGTTGAACACCTTGCAGACCGACCCTGTGGGCGTGTTGGCCGACGTCTCCGGGGCTGTGTCCGGTGCTGGTGCTGCTACCCGCATGCCTGCGCTGTCTAAGGTGGGTCGGGCGCTTGATCCGATCAATATGCCGCTCAATGCAATAAAGGCAGCCGGTACTGCGGCGATCCCGAAGGGAGCTCCCGCCAGCATGTATGAAAGCGCGGCGAAGTATCCGGCAACGGGTGTTACTAGAACGCACCAAGCAAGGGAAGCGGCCACTGAAACCGCTTTGAAGAACAAAATAATGCCTACAGAATCTGGGATAAATAAGATATCGCTAAGGCTGGAGGAGTTCGATTCTAATATCGATGACTTGATAAGCGAAGCACAAACAACAGGAAAGAAGATCCCAAAGGCTAGAATCTTTGATGAACTCCCAGAATTGCGGCGCAATCTTTCAAAAGGTGTCGGTGGTCCTGAAAATCTAGCGGCATCGGATAGGGTCGTTAGAAGATTCAAGGAAATGCACGAAAACGGGCCAGACTTATGGTCTCCAAAGGATATGCAGGATCTGAAGACAGCGACTTATCGCGATATCAATTGGAGGGTTGATCCTGATGCGTCAACGGAAACCATGCAGGCTATGGCCAGAGGCGCAAGGAAATCCCTGGCTGATTTATCGCCGGAACTGGATTTGATCAATAAGCAATATGGCCCGCTTGCCCACCTTCGTGAGTCTCTGCAAAGGCCGTCGAAGAGAATAGGAAATCTCAACCTAATGGGCATCAGCGCTCCGCTTATGGCGGCTGGTGGTGGCGCGGTTGGTGACACACTAGGCGCTGCTGCTGGGCTTTCGGCTGGACTGGCAATGAATCCGCATATCATGGCGAAGTTGGCGCTAATCGCGCGTGGGGCGCAAGAAACAGGGCCGCTTGGGCAGATCACAAGCGGCAGTTCAACTGCTCAGATGATACGCCAAGGACTGCTACAGTCTGGACGCCTAGAAGAGATCATGGAGGAGTAGCGCCGAACGATGCTAGTAACCGCGTAACTACCATCAGCATCAATACGAACACTGCTGCCTTGACTATGAAAATCAATGTTCTAAACAGATACCTTTCTCGGCGGGCCTCCCAGTCTGCTGAAGTGTGATAGTCGCATGCCATACCGATAACCCATGACACAGGTGCAGCGGCGGCGATTATCAGCAGAATTACGATCCATTCAGGCATTAGAGGCTCCTACCAGGAAGTTTAGCACCAGCAGTGCAGCGCACACAGTTGCGTAGATCCAGTATTTAGCAGGCATTCACTAGCCAGCTAAACGCCATTGCTGCGATAAAAATAAAAGTATTCATGGTTTTTCCTCTGATTGTAATCATACCAGTCATATAGACCTTAAGGGCCACCATTCCCAGGACTTGCGGTAACGAGCCCTATCATTGTCGTCATCCGTTACCCTCCCTGGAAGCCGGACGCATCCCGTTAAAATGGCATTTTTCGGCAACCGAGTGCTTTTCTAGCGGTGCAGTTCGATTGCGGTGTCTGGCTGTAATAGCTACCTAGCTGCGCTATTTCTTTCAGGCTTCCACGCAGTCGGCGGATCTCGGCATCCATCGCGCCTAGTGTTCCATAGCACTCCGCAAGGATATCGTGCGCATCTTCAAGCGCATTTCTTCCACCACACCCGATCTGGCACTTTTTCATAAGCTTAGCGACTTCCTGCTTATCAATGCTCATTACACTGCCCCATAGCGACGTTTTCTCCTATTTCCGCCGGTCTCAAGCGGGTTTGCGTTGAATGGTCTCTGGGGTGCTGCTTGCCGCCTATCCCGTAAACCGGGAGGCTGTGGTCCGGGTGGATTCTCACCACCTAATAACGCCCATTTGCGTTATTACACCCATGTGCGCTTAACGCGCCTGCGCCCTTTCTTGGGCATTGCCAAGTGTCGAGCGAGGGGACGGCCCGACAGGCAGCACCACAGAAACCACTATCAGCTTGCTAGCTACTCTGACACGCTACCCACTAGCGGGGGCCTCCGGTATTTGTTTGTCGAGATGGCTTTGTTCATTCCATCACCCATAATGCGCCCATGCCAGCGCCCAGACGATCACCACAACGGTGAAAGCGTCGACGATCCGGTTGCAATGACGCCTGTTTTTGATGTCGATCTTCATGTTTCGTCCTTTCTGTCGTCGTAGCCAAATTCTGTAATCCGCTCGAACGGTATGCCCGTATAGTTTACTTCTCTTCTGGCGTACCTGTCATAAACGGAAATGATCTCGAAGCCATCGGCCTCATAGGCCAGGGCATAGGCGATAACCTGCGCCTGCAGGCCGTGGATTTCCTCGCGCTTGTCGCCCTTGTTGTCGAGGTAGGTTAGCTCGAATTGCGGGTTCATTGCATGTCCTCTTTTTCGATGATGTATTCAAGTGGTGTGCCATCAAATATACCCATTTCAACCTCTCGCTGAATCAAATGGTTTGTTGTTACTAGCTATCGGCCAATTCTGAAAAAGCTTTAGCAGCGCCAGATTTTCCTCTTTCTCTTTGACGTCGTCTTTGTTACGCCTTTCTGTTCCGGTCAGCTTCGGCTTGTCTTCGAATTTGCACGCCTGGCAATACTCGGTTTTTGTCCTGGCTGAAGTGGTGATGGTGCTCTGCATGCGTTTATGTATTCGCTCGCATACGGTGCATTGCACCTTGTACCAGTGATAACCATTCGTCCTTCCGTCCGGTTTTTTCTTTTGAACATACCCGATATATTCGAGTATTTTATATACGCCGTGGGTAATGGGGCTGCCTTCAGCTATTGCGTCGTCGATTTGTAGTGTCGGCCATCGTGGCCGGGGGCCTTTATGCGTCATTTTTCCTCCACTTAGCCAGGGCTTTTTCTCTTTCCTCTCTCATTGCTTCCGCGTTTGCGTCCCACTCTTCCTTCCAGATGTACTTCCAGATCGGCCCCCATAGGTTGCGGCATTCGCGGGCGCATTGGTCCTTTTGGGTGCGTTCCATGTCGCGCAGCAGGAATTCATCTAGCCATGTGCTGTTACCTACCGTTTGGGACGCAGAGTCATCGGTCGTTGCGCCTCTGGCTTCGATCATTGTATCCCCGCGACTGGTTCGAACGTTGTCGGTGAGTTCATATTCTCCAAGTATCAAGGTGTGGATGCGTATCGGATACCGCAGAGTCATTCTGACTTCTTTCATTCCCACACCCATTCCAGTCGGTAGAGTTCTTTTGATGCGTCGTCGGGTGGTGGTCCTAATCCGACGCATACAGCTTCATCGCCACAAGTGCCCCAATGCTTGTATTGGCCCGAGTACTCAGGTTTTAGATCAAAACACCAAAGATCTCCGTTTGCGTCAATTGTTAACCATTTCGCCCAATCCGGTACTGTTGTCTCTATCGTCTTGTATTTCATTTCTCGTCCTCGTCTGGTTTGAAGTTTTTGTGGGTTATGCTTCCGCCAATAAGAAAGCCGATCAGCCCCGCAATAAGAGTCAACTCTGTGCTCATTTGCCCATGGCCTCTTCATATTCAGAACACAGAACGGTGAACACCAGTCCCTCCATCACCGCTTCCTGTTGATAGGACGTTAGGATCTCGGCGAATTGCTTGGTGTTGAGTGTGGTGGTGGATATCAGCTCGTAAAGGGCCAGGAGGCCGAGCTCGTCGCCTTCAGTCGCGTACCGCTGACGTGCAGCCTTATAGAGGGCGTGGAGCCCATCCACCACGTTATCCCTTAGCAGTATCGGCAACAGCCATTCCTTTTTGAACCGTATGTGTTCCTCCTGGGCCGTATCGCCGAAGTGTTTCTGCCATTGGTAGTGCCAGATCCACATCAGTGCCTGCTGGGCCGCTGAACGCTTGTCTCGCCAGACTTCTAGCGTGAGCTTCATCACGGGGTGATCCGGCCCGATAGGCACGGCGTTTACTACCACAACGGCCTTTCCTCGTCTGGCGTCAGAGTCCAGTTTCCACGATCTTTTCTCTGGTTTGCTCATTCGGTTTCCTCTTGTTTTTCGATAACGCTCACGCATTTTTTGCAGCGCGGGATGCCTTTTTCTACCTTTCTCTTGAACCATTCACCGTCTGGACAGCGAGGGGGGAAGCGAAAAGAACACAACGCAAAGCGAGGGTTTTCGGATACCGCATGCAGCCGATCCCCATACCAGCCGGGTTTCCACGATCTTTTCTCTGGTTTAGGCATTCTGGCTTTACCTGTTTTCGATGAATCTATCGCGACACCCTGTAACCGGGTGGAAGTTATGGTCAATAACATAGAGGTTACAGGCCTTGCCGCGCATTTTGTTGGCGAACTTCTGAGCAAGAATTAAAGCCTCTGCCTCGGTTTCTATCAAGTCGTCTCCGCCGTGTTTGTCCGGGAAATGGTCGGCACGCAGAATCCCGTCGCCATACCATTCGAATGCAACCATGAAGCCTGTCGGATCTGGAGCGTTGATAATCTCTAAAGCGTCTTTAATTTTCATCAGAATTTCTCCCGTAATTTCGCCACTTTTCAATACCTGATCGATACGTTAGGAATTTCGCCGGTAGCGATGAGCGTCACAACGGTTCTGGCTTGTTCTTCGCTGAGCAAGGCATGCTCAACAAGGGCTTTCGCCGCTGCGTTGTTGATCTTTGCCAGGTGCCTTTTGTTCGATTCCCGCTTTGCCAGGGCAGCAGCGGCGGCCTTTTTCTTCTCTTCGGCCTCCCGTTTCATTCTGGCTTCCGCATCTATCGCGGCTTGTTCCTCGCGCTTCTTTGCTGCGGCTTCGGCTGCTCGCTCCGCTTTTTCCTGCTGACGTTTTGCGGCCTGTTCCGCTTCCTTTGTGGCGCGCTGCGCCGCTTCTTTTGCTATGAGCTCGTCGCGGGCTTTTCGTTCGCGCTCCGCAGTTTCCTTGCGCAGCCGGTCGAGTTCTGCCTGGTCGTCTTCGCGATTCTGCTGTTCGGCGATGAGGCGTTCAAGTGTTTCTATGGCTATCCCCTTTGCACCAACGGCCTGTTCTAAAAATTCCTGGCATACTGCCTCGTTTAGTTCTGATGCATACACGCTATTGATCTGTTCTGTCAGCTGCTTAACCGACAGTCCTTCCGTGTTTTCGGCTTTGGCTCTGATCGATTCGATATAATCCAGGATATCGGCAACGCGCTGCTTTTCCCGGTTCTCGATCTCAAGGATCGGAGCCGCGTGCACTGAAATCATTTCCTCAATCTCGCCGATGATCTCTTTCGCTTCTCCGTCTACCTTGCGGCCATAGGCAAGGCTGGCGGCCTTTTCGTTCTTCCTGCATGCGTCTACAGCAGTTTTTGTCTTCCGAAGCTTATGTACGTGACTTCGGGCATCCTTGTTGCCTTTCGGCGTCTCATAGTCGAAAACGGCTTTGTCGTTGTATTCCTTGAGCTCCGCAAGCTGAGCTCGGAACTCGTCATATGCGACGATCTCTGTGGTTGCGATATCGGTCATTTCATACTCCATACATGGTTTTTAATTTAACTACTTTTCCTGCTACTTCATCCAGAAACCTGCGTACTTCTTTTTCCAGTACGGATATGCGTTCGTCGTCGCGCTCGATACGCTTGATGAACAGGCGCATGGATTCCGGCAGCCGTGGGTCGTAGGAAACCCAGTCGCACCAAGTGCGCTCTGTGCAGGCCATCTGCCATTGCATTTGAGTCATATACTGGGCTGGCACCTTGCCATTTATCAGGGTTGCAAGATGCGTGGCGGTGTTAGGACATTTGATCTCGACAAGCCCGTCCGTGCCGACAAGTCCGTCTGGACTGGCTCCGGACATCTCAATATATGGATGGTCGAAAAACCCTACTTCCTGGACTTCTAAGTCAGCGAAAAATTGATATGCGGACCTGGCTTCTGGTTCCTTGTCCGTTCCCCACTGCATAGCGGCGCTGGTGTAACAGTCAGGAGGGGTGCCGGTAAGGCGCTCGGCGATAAGCTGGGCCTCGTAGTTGGTCCGGGATGCGCTAACGCCTGAGCGCGTCTTAGCTACGATATCGGCAATTTTGCTTGCAGTGGCTTTGCCGAGTCTCGCTTGCCACCATTCGTCAGAATACTGTTCCATTATTTTCCTCTCTTTGATTCCAGCGCTGCAACCGCTCGCTTGTAGTCGCAAGACTGGATGCGCTCGATGTTCTGGGCCTTCATGTACTTCAGGAACAGCCCGACATTCGCGCCAACCTCATCGGCCAGGCTTTGCAGGTCTGCTGCCTGTTCTACCGTTATCCATTCGATGTCCCGATCCCCGGCAGCTCCGCCATCGTCGTCCATTTCCTTAGACGCCAGCCCGAGCATGGCGAAAAGCCCGTATCGTTCCAGGTAGGAAATAGTTGACGCTATTGCCTGGATATTGTTTTTGCTTCCGGACTTATCGGGCGGTGCCGTTATCGACGTGCATTCCCGATGCCCTTGTCTGTGGGTTATGCAGGTCGTCACAGAAATGTCCTGGCCTTCCTGGTTCACCTTCCACGAGTGGGACAGGCCGTGATTGCTCAAAATGATGCGGATCTGCTCGATAGTCTCGGCAAGTCCCGCGTATTTGTTGTTGTGAGACTTTCGAGTCTTGTCGATGGTGGGGCAGTCAGCGCGAAACGCACTCATGGCCGTGACATAGGCTTTCTGGGCCTCGTTCTTCTCCCACCGTTCCTGGAGTTCCATAAGCTGCTGCATTTTGTCCAGGTCAGCACCTTGTTCCACTGCCATTTGCAGCATGGACATCGGTGTGATTGCGGGCGCACGTACAACCGCGCCTGGTGTAAGGTCTTTATTCTCCATGGTCTTCCTCTATGTAGTCTTCAACCGCGCTTTCGATGAGGTTTGATATCTCGATGACATTATCGATTATCTGTGATGCACGCATTAATCCGACTGGCTGGTTTGGCTGTATATCCATTCCCTGCCTAGTCATTTCGCCCAACAGTTCATAAATGCGGTTCTCATCCCCGGCAACCGTCATTCCCACAGGCTGCAGCGCCTGAAACAGCTCGGTAGGGTCGTCGAGCACTGCGTCTTTGCGCTTCCTGCACTCGTCTTCCCATTTGTCGCGGATGGCTTGTAGTTCGGCCTCTATGCGGTCCATTATTCAAGTCCCTCTTGGTGCGCGGTTCCACTCGGCAACGGCAAGTTCCATGCATTTATCCGAGTCCAGTGGAAAGTTTTTTGTACGGAATTCGACGTTCCATTCGCCGCAACAATAGCCGTAGACATATGCCCAACTCCAGGTGTCG
>Ga0265303_10000212_pt1 | contig 30569 bp, 20 predicted proteins | sample Helome_2_FD_192494 | JGI IMG/M metagenome (GOLD analysis project Ga0265303, IMG submission 192494) | Marine sediment microbial communities from subtidal zone of North Sea - Hel_20160317 (Illumina Assembly) | ecosystem: Environmental > Aquatic > Marine > Subtidal zone > Sediment ... | reverse complement strand
CGACGGCAGGCTGACGGCTGTGCAGGCGACGCTGTATGGCGACGGTGGCGCCTATGCGAGCCTCAGCGAGAAAGTGCTGACGCGGGCGACGACACATGCGACGGGCCCTTACGCGGTGCCCAACGTCAAGGTCGACTGCTTTGCCACGTATACCAACAACGTGCCCTGCGGCGCGTTCCGGGGCTTCGGCGTCACGCAGAGCTGCTTCGCCGTCGAAAGCAATATGGATATTCTCGCCGACGAACTCGGCGTCGACCCGATCGAATTGCGGCGTAGAAATGCGCTCGACATCGGTTCGGAAACATCGACGGGCCAGGTCATGCGGGAAAGTGCCGGCCTGCGGGAATGCATCGACAAGGTCGAACTCGAGATTCGCAATGGGCAGTTTCGCTGGAGCTGGGATGAGGGCCATCGGCGATTCGCCTGGGGCCTCGGCGTCGCATACAAGAACACGGGGCTGGGCGGTGGCGCGCCTGACAAGGCCGAGGCCGAAGTCGAGGCGTGGCAGGACCCCGTCAGGGGCCTCGTCGCCGAAGTGCGAATATCGTCGGCAGAAATGGGCCAGGGCCTCCCCGGGGTGCTGGCTGCGTGTGCTGCCGAGGAACTCGGTATCGAACGCGACAACGTGCGGGTGCTGCTCGGCGACACGGATTTCTGTCCCGATGGCGGGCCAACGACCGCCAGCCGCCAGTCTTTCGTGAGCGGCAATGCGGCCCGCCTCGCAGCACGAGAGGTTGCCGGGAAACTGGCGACGCAGGCTGCCGGCGAAAGCATCACGGCGCGATACGAATACTGGGCGCCGGACACCCGGCCGCTGGGAACAGGAGGTGACATGCATGTCGCGTTTTCCTTCTGTGCGCAAGCCGCACTCTGCGAAATCGACACGCGTACGGGCGAGATCATGGTTCATAAGGTCATTGCTGCTCACGATGTCGGTCGCGCCCTCAATCCGCTGACGCTGGAAGGCCAGATTGAAGGCGGGATCGTGATGGGCGTCGGTTACGCACTCACCGAGCACTACATCCAGGAAGACGGTAACCCGTGGACCAATGTCATGGCCCGATACAAGACCCCGAGCATCACGCACGCGCCGCGAATTGTCTCGCATATCGTCGAGCACGATGTGGCCAGCGGCCCGTTCGGGGCCAAGGGCGTGGGCGAGTTGCCGAGTATTCCGACGGGTCCCGCGATTACGAATGCCATTTACCGAGCGACGGGGGTTCGCGTGCGCAGCCTGCCCGTCGACCAGGACGAGCTGCTGCGAGCCATGAGATCCGGAGCCACCGAAGTCGAGAAGGCCTGGGGAGACCGCGACGCGATTCCTGAAATACAACTGGGAGGCGAACATTGAAGCTGATTCCTGAGATGCGTGAAGACGTGCTGCAAAAAAGCATGGCACGCGCACGCGAGCGCGGCATCATCCTGCCCACGATCGCACAGCAGAAGGATCCCACCTTGATCCCCGACACGATCAAGGCTCGGCTCCGCGACGTCGGGCTCTGGGACCTCGATCCTGTCAACCTGTTTCGAATCACGTGGAAAAACGAGGCTGTCGAGCACGGCGGCGGTTTCGGCAGCGGCAACTGGATCGAATTCCCGCCCGCGCTCACGGGCGTCGACGCGACGATTGTCGGCATCGTCGGAAAGTGGTTCCCGACCGGCGCACACAAGGTCGGTGCGGCTTACGGCTGCCTCGTACCAAGGCTTGTAACGGGCGCCTTCGATCCCGATGCGCAGAAGGCCGTATGGCCATCGACCGGAAACTACTGCCGCGGAGGTGCCTACGACTGCGCCCTGCTCTCCTGCCCGGCTATCGCGATCCTGCCCGAGGGCATGAGCCAGGAGCGTTTCGACTGGCTGCAGGAGATCGGCACTGACGAGATCATCAGGACGCCCGGCACCGAGTCGAACGTCAAGGAGATCTACGACAAGTGCTGGGAACTCCGTAAGGACCGGGGCGACGGCATCGTCGTATTCAACCAGTTCGAGGAATTCGGCAACGCGATCTGGCACTACCATGTTACGGGCTCGATCATCGAGGAGATATTCCAGGGGAACTATGCGGGCGGCCGACGCCTGTCCGCCTACATAAGCGCCACGGGCTCGGCGGGCACGATCGCGGCCGGTGATTACCTGCGTTCGCAACACCCGGCCGTTCGTGTTGTCGCCACGGAAGCCTTGCAATGCCCGACCCTGTTGCAATTCGGCTTCGGTGATCATCGCATCGAGGGTATCGGCGACAAGCACGTGCCCTGGATCCACAACGTCCGAAACACCAACCTCGTCGCAGCGATCGACGATGAGCAGACAATGCAACTCATGCGCTTGTTCAACGAGGAGCAGGGTCAGGAGTGCCTTCGGCGCGAGGGAATCGATGACGGCACGATCGGCATACTGGGCGACATTGGCATATCGGGACTCTGCAATCTCGTCGCGTCGATCAAAACCGCTCGCTACTACGATATGGACAGCCGGGACGTGATCTTTACACCGCTCACGGACTCCATGGAACTCTACGGCTCACGAATGCGGGAAATGCAGCAGATCCACGGCCCTTACACGACCCATGACGCCGACAAGCATTTTGGCCGGTATCTCCAGGGAACGACAACGGACTATCTGCGAGAACTGACCTACGCCGACCAGAAGGCTCTGCACAATTTCAAATATTTCACCTGGGTCGAACAACAGGGGCGCAGTTCGGACGAACTGCGCCAGCTCTGGGACGATGATTTCTGGACACAGGTCTTCGCTGAAGACGTCGTCAAGCAGTGGGATCACCTGATCGACGCGTTCAACGGGGACGGAGACAAAAAATGAGCAGTAGCTATTACGAGGATGCGGTCGAGATCAAACCGGAACTTGTCCGGTTCATGCAGGACATTGTTCGCATACCGTCACTGAGTTCCGATGAGGCGGCCGTCGTCGAACGGATCCGCCAGGAGATGCTCGACATCGGCTACGACGAGGTCACGGTCGACCCCATGGGAAACGTGCTCGGTCGCATCGGCTCGGGACCGCGCGTCATTGCATTCGACGGCCACTGCGACATCGTGGACGTGGGTGACGCCGATCTCTGGGATCGCGATCCGTTCTCGGCCGAGATCGAAGACGGCATCCTCTATGGCCGCGGTGCGAGCGACATGAAAGGCGGCGTCGCGTCAAGCGTTTACGCGGGTGCGATCCTCAAAAAACGAGGCATCCCGGACAACGTGACATTCTACGCGACGGCCACGATCCAGGAAGAAGACTGCGACGGCCTGTGCTGGCAGTACATCGTCAATGAGGACGGCCTGCGACCCGACCTCGTCGTCATTACCGAGCCGACGAGCATGCGCGTCTACCATGGCCATCGCGGCCGCATGGAAATGGAAGTACACACGTCGGGCGTCTCGTGTCACGGCTCCGCACCCGAACGTGGCGTCAACGCCGTTTACAAGATGGCGGGCATTATTGCCGACATCGAAAAGCTCAACGAACGCCTCGAACCGCGCGACCCGCTCAGCAAGGGGACGGTCACGATCAGCGAAATCCGATCGACATCGCCCAGCCTGTGCGCCGTTGCCGACGGCTGCACGATTCACCTCGATCGCAGGCTGACGATTGGCGAAACCGAGGAGACCTCGGTTGCCGAGATTCTCGCCCTGCCCTCTGTCAAGGCGGCCGACGCCACGGTGACCGTGCTCGACTATGCCGTGCCAAGCTACACGGGACTGACTTATCCGACGCGCAAATACTACCCGACCTGGGAAACCCCTGGAGAGTCTCCGCCCGTACAGGCGGCGCTTGCGGCCTACCGCAAGACGTTCGAATCGGAGCCCGAGGTCGGCCACTGGACATTCAGCACCAATGGCGTCGCCACGGCCGGAATGCACGGCATCCCGACTGTAGGGCTGGGACCGGGCCATGAACACTTTGCCCATGCACCGAACGAACAGACCGAGGTGGAGCACCTCGTGGGTGCCGCCGCATTCTACGCCGCGCTCGTTGATGAGTTTGCGCAAGGCTAGTCAAGGGAGAACATCGACAATGAGCCGCACTGCAAAACCGATACCTGGACATATGAAGGGCCGCGACTGGCTCATGACACAGGACTGGTCGGACAATGAGATCGAACTCGCGCTCGATACTGCCGATCAACTCAAGGACGAATTCAGGAACGGGGTGCCGACACTGCATCTCGCGCACAAAACCGCGTTCCTGATTTTTTTCGACAAGTCGACGCGCACCCGCAATTCCTTCGAAGCCGGCATGACGCAGCTTGGCGGCCACGCGCACTTTATCGATTCGGAGACCTCGCAGATCGCGCACGGGGAAAGCCCCAAGGACATGGGCACAATTCTCTCCAGCTACGGTCACGGCATCATGATCCGGCACGACCTCGTTCCGGGTGAGGGCCAGAGCTACATGCGCGAGGTTGCCGAGCACGCATCCGTGCCCGTCATCAACATGCAGTGCGACGTCGACCATCCATGCCAGAACCTCGCTGACCTTATGACAATTCGAGAAGAGTTCGGTAAGGATTTGAAAGATATAAAGATTGCAGTATCATGGGCGTACGCACCGAGCTACGTCAAACCGATGTCCGTGCCGCAGGGGCTCATCATGCTCATGACAAGATTCGGCATGAACGTCAGCCTGGCGCACCCCCCCGAGTACAAGCTCATGGAGGAGCCGATGCGCATCGCGAGAGAAAACTCGGCGCGTTCCGGCGGCCGCTTCGAGGTCACTCATGACATGGAAGAAGCCCTCGCCGATGCAGACATCGTGTACCCCAAGAGCTGGGGTGTCGAGGCGCTCTTCAGCCAGCCTGAGGAAGCGATGCAGGTGGCGCAACAATATCGACAATGGATCTGCGACGAAGCCATGATGGCGCGGGCCAGGGAGCGCGCAATTTACATGCACTGCCTGCCGGCCGATCGTGGTGCCGAGGTAACCGATGCCGTCATCGATGGTCCGCAGTCGCGCGTTTATCCGGAGGCCGAGAATCGGCTGCACACGGCCAAAGCCCTGATGGCATTGACCATGTAAATGGATGCAACGATGAAAAAAGCAGACAGGCCGCTCGTCGTTATTGCCATTGGAGGTAATTCGCTGATCCGGGACCGCGAGCACATGGACGTACTTGACCAGTATCGAACGGCTGGTGAAACCAGCCACTACATCGTATCGATCGTCGAACGCGGCTACCGTGTGCTCATTACGCATGGCAACGGGCCGCAGGTCGGCTTCGTCCTGCTTCGCTCGGAACTGGCGCGGGACGTTATACACCAGGTGCCGCTAGCCAACTGTGTCGCTGACACACAGGGCTCAATCGGCATGCAGATCGCTCAATGCCTGCAGAACGAGTTTCGTCACCACGGGGTGCGTCAGGACGTCGCGGCGCTGGTCACGCAAGTGGTTGTCGATGAGGAAGATCCGAGCTTTGGCGCGCCCAGCAAGCCGATCGGCCCATTCATGAGCGAGGACGAGGCGCAGCAGCACCAGGATGAGGACGGCTGGATCGTGGGCGAGGACAGCGGCCGTGGCTGGCGCCGACTCGTGGCGTCCCCCCAACCACTCGAAGTCGTTGAGATCGCCACGATTCGCAAGCTGCTCGACGCGGGAACCCTCGTAATTGCGGCCGGCGGTGGCGGCGTGCCGGTTGTCTACAAACCGGACGGAAGCCTGCGACCACGCCCGGCCGTTATCGACAAGGACGCCGCATCCTGCCTGCTCGCCTGCGAACTCGGAGCGGAAGTGCTGATCATTTCGACCGACGTTGACAGGGTGGCCCTGAATTTCGGCACGCCCGGGCAGCAGGACATCGACCGCATGACTACCCAGGAGTGCCGTCGGTATCTGGAACAGGGCCACTTCGCGCCGGGCAGCATGCGCCCGAAGATCGAGAGCGCGCTGAAGTTCCTCGAAAACGGCGGCACAGAGGTCATTATCACGCAACCACACCACCTCGTTGGCGCGTTGCAGGGAATTAGCGGCACTCACATCGTGCCGTAACGGACGAACACCATGATAGGTTTCACTTGTATCGCCTGCGCGGCAACACAGCCCGCCGATTACGCCGGATTTCTGTGCCCGGAGTGCGGCGGCAATCTCGACATCAGCTACGACTACGATGCGATCATCAACAAAATCGAGCAATCGGGTATCGACCGGGCTCGCAGTATCTTCACCTACGCCGCATTCCTGCCTGTCGCGAGGCCAACCGAGCGATTTCCGCTGCGCATCGGGCGCACACCGCTGTACGAGGCGAAGCGCATGGGTGCGACGCAGGGACTGCGCAATCTCTTCCTGAAAGATGACACGACGAATCCGAGTTCATCGAGCAAAGACCGGGCCAGCGCGATCGCGGTTCGACGCGCGATGGACATTGGTGCCGACGTTGTTGCTGTTGCCAGTACCGGGAACGCGGCCTCGTCGCTCGCCTGTGTAGCGGCAGCCGTCGGCATGCCGGCCGTCGTATTCGTGCCCGACAGCGCGCCCGTAGCCAAGCTCGCACAGTGCCTGTCGTTTGGCGCGACCGTGCTCGCAGTGCGCGGTAACTACGACGACGCCTTCGATCTGTGCCTCGCTGCATGCGACGAATTTGGCTGGTTCAACCGAAGCACGGGTTACAACCCGTTCACACGCGAGGGCAAGAAAGTTTGTGCGTACGAGATCTGGGAGTCACTCGATGGACGCGCCCCCGACCGCATTGTCGTACCGACCGGCGATGGCAACCTGTTGAGCGGCATGTGGAAAGGCTGGCGTGACCTGCAGGCAGTCGGGCTCATCGATAAACTGCCGAAAGTTGATTGCGCACAATCCGAATCAAGCGCCGCGATCAGCAACGCGGTACACAGGCTTCGGGCTGCCGAAAAAATCGACTGGTCGGCCGTAGAACTCACACCGGTGCGCGCGGCAACTATCGCCGATTCAATCGCCGTGGACCGGCCGCGCGATGGCCTCGCGGCCGTCAAGGCCGTCATCGAATCGGGAGGCGAAGCAGTTACGGTTCCCGACGACGACATACTCGCGGCCATACCCGAGATGTCGCGGCTATCCGGCGTGTTTCCGGAACCTGCCGCAGCTGCCCCGTGGGCGGCGGTCAAGCGAATGGTGGAGGAGCGCAAAATTGAGTCCGATGAACTCGTCGTATGCCTCGTCTCGGGAAGCGGACTCAAGGACACGGGAGGCGCGCTGCGTGCGTCAGCGAAACCGACGACAATTGACGCGTCGATCGATGCCGTGCGCGAGGCCCTAAAGCGCTAACGCCGGCAGCACCGCAGCGAGTTGCCGGCCTGTCTCAATTGGCATAGCCATCAGCGGTGGCCGGACATTGGCCCATCGCTCATCACCGCTCGCCATGGCAAGCAGCCGCTTCTGCGCTGGAATGGGCGCGTATTCCTGCACGGCCAGGCGGAATTCCCTGACCTTTTCGTGCAAGGAACCAGCCCTCTCCATATCACCCTTGTCGTAGGCATCAATGACCGCAGCAATGTCGGCCGCATTGAGGTTTGCCGTGGCTGATATGCAACCGGGCGCGCCGAACTCGAGTGCCTCGAGCAGCGGCAATTCGGATCCAGGGTAGACAGTCAGCCCTTCGATATTGAGTAATGCCTTCGTGTTCTCGAAGTCACCCGAGCTGTCCTTGATGCCGATGATCTGCCTGGGAAAATCCGTGTGCAGGCGTTGGGTGAGGGCTGGTGGTATACCGACTATGGCGATCGGCGGGATATGGTAGAGATAGATCCTCGCGTCGTCACCGATTGCGCCGATCAAAGCTGCGAAGTAGTCGTACAAGCCGTCGTCACTTACGCCTTTGAAATAGAACGGTGGCAGGGTCATTACGGCCGCACAGCCCATGTACAGGCAGGCGCGCGACAACCGCGCCGTGTCGGCGACATTGCTCAGGCCGGTCCCCGGAATCAGGCGCGCCGGGTCAATGCCCGCCTCGATGAGTGCCTCGATTGCCGCAATTCGTTCGTCGATACCAACAGACAATGCCTCGCCTGTCGTGCCGAACGGCGCAATGGCGACGCAGCCCTGCTCGAACAGCCAGTGTGCATGTTCGACGTAGAGATCGGTCGCGATCGAACAATCGTCGTTAAACGGCGTAAGTATCGGTGAAATAACCCCTCGCAGATTCATTCGCCTATTGTAAATGCATTGGCGGTGGCTGTCGTTCGTAGCCCGCCTGCTCCAGCGCATACACAAATTGAATCAACTGTGCGTCACTGAATTCTGCTCCGATGAACGATATCCCGATCGGCAGGCCGAGAATATCGCCTGCTGGCACCGTAATGCTGGCGTACCCGGAAACGGCCGCAAGTGACGAACTCGAGATTCCGGAGGAATGATCGCCGCTGACATCGTCGGTCATCCACGCAGGGCCTCTCGTTGGCGCAATCAGGGCGTCAAGATCGTGCTCTTCGAGCGCATTGTCGATGCCCGTCTGCGCAATCTCTTTGCTCAGCAAGAGGGCCTCGAGGTACTCAGGATCGCTCAATGGCCCCTTGGCCTTTGCCGCCAGCATCCTCTCCTGGCCGAAGAAGGGCATTACCGTGTCGGCATGTTTCTCGTTGAACTCAATGATGTCGGCCATGGTCTTCATTGGCGCGCCCGAAGATGCCAGGTATTCATTCAGATCCGCTTTGAATTCGTAGTACAGAACAGTACGACTGGCATCGCCCATTCCTTCCGTGTCAATTTCGATCGGATCAACGATTTCGGCTCCGAGAGACTCCAATGTAGCGATCGTATCGGCAACGATCTGGTCGACTCGCACATCGTTACCGGCACCACGATGACCGCGATACACACCGATGCGGGCACCGTCAAGCGCGTCCGTGGACAGGTTTGCGGCGTAGTCCGGCACGGACTGAGGAAAAGAATCGGCGAGTGGATCGGCAGGATCCTCTCCCACCATCGCTGTCATCAGGATGGCAGCGTCTTTGACAGTCCGTCCCATCGGGCCGGCCGTATCCTGGCTATGTGCGATCGGAATGATGCCACCTCGGCTGATGAGGCCGAGTGTCGGCTTTATGCCAACGATGCCGTTGACGCTGGACGGGCAAACGACTGAGCCATTTGTCTCCGTGCCAACCGCTACGCTCGTCAGGCTGGCCGCAACAGCAACCGCGGAACCACTCGATGAACCACACGGGTTACGCCCGGATCCGTACGGATTGTTTGTCTGGCCACCAATACTGCTCCAGCCACTCGAAGACTCGGTCGACCGAAAGTTCGCCCACTCGCTGAGATTTGCCTTGGCCAGTATTACAGCACCAGCTTCTCTCAGTCTTTTCACGACAAATGCGTCATCGGGAGGTCGGTGTCCTGCCATGGCCAGGGAGCCGGCTGTCGTAGTCATTTGATCGGCGGTGTCGATATTTGCCTTCAGGACGACCGGAATCCCGTGCATCCGGCCTCGCGAGCCGCTCGTTTGCCGTTCCTCGTCCAGGGAGCGCGCAATATCGAGGGCCTGCGGGTTCACTTCAATTATGGCATTGAGTCCGGGGTCTCCTCGATCGATTGCCTCGATTCTCTGCAGGTAGAACTCTGTCAACGCAGCCGAACTCAATTCGCCCTTTTGCATGAGCTCCTGCAACGTCGCGATGTTGTACTCGCTGTAGTCGATCGGTTCGACACCGGGCGCACAGCCAATGAGGAGGGAAATCATGCATGGCAAGACAACAAGGTACTTCACTTTCGGTCTCCCGGGATCTCGGAAAAGCCGGCTTGATAGGCACGAGCTACTCCGTCATTGAATTGATTCTCTTACCAGGGCATCCCGGCGCTCGCCGAGTGCCGCCAGGCGATCTTCATCGAGCACGCCACCAAGTTCAGCGCGCAGTACGTCATCGGTTAACTTGAGCATTGCCGCTCGCCACTGATTACCGATAACGAGTTCGACATCATCGAGATATGTCGGTCGACCCGTCGCTACGCCAAACGAATCCTCGTGATCGACCAACATCAACAACCAGTCATCCGGGCTGTACAACATTGATGACAGCGTCCTTGCATCGTTGTGCACCAGGACGTCAAAGACGTACATTGCGGCCATCTGGCGTTCGATATCACATGGCGCGGCCCATCCAGCCTCACCTGCCACGCGTTCTCTTTCGGTCATGGTACCGGGCGGAACGAACTGCAGCGTACCTTGCTGTCCGTCGATCTCGCGACGAACCGTTACGGGAATCATGCCGAGCCCCAACATTCGATCCAGTTTGTACGCAGCAAGCTCGGGAACGAAACTCGCTGCTGATGGCAGCTCATTGAAATAGGCGTATGCGATTTTGTCATCCTCGGCGACCTGTACCACTTTCCACGGCGCCCCGACTTCGCTGGACCTGACGATACTGCCAGTCGCGAGAATACCTGCCAGTTCAACTTCATTGATCGCCACAGATTTATGACCAACTCGCATCGGGTGCGCAATCGGTAACAAATCTGTGCTGCCGTCCTGGTTTATTACGGTCAGCTCGCCATTTTCAATGATGAGCGCGTTTCCACTGCCCTCGTAGTTTGACTTCAGCATGCCGGTGTCGATCTCGACGATGCGCCCGTCCATTCGCTGCTGCACCCGACGTGTAACGGTCGTGGTGTGCCCGATAACGACACGTGTTGCACCGAGTTCGGCCAAGGCGGTATCCAGCCTGTCCGCTTCTATGAGACTGGTGCAGCTCGCCGTGCCGCGATACCAGGTCGGACCAACAGGTCCGTGCAGCGGTGAATTGCCAAGGTCAAGCAGCTGCCGAACGGAGGCCGCGAATTCATCCTCAATTTGTTCGGCCTCGAGCCTCTCGGTCAGGCTCGGTTGCGTCTCCTTGAATCTGTCTATCGGACTCAGGACACCTGCATCCACAAGCATTGCCGATGTGGTTACGTATTCATTCAGGTCGCTCTTGAGCCCAACATTGACACCGGCAAGTCCATTCTCGAGCACAAACGGCGGCACGCCACCGTGCACAAATACCGTATCGTTTATGACTATCATGAACGGTTTGTCGAGAAGCCACTCGCCGTAAACACCGCCTCGCCGGAAGGCTCGCCGATGCCCGAAAAATCCGGGTGGCGCCGCCAGGTCGAACTCGGCCCTGACATCCGATTCGTTGACGTCTGCCGGTTTGTTGTTCCGAAACCGCTGGTACCAGGATTCTCGTTCCCCGGGTGACTCGAAATCCAGGAATGCGGCATATTCCTCATTGGCAACATAGCGAAGGTCACCGATGAGGTTCATTACCTCGTGATTGCCAAGTAATTGATGTACCCGACCGCCTGCGAGAGGCGCCTCGCGCTCCAGCCGCATGATGAGGTCCATCACGAGGCGCGATTCGGGCCCACGATCGAGCAGGTCACCCGTGATGACGAAATGCGTCTTGCCACCGCTCCAGGCAAGCTTGTCATCCATGACGTCTGCATGTTGCAGGGTCTCAACCAACGCGTCGTAGGCGCCGTGGATGTCACTGACCGCCACTATTCGTTTGACGCCGGAGAATTTCCAGTCGTCGGCTAGTGCCGATGAGAACGGCACACAAGAGCAAAGCAGTAGTATAAGCAAACGTAGGCCAGCCCAGTGAACACTGGTCTGGCCTACTTTGTGGCAATGACTATTCAGAGGAAACTGGCTAGTCGTCAAAACGCATTCCAACACCCAGATACGCGAAGCGCCCAAGACCGCCATCATATTTACTGTCAAAGCCGCCAACGCCGCGTTCAAGGCTATCCCCGGTGCGAGGTATCAACGGCCCCATGTCGTCAAAGACATTTCTTACGCCAGCGTGCAAGTTCAGACCAGCACCATTGGTCAACACCGTATCGTAAGATAAGGACAGATCGTGCCGGATGTATGACCCGTAGTAGAGGAAATTAGGCACTTCTGGATTGGTAATGCAGCCAGGGTCACTGGCCGCACACAATGCATCGTTCGCAGCGAACCGCTCCAGGTGATCAGCAACACGTCCCGGATCGTCTATGATGGAGCCCTGATACGCTGTACGCCAGCGAGCACGCCAATGCTCAGGGGACCGCCAGGTAAGAGAGGCGGTAGCGACGTCACTGAAGATACCGTTATTCAAGTCCATGTTATCAACTTCATCTGGGCCATCGACGCCGATAAATTTTTGATCATGATCGATGATGTGTGTGTAGTGAGCTGTCAATTGCAGGCTGCCATTGCTTTCAAGGTCAACCAAATAGTCCAGGGCGACGTCATACCCACTGGTGCTTAGTTCATCAAGATTGAATTGAGGTTGCAAGCTTTCGGTGATCTGACCGTCACTGTCACGAGTGAGAAAGTCGCAGAAGAAATTAGGGTCACCAAACGTTATCGATGAGTCATAACAGTTCGAGAAAATCGCCGGGTGCCCATATTCCGTGATTGCATCTTCAATGGTGATGTCATAGTAATCCACGGCCAACCGGAAACCTTCAAGGAATGAAGGCGCAATACTGAAACCAATGGTATAAGTATCAGCCGTCTCTTCGGTCAGATCGGGATTGCCTGCGGCCGGTCCGTAGCCGACGTTGTCATCTTCAAATTCACCATCGGCGGCGATGACTGCAGCAACAGCGGGATCCAAACGACAGTTGGCATGACCGGCCTCGGTTGAAGTGGCTGTAGCGCCGTCACAAATATCGTCGATGTTGTCGAAGTCACCACGCCTTTTGGACAGTAACTCGGTAAGATCCGGCGCACGCTGCGCACGCGCGTAGTTCCCGCGCAGAATGTAGCCGTCGACCGGTTCCCAAATCAAGCCGCCCGTGTAGCTAAATAACGTACCAACGTTCTTTGGACTGTAATCACTCACTCGCGCTGAAACATCTGCCGTTAGATTCGAGGCCAGGGGGAATGACACTTCAGAAAACAGTTCCGCGACGTCAATGTCGCCCTTAATCGGCGGTACAATGTTAAAGGTGACGCCACCGAAGGCCAGGCCATCGGAGACAAGTAGATCTATTTCATCGCGCGTATATTCCGCACCAAATACAGCGCCGACCGGGCCCGCCGGCATATCAAACAATTCGCCAGAGATGAAACCCAGCACATTGATCTGGTCAATGGTGGGATTGATTATCGGGTTAACACGAATCCAGTCCGCCATTTCAGGGGTAACCGAGCCCACACCGAAGAGGTTCAGCGGCACACAGCCCGCCGCACGGGCTGCGGCGTCGTTGCACTGAATGGTCACGCCATCTGCGGCGAAACCAGCGTCAAGCGCCTGCTGTGTCCTGAGCACGTCAATTTCGTTAGACCGAATCTGATCCTGCTCGAAACGACTATAACCAGCCGAGACATCCCAGTCCCAATTGTCGTTAAACATGCTGCCTTGTAATCCTCCCCAGCTACGCCAGGTCGTACGCGTATTGTCGGTAGTGATTTGGCCCACTTCGACCATAAGACGGTCCCAGGAAATACTACTGCCTGAATTTGCGGCAATGATTGGCGGCACAAATGGGTTAGTAATTGAGATCGCACCGACGAGAATGAAGCCGGGATCCCCCGTTACAGGATCGATGGTCGCACGATTGTCACTCTCTTCGTAGTTTTCCGGAGTTTTGGTATTGAACGACGTGTTCCGGCTGTAGTGTAGTTGGAAATACCCTTTCGTTTTTTCGCTGAATTCATATTCGATTTTGGCTGCAGCGGCAGTCTGCTCATCTGGAACTCTGAGCAATTCAAACTGATTGACGTTAAAACCGTCACGATCTTCCACCCAACCGGTCTGCAGGACACCATCTAAATCGTACCAGAAGCCGCCATCGGCAACTGGATTGCTACTGCCTTCCTCGAACACGCCGCCGGGCATATTATCACTGCGATTTCGCCAGTCAGCCGAAGTGATGTCGCGCTCGCACTGGTCACCCGATGCGGTCGCCCACTCGTTACACAGCTCCCCGTTGTTGTAGTCAAAATCCGTTTCAAGATTCGCGCGGTCACGGTCAGTTGGGGAAATACCTCTTTGTTCAGCGTAGGATGCAGCAACGAACAGGAAACCCCGTCCGTCACTGAAATTCATGCCGTAATCCGCACTAACGCTGAGTTCTTCAGCGCCGCCATCGGTGGCATAGCCGCCCTGGGTATCAAAACCAAAGCCAACTTTACCTGGCTCGGTGATGACATTGATCACACCGGCAATCGCGTCCGAACCGTATGCCGCCGTAGAACCACCCGTAATTACTTCGACGCGTTCAACAAATCCAGCGGGAATGGTGTTAAGACTGATATTCCTACTACCATAGGCAGTTTGGACCGTGCGGCGACCGTCTATTAAGGTCAGTGTTCTGTTGGTGCCAAGTCTACGTAAGTTGACGGACGTTACACCGGTATTGCCAATCTGGGATTGCGAATTGCTGTTACTTTGTGATTCATAAAGCGCTGGTATTTCATCGATCAGAACCTGTGCCAATGAGGTTAATCCCGTGTCCGAGATGGCCTCTGAATCCACGCTAACCAGCGGCGTGGAGACATTGAAACTATCGCGTTTCAGGCGTGAACCGGTAACAGTAATTTCCTCTATACTGGCCTCGTCTCCCTGACTGTCAGCCGCATCCTGAGCGCCGGCACCCGACGCTATTAACAACGACGCGAAAAACGTGCCGACTTTTCTTCTGAACGGAACTTTTTCAATAGCCATTTTCCCTTCCTCTTTATTGCGTTCAACCAGCTCATCGAGAGCAATTTGAATCACGCTTTTGTCGGAAAGGCCGCCTGAAAGTCCGGAGCCGTCGAGCAATTCGCCCAGGGCATCCATCAGCGTTAAGCGCCCGAGCACAGCATTGGCCTGCCGGGCCTCGGCAAGATCGTAAGGGAACAGCATTATGGCGCCGGTCTGTTCAGCCAGAAGATTCAGCGCCTCGGCAGCATTTAGCGGCGGTATGTCAATGTCGTAAAGCTGCTCGTCGGGTGGGCCACCAGCGGCGCACACGGCGCTACTCATGGCTAACGAAAACCACACGGCGAGGAAAAATATCGCACGGGCCAACCGATGTTGCATTCCCCCAACAACCTGCCTGCTAATCATGGACGACGACCGTCCTTTCATAGCGGCCTTGTCAGCTAGATAACTGACACGGACCACAAACCCGCAATAAAAATCGAATCTGCTGCGATATTTCCGTCGTTTGTTGCAGAAAACCAACGATCGTCACCCCTGCTGGTCAGGATAGCAGGTCGATTGAGGTCCGCATAAGTCAGGATGTTTACGGACCTCGCCGGCGGCGATAGTTTCGTGAGCCAGTGAACGCAGCCGCTAGTCTTCGGCGACCGATAACAGTACGCGATCATGGCTCAGGCGCGTCACTTGCAGCCCGAAATTTGCCTCGAGCGCATCGAACATGGCGTCGGTCTCACCGATCGGAAACCGACCGCCAATTCTCGTGGCTTTGACGGCGGGATCTGAAAACTCGATCGAGACAGTAGTGTAGCGGCTGATCTCGTCGACAACGACATCCAGGGGGTCGCCGGAAAAAGTCAGCATGCCCTCACGCCACGATAGCCTTTTCGCCATTTCTTGCGCCGCGACCGTTTCAATAGCATTGATCGTGCTGATATTCTCGGTATCTGGAGCGGACCGAATTGAGGCGCTCTCACCGGCCTTTATCGTCCCCAGCGTCTCGATAGCCCCACTTTCAACGATCGCATTTGAACCCGACGACTGATCGCGGTCTGGTGGCGCCTGTCGCTCCAGTAATTGATTTGTGGTGGCGCGATTGACTGATGCCAATGACACCCTGCCCTCCGTGACGGTCACATCGACCGAGTTGTCTTTGAGGTATACACTGAACGCTGTTCCCACGGCCTGCACTCTTCCGTTCCCGGCATAGACCCGAAATGGGCGCTCCGAATCTCTGGTGACCGTAAAGTGCGCTTCGCCCTGCAACAGACGGACATTCCGGTACCGATCGCCGAAGTCCACCTTGAACTGACTATTGGTATTGAGAAGAACGACCGAACCGTCGGCTAACGTCGTCGATTGCTGTTGGCCGATCGCGGTCGCGTACAGGCCATTGCTGCTCAAAAGCTGATCTGGCCGTGACCAAATCGCCGCCGCAATTCCAATACCTATAACAATGACAGCCGCCGCGAATCCTGTGCGAGCATACTGTGGAATCGCGCGTCGCGGCGATAATACGTGACCTCGATTCGTACCACCATCGAGACGTCCGAGCGGCACCGCGAGCTCGGTCAATACATTCATTTTGCCCCAAAAATCGGCGAGGCTGCTGAGCTGCTCACGATGTACGGGGCTGCGTTCCAGCCACTCCCGCAAAGATGCAAGTTCCTCGGCGGATGGCGCACAATCACCGTCCAATCTGATCAGCCAGGCACCGGCCTCCTCTTCGATGACAGTTCGATCAGGAAACTCGACAATATTCTCGCTCATTGCCTGTCCTTGTTTTGGCTGATCCCTGCCGCAATTGATGCTTGTCGATCGGGCACATGACCTTCGAGCGCCCGCACATAGGCATTGCACTCCAGGACGCCTCTGCGCAGGTATTTTTCCACCGAACTAACCGACAATGACATGCGCTCCGCAATTTCCTTATGGGCCAGGCCATGAACTTTGCGAAGCAGGAAAACTTGACGGCATTTTTCCGGCAATGCGGCTACCGCTTCGCAATAAAGTCCCAGCGATTCCAGTGCCTCTGCTTCACTATCGGCAGCGGCCCCATACTCTATAACCACAGACGCACCGCATTCCTCAAGGTAGTCGGTAATTTTTCTTGATTTATTTGTGAGCTGAGTAAGTGCGAGATTCTTGGCAATTCGAAACAGAAAGGCTTTCGGCTGCTCAATTTCTTTTTGCTGTTCCGCAACGTAGGCGCGGAGATAGGCTTCTTGCGCCACATCCTCGATGTCTTGACGGTCCGAAAAAAAACGCGCCAGGAAACGCTTGAGGAAAGCGAAATTTTCCAGGAATGCAGCCGATACTGCAGACAAAGGTCGTCGATCTTGCGTCTTTGAACCGTAATCCTGGGTCATGGCGATTGCGTTGCCTCCTGCTGCCAGTCCCGTCGGTTTGTTCATCCTATCGCAGCATCCAGGCTAATTCACCTATGGTCGGGGTCTGCGCGCAGGTGAAAACACCCGTTTTCTCCTGACCGGGCCGCGTCCGAGCCACTTATCATCTGTCATAAGCCACGTTGACGCCGCGCAGGGGCTCAACAGCCATGAATTCCTGCCAGGACCGCAGTGTTCAATACAGGAGCTCGACCCAGCGGCCGTCGTTTTTGAGCTCGGCTTTTTTCTTCGACCACGTTTCTGCAGATCCAACCATGTTGGCGAATACCCTGTCGAGCGCATCGCGAACTGGCACCAGGCCGGCCACGTAGACGTAGGTGTGCTCATCGTTGAGCATGCCCAGGATCTCTTCGCTGCGTTCTTCGATCGCATAGTCCCACGCGATCGGGTCGGCCCAGTTCGGCCGCGGACTCAACGCTTGAATGGCTTCAAAAGTATCCTCGTCATAGTACAACGTGAAGTCATCTCGCTTGTTATTCATGTATATCAGTTCGAGGCCGGAGCGAGCGCCGTACAGCAAGCGCACCTTACCCTTCCAGTCGCCGACTTCCTGGTAGATATGCTTGAGGAACGCGCGGAACGGTGCAATACCGGTTCCGAGGCCTATCAACAGCAGGTTGGCATTCTTGTCCTCGGGCACCGAGAACGGTAAGCCGAAAGGCCCTGTGATGGACAACGTGTCTCCCGGCCTGCGATCGCAAAGGAAGTTGGAATTGACCCCCTTGTATTCCTCGCCGCTGTAATCGTCGATGTAGTTGCAGCGCCGCACGACGATCGTGATCTCCGGTTTGCCGTCAGACGTTGGTATATCGGCAACGGTATACAGTCGGTGGTGCGTGGAACCGCCAAACTCCCCCGGGCCTTCCGCGAGGACACCAATGCTCTGCCCGATATCGAAATCGAAGTCCTGTCTGTCGATTTCGAGTACCAGCTCACGGACTTCGACGTCCGCGTCTTCGTCCGTGATCCGTTCTGATTTCAAGACCGTCGCGTTATAGCGGGGATCTGTTGGATAATCTTCAAGACGCATGAGGAGCTCTCCTTTTATTACAGTCGCGCGCAGAATCGGCGGCAGATCGGGCGGAACTGCAGCCATGCTGGCACGACGATGAATCGCTGCCGGCATCGAGGCAACCGGATTTCAACCGGTCTTTTACGACGCTCTCGGACGCGACAATTCGAAATACGATCATCGCGGCTATAACGGCTGTCGCAATGATAACGCTAAAAATAGAACTCATCGGCCCAGCCCCGCGAATCCCATGAAACCCATGGATAGAATACCTGCCACGACCAGCGCCGCCGCGGTTCCCTTGACGAGTTGGGGCACGTCCGCGAGATCCAGCTTTTCGCGCACGCCGGCCATTAGTACGAGCGCCAGGGCAAATCCCGCGCCGGCACCCAGTGCATATACGATGGCTTGCGTGAATCCATAGCCTTTGTTCGTCTGGAACAGCGCCAAGCCCAGAATTGCACAATTTGTCGTGATCAGTGGCAGGAATATACCCAACGCACGAAACGTGGGTGGGCTTAGCTTGCGCATCAACATCTCGACAAGTTGGACCGTTGACGAGATCACCAGGATGTACGAAATGATCCTGAGATACGGCGCATTGATCGCTTCGAGTACGAGGTTGATGCCGAAGGCACACGCCGAGGCGACGAGCATGACGAAACTGACGGCGCCGCTCATACGAATCGCTGTCTCGATCTTGGAACTTACACCGAAGAACGGGCATATGCCGAGAAAGTACGCAAGCACGAAGTTGTTGATCAGTGCCGCGTTGAGAAATATCGACCAGTAGCCGGCATCGTTCATGACGCTGCCTCCCCGGCCTGCTCAGCGGCCTGTTTCTCGGCATCCTCTTGGCGATGGCGAATCCAATTGACGACCAGTAACCATATCGCCATGGCGAAAAAGCCGCCGCTGGGCAGGACCATTACGGTCCAGGTCTGGAAACCGTCAGGGAACAACTCCACGCCGAACAACGTGCCGCTGCCGAGGACTTCGCGCATCACACCTATAAAGAACAACGCCCCGGTGAAGCCGACACCCATTCCCAGGCCGTCGAGTATCGCGCGGCCCGGATTGTTCTTGGACGCGAACGCCTCGGAACGACCAAGGATCAGGCAATTGACGACGATCAGCGCAATAAAGGCACCCAGCGCCCGATGGAGTTCGATGCTGATCGCCATGATCGCGTAATCGACGCAGGTCACGAAGGTCGCGATGATGCAGATGTAGCTGACGATACGCGCCTCGCGCGGTATGAAATTCCTGAGCAGCGACACTGACAGTCCGGCCATTAACAGCACGAAGGTCGTCGCGGCGCCCATGGCCAGCGCATTAATCGCGGTGTTGGATACGGCCAGCGCCGGGCACAAGCCGAGCATGTGGATAAACACCGGGTTGTCGCGCCACAGTCCCTTGATGAACTCGTCTGTCGGGCTGACCTGTTTCAGCGCCACTTTCTACTCCTCACTCGACTGCGGTGGTTCAAAATTGCGCGCATGCCGCTCGAACGCGGGCAGCCAGTAACTCGAACCCTTGTTCAGGATTACGCCGACGGCTTCCGACGTGATCGTCGCACCTGTAATGCCATCGACTTGCCAGGGCTCGGTCTTCGCACCCTGTTTGACCGTAACGATTGCGTTCGCCAGCGCCGTGCCATCCTCGTTGAGGCGTGCGTCGAGCGCCTCGAAATTGGCCAGGAAGTGTGGCTCGGTTTCGACCTTGTCACCAAGACCGGGCGTCTCCTTGGTCTCCAGCACCATGAAGCCGACGATTGCCTGGAGATCAAAGGAATAGGAATACAGCACGGTTACGTTGTCCGCGTAACCCATTGCTTGCGCCGTGATGATCGCGCCGACGAGTTCGCCGTCTTCGCCGTAGCCCAGGAACGCCGGCAGGTTGGCAGGCTCGGTAGCCGCGACCAATGCGCCATTCTCATTGAGGCTAACTTCAATCGGCGAGCGCACGGCTGGCAACACTCCCGCTATCGCATTGTTGAGAAACCGCGCCTTGTTATCGGCTATACGCGCAGCGGTGCCCTGGTATACGGACACGATCAGCAAAGCACAGAATGCGCCGATGCCCACGATCGCGCGATACATCTCCCAGGTGGAGGTCTTTTTCTGCTGGAGGGGAGCAGGCGCGTTCATCGTACTTCCCTGCCGGTACCGAATACTCTCGGCTGAATCAGGTTGTCGATATGCGGCGATACCGCGTTGGCCAGCAGTATCGCGTACATCACACCCTCGGGCATGCCGCCCCAGAAGCGGATCGCGACAACGAGCACGCCGATCAGAATTCCGTAGAGCCAACAGCCCGGGTTCGTGATCGGCGAGGCCACCATATCGGTGGCCATGAAAACGGCGCCGAGCATCAGGCCCCCGGAGAACAGCATGAACACGGGGCCCGGATACGTCGCCGGGTCGTGCAGTTGGAAGGCCCAGGTGATCGCCGCGACGGTCAGGAAAATCGATGCCGGAATGCGCCAGTTCATCATGTTGCGCGCCACAAGATAGACGCCACCCAGCAGGATCAATGCGCCGCAGGTTTCACCGACCGAACCCGACGTCAGTCCGGCCATGAGTTCGCGACCACCGGCGAACTCGGCCTCGAATTTCATGAGGGCGAGTGGAGTCGCCGTGGTGACGGCATCGTAGGTCGGCTCCCAGAAGGGTGCCGCCAGCACCGATGAAGGAATATGCTCGAATCGGCCCTCGGCGAAAGGCAGTTGCCAGTGCGTCATTGCCTGCGGGAACGCAGCCTGCAGGAAGGCACGCCCGACCAGCGCCGGGTTAAATGCGTTCATACCCAGACCGCCGAACATGAATTTGGCAACGGCAACGCCGAAGACGCCACCCACGAACACCATCCACAACGGCAGGTCGGGCGGCAGCGTCAGGCCGTACAGCAAACCCGTGATCGCAACGGACCAGTCGCCGACCGTGGACGGCTTGCCGGTCCAGCGGCACAGCCAGTGTTCCGTCAATACGCAGCTGGCGGTCGCAACCGTGATAACCAGCGCGGCACCTGAACCGAATGCGTAGACCGCGAACACCGTGACAGGCAGCAGCGCGAGGAATACGTTGCGCATGATGACGTCGGTGCTGGCGCCGTCAGTAACGTGCGGTGACGACCCGATCTCGAGGTGTTTGAACAACTTGCCCATCAGGCCGCGCTCAGCTTACGGACCATTTTCTTGGCCATGCGGAAGTACTGGACCAGCGGAATATGTGACGGGCAGACGAAGGAGCAGGCGCCACACTCGAAGCAGTCCATCAGGTGCCAGGACTCCGCCATCTGTTCGTATTCCTCGAACTTGGCAAGGATGCCGAGCTGCGACGGATTCAGGAACATCGGGCAGGCTTCCACGCAGCGGGCACAACCGATGCACGGATAGACCGTTTTGTTGCCCGTCGAACCGCCCGTCTCGGCCGTCGTGAAGGCCGTGATGCCGGACGTACCCTTCGTGATCGGGATGTCGAGGTTGGACACAGTCGGGCCCATCATCGGACCGCCCATGAATACACGCGAAATGTCGTCAACGGGGCCGCACTGTTCCAGCGCGAACCGTACGGGCGTGCCGATTGGAATTCGATAGTTGCCCTTCTTTTCCACGCCCGGCCCGCCGATCGTGATCACGCGTTCCTGGATGCCGCGGCCACGCGGCAGCAGGCGACCGATTTCGGCCGTCGTTGCAACGTTGCAGCAGATCGCGTTGATATCTGCCGGGAGCCCGCCCGATGGCACCTCGCGGCCGAGCAATGCGCTGAATATCATCTTCTCTGCGCCCTGTGGGTACTTCACGGGCGATACCTGCACTTTCACGGGCAGGTCATCAGGGCACATCGAGCGGAAACGTTCCGCTGCGTCCGGCTTGTTGGCCTCGATCGCGATGATAACCTCGGAGGTCCCCGTGGCCCGCAGCAGGTAGCGGATCCCCATGAACACGTCCTCGGTCTGCTCCAGCATCACGCGGTAGTCGGTGGTCAGGAAGGGCTCACACTCCACGCCGTTGACAAACAAAGTGTCGAGGCGTTTGCCTTCGGGCGGTTTCAGCTTGACGTGGGTTGGAAAGGCCGCGCCGCCCAGGCCGACAATGCCGGCATTCTGGATTGCCGTGATGATCTCGTCAGGCGCGGCATCGAGATCGCAGGGTTCGCCGTCGTCGATGTCCTGGGTCGAGGCCGGGAGAGGCTCAATGAAGACGCTCTCGACCTTGGTACCCGTGATACTCGGCGCAAGCATGATGCGCCGCACCGTTCCTGACGCAGGCGCGTGCATGGCCACTGACATGAAGCCATCCGGCACGGCGATCGTCTGTCCTCGGATGACCTCCTGGCCCTCGCGCACAATCGGTTTCGCCGGTTTCCCCAGGTGCTGGCTGAGCGGCACGATTAACACCGGCGCGAACGGGAACTGGCGGATCTCGAGATCCGCCGTGTCGTCCTTCATCTCAGGCGGGTGCACCCCGTGCCTGAAGGTGTTTTTCCGGAACCGTTCCAGCATGTTAAGGAGCCATCAGCCTCAATCGTCAAGCAGCCCTAGTTGTACTTCTCGGCGCGCTTGATCCACTTGTCGATGTCCTTGGCGCTACGGTCCCGCGGCAGCCCGGGATGGATCACACTCGCCGTGCACTTTTCGGCGGACTTGACCACGTCGCGATACGGCCCACCGTCAGGATTCTTGATAAACGCCTTCTTGTCATCGTTGTATTCGAATATCTGCGGATTGATGATGATGCATTCATCGCACGTGGTGCATTCCTCTGTATCGATCCACGGGGCCATGTAATCGCCGTCGGCGACCGGCGCAACGGTCTCCACAGCCTTGAGCTGCGGAGGTTGGTCCGTCGCAGGCGTTGTCGATACGGCATCGAGCATCGCACCCATGTCCAGCGCCTGGTTGCCGCTAACCAGCCCCATCAGGCCGGATGCGAGTTTCTGCACGACTTCCTGGCGTACGCGGGACTCGATCTGGACCTCGTCCACATCGGCCACGGGCTCCTCGACCCCGCCGAGGTCACGCAACATGATCCAGAACGCTCGCCGCTCTTCTGCGGACTCGACCATCGGCTGCGAAACCAGCAGACGGCTGAGTTGCCGCTTCGCGTCTAGCGCCCAGACGAAGGGCACCTTGTCCTCGCGATCGTCTTCGTCGAGTTCCAGGTACTCGCCGACAGGCACCATGTCGTCGGTCCACGAGTCGCGCGGGATCTTGCGGAATTGCTTGCGGAAGCGCGTCTCGGTGACGGCGAAGTCGACAAACGTCGTTGGAATCTCCATCACCTGCTCGCGTCCCTGGTCGACGTACTCGATCTTCGCCACGGGCCAGTCGAGGTCCGGGTTCGGGTTGCCATCCAGGTCGATGCATTCGCCGACCGTGAGGCCGCCGTCAGGATCGTAACGGAACAGCGGGTAGGCACGCGACTCGACGGCCAGCTTGGCCTGGTGATGCGACATGTCGTCACCAATGCCGTGTTCCGGCTGGCACGATGAGTACAGGTTGAACAACGCCGGTCGACGCGACATCAGTCCCTGCACGAAACCTTCGATCATGTGGTTGGAGTGCGCGATCGTCGACTGCAGGAAGTAGGTCGTACGGTGCGCTATCGCGATCAGGCCCATCTCCTTGCGGGTTTCTTCCTTACCCTTGATGGCTTTGCCAAACTGCGCCATGTCGGAGATTTGTCCGATGAAGCCCGAGGTGCAGGCCTGGCCACCCGTGTTGGAGTAAACCTGTGTATCAACGACCAGCACCTTGATCGGCTTGCCCGACATCAGCGCGCGCGACAGGTTCTGGAAGCCAATGTCGTACATCGCGCCGTCGCCACCGACCGCGACCACGGGCGGAGACAGGTGGTATTCCTCGTCCGTGAATTCCTTCCAGTCGAAGTAGCGGTAGCGCTCTTCCTGATCTTCCTTGTTGTCCTTGCCTTCGAGCACCTCCTCGGCCATGCGAACGGCCTTGAAGCCGTCGGCCATCTTCGCCATGTGGCCTTCGAATACGCCCATCGCCATGGATGCGGGATCCTGGAACAGGTGATTGGCCCACGGGAACGGATACGGATTGAACGGGTAGGTGCTGCCCCAGACCGAGGTGCAACCCGTGGCATTCAGGAATCCCATGCTGGAGCGGCCTTTTCCGGTCGTGCCGTCCTTGTAGCGCCAGCGCAGGTCCTGCAGCTTCGCCACGAGGTCCGTGACATGTTTGAGCCACTCGCGGTCGATGGGCTCGGCTTCGTGCGTGCGTTCCACGCTTTCGGCGATTCGTGCGAGCGTCAGGTAACCGTCGCTGTCGTCGTCGAGTACCGCCGCCATTTCAGTAGCATCGCCGACGTCGATCTCGCCGACCAGCTTGAGCTTGATGTGTTGCTTGAGCTTCGCAATCAGGTCTTCAAGCTTGGCCACATGGGCTTTGACACGCGGCTGCACCAGCGACTCGACAGTCGCGACGAACAGGTGGACCACGGTCTTCTCGGAGCAACCCAGGCAGGAGCCGTCGCCGCTGGCGAACGGCAGGTAGGCGTCCTTGTTCAGCAGGATCGTCTCCAGCGCACCGATGCCTTCCTCGAGGTCGTCCACGCGGATGTACTTCTCCGGCGTGTTGGGCAGATCCATCCAGAAATCCCAGTTCTTGCGCAGGTCGGCGACCGAATCTCGCGTCTGCGTGACCGGCACCAGCGCCTCGTCGTTGCAGACCTCGACGCATTCCATGCAGCCCTTGCAGGTATAAGGGTTCACCGTGATGCTGAGCAAACCACCGTTGCCTGACTGCTTCTTCTCCGGCGTCGTGAAATAGGGCCGCGTCAGCGAGAACTGGAACGTGCCGAGTTCCTCGCGGAAACCGACAAATTCGTCGCTAAGCTGCTGACGTTCGGCAGCGTCGGCCGCTTCGATCGTCGCCTGGATGGCCTCTTCCCAGAGGTCCGATACCGAGTCCGTTTCGGCCGCTTCGGCCAGCGTCTTGCGCAATGTCGATTCCATCTTGCGCACGGCGCGCGGCAGGAACTCGGCCAGTTTGCCGTCTTTTTTCAGTCGCTTGACGACCGTGTCGAGCACCTGGCCGACTTCGTTGACCAGTCCCGGAATAGCAGTGTCCGGGCAAACCGTATAGCAGTCGCCGCAGCCCGTGCATTTTTCGGGTATGAACTCCGGGTGCTCGAAGCGGATACCGGTCATGTCACGGAAATGTGACGAGACCGCGGGCATCAGGCTCATGCTCATAAACGGGTCGGCAGGCACCTGTTCGCCCTGTCCCGAGGCATACATGCTGCCGGTCTGGGCCCAGAAACGGTGAATATCCGACGATGGCGACTCCGATTCCGGCAGCCGCTTGACCATCGCGGGCACTGGAAGCGTGTTGCCGCCGGCTTTGCTGTCAGCTCGCTGCTCGAGGTGTTTGTCCGTGACCTCGGTAATCTCCTCGAAGCCGCGGCGTACGACGCGCATGTTGTCGTCGACGACGCGCGCACCCTTGGAGCCGAACTTGTGCTGCAGCTGGTCGCGAATCGCATCCAGCAGCTTTTCTTCGCTCAAGCCGTGCTTCTCGAGTAGCGGCGAGGTCGCGAAGAACGCGCCCTGGAAAGCGATACCCTGCATGCGCAGTTGAAGTTCGGGATCCGTCGCTTCGTCGCGCGCAATCTGGAAAGCGTCGAGATAGTACACACGAATATCGTTCTCGACGATCTGCTTGCGATAACGCATCGGGATCGAGTGCCAGAAGTCTTCGGCCGATTCGGCGTCACCCTGCATCACCAGCACACCGCCCTTCTTGAGGCCCGCCAGCGCATTGGTATGTCCAAAGACGTTCGGGTCAGGCGATAACACCACGTCGACGTAGAAGTACTCGCAGTTTATTCGGATGGGCTCGGGCGCCGCGGAGAGATAGTAGGACGTCGGCTGGCCCTTCTTTTCGGAGCCGTACTTCGGGTTCGCCTTGATATGGTAACCAAGCAGGTCATACAACGTCATGGCGAGGTTTTTGCCCGTCGTGATCGCTCCCCATCCGCCGACTGAGTGCATGCGTACCGTTATCGACTCTTTCGGCATCAGGTTGGGGTTCTCGCTGCCGCGCAGCGCCAGGTCTTTAACTTGCGGGTAGGCGTCCAGCACCTGCTGGTTATAGACCTCCTGCATCGGCGTCATCATCCCGTCGCGTACGAAGTCGATCGACAGGTAATACATTCGTTTCTGCTTGCCGTCCGGCAGCATATTCTCTATCGCGGCTACGACGCCCTCGGGCTGCAGGTCGCGGCTGCCCATGCCGAAGGAACCGGAATACAGTTCCGGCAGGTCCTTGATCTTCTTATAGCTGTCGAGCTCGGGGTACGGCAGGCCATTGCGACTGCGGCCGTTTTCAAGGGCCTTGCTCAGGGTAGAGCGGATCTCACGCATCAACGGCAGGTCCGCCGCCAGCGGCTGGTCGGTGCGCTCAAGCACGGCGACGCCTTTGCGGCCTTTCAGCACCTGGCTCAGCAGGTCGCCCGGGAACGGCCGGAACATCACGAGATTGACGACGCCGACTTTGACGCCGTGTTCTTCGCGCATCCAGTCGGCAACCGCCTCGGCCGTGGGAATAACGCTGCCCTGACCTAAGATCAGGTAATCCGCGTCATCGGTGCGATAAGTCATGACGCGGTCGTAACGCCGTCCGGTCAGCTTGTAGAACTCATCGAACGCTTCTTCCGTAATCTCCTGCACATGGTCGAAGAAATACGGCCGCTGCGCGGCCACGCTCTGCATGTAGGAATCCTGGTTCTGCACCGGGCCCGACAACACGGGGTCATCCACGTCCCACAGTTCCGGGATGCGGCGGCGTTTCTCGCCGTAGATAATCCTCTGGGCCGGGGTCGGCGTGTCGATGATGTCGTCCGGGCGGCCGACATATTCGGCGATCAGTTCACGCTCCGGGATCATCAGCGTTTCGATCAGATGGGTGGTCAGGAAGCCGTCCTGGCCGACGATGCCCGGCGTCAATGCCAGTTCGGCAATCCGGTGCGACATGATGTTGAGATCGGCCACGGCCTGGGCGTTCTTGGCCATTACCTGGAAGAATCCGGTGTCGTCAACGCAGTGGTAGTCATCGTGGCCGGCATGCACGTTCAGGGAGGCCTTGGTGATGGCACGACAGCCGATGTTCAGCACGTACGTCAGGCGCTTGCCAACGGCGGCATACAGGTTCTCGTGCATGTACGCGATGCCCTGGCCGGATGAAAAGTTGGTCGCCCGCAGACCGGTCATCGACATACCCGCGGTCACTGATGCTGCCGCATGCTCGCCTTCGGGCTCGATGAAGATCAGGGGCCGGCCCGAAATATTGATGTGCCCGGCCGCGGCGGCCTCCGCCCAGAACTCTCCCATCTGCGTCGATGGTGTGATCGGATAGGCGCCGGCGCCATCGGAGGACTCCCGCTCGCACATGATCGCGGCAGAGTTGCCGTCCATCGCGGCTCGAGTTCCGGGATACTTGGGTGTCGGTTGTTTCTTTTTCATGCGGGGGTCCTATCTCTATGTCGCAGTTGCCTGTCGCGCGCTCTGGCGAATAACTTTCTTCGCCGCGCGGCCGGCGACAGGTCCTTTGTTCGGGTCGTACCAGACGATCGCGCCGGTCGGACAGCGTTCGATCGCCTCTCTTGCATTGTGGTTACGGCTGTAGTCGACGACCGGCAGGTTGTCGACCATCGTGACCAGGCCGCTCGGTGCGTCAACAGCGCATCGGCCGCAGGCGTCGCAGCCGACGTCGCAGTCATCGAGCACGGCATCGCCGTGCTCCAGGTTCTTGCAGGCAACCCACAGTCGATGACTCACGGGATGCAGAGAGAACAGGTCCTTGGGGCAGGCATCGACGCAGTCGCCGCAGGCCGTGCAAAGATCTTCGATGACGACCGGCAATTCGTGCTCGTTCATTACGATCGCGTCGAAATCACATACGACCTCGCAATCTCCGAGGCCGAGGCATCCCCAGAAACAGGATTTGCCGCCGCCCGCGATCAGCGCGGCGCCACGACAGGATTCGATGCCCTCGTAGTGCGCGCGATTCCGCGCAACGTTGATGCCGCCTGCGCAGGCGAGTCGTGCGACGACTTTTTCTTCCGCGCCGGCATCCACGCCGAGGTAGCTGGCGAGATATTCGCGCTCATCGTCGCTCATAACCGTGCATTTACCGGGAAGTGCCGAACCAGCAACGATGGCCTCGGCAAGGCCCATGCATCCAGGAAAGCCACAGGCGCCGCAGTTGGTGCCGGGCAACAACTCGTTGGCACCTTCAATACGGGGATCCACGTCGACATGCAGCACCCTGTTTGCCACCACGAGCAAGGTAGCAAACACAAAGCTCAGCGCCGCCAGCGTCAGAACGCCTGTCAACATGAAAATACCTCCAACCCGTCATTGTGATGCATTCTATAATTGGCACCGTTTCCACGCATTGTGGAAACCGCGTACAGATTTGCGCGGCATACGGCACGCCGTAACAGGCGAAACTATTGGGTTCTGAGGTCGATTCAGGCGCTATGCCCGACGAAACCGGCCTTACTTGACGAGCTGCAGACGGTCCGGCTCGATTTCACCGTTCGGCGACATCACGAACTTGTCCAGCCTGAAGCCGATATAGAAGCTGCCCGTTTCGTCAGGGTTCTCGGAGACCTTGATCTCGTCGGGCCGTACGCGGCGTCGCATGTGGTCACTCAACAACCTGGCGATGCTGGGTTTCTCTGCTGCGTATACGATGTCCATGTCACTCTCCTTAAGCACAATCCTCTTGATTCGCCTTCAGATTAGCGCCGTGTCGGTTAACGAAGCCTGAAATTTGCGTGAATGTGGCCTGAACCAATTGGTTTCCCTCGAAATAAACGAAACCTATTGGTGACTTGCCGCATCTAAAGATCGTGTAAAATTTATTCTTTCGCACCACAAGAGTCTTTGAATGTCCCTGGTCGCTGAACTTCGACGACGCAACGTTTTCAGGGTCGCCGCCGCTTATCTAGTGGTTGGCTGGCTGTTGACAGAAGTGCTGACGACGATTCTGCCCACGCTCGGCGCACCTGACTGGGCTTCGCGTGCCGTTATCCTGATATTTGCCTTCGGATTTGTCCCGGCCGTCGTTATTTCGTGGTTCTATGAACTGACACCGGATGGCATCAAGCGCGAGCACGAAGTCGATCATGACGATCCGGGGGCCCTGAGCACGCGCAAGAAGGTAGACCATTTCACAATAGGCACGGCGATCGTACTCATTATCGTGGTCGGGCTCTTCAGCGCCCGCCAGACATCGGACGATAATGCACCCGATGATGTTCCGATCAGCAACGCCTCGGTGGCCGTCCTGCCCTTTGTCAACATGTCCAACGACCAGGACAATGAGTATTTCTCCGATGGACTGACCGAAACGCTGCTGCACATGCTGGCCCAGATTCCGGACCTCAAAGTCGCAGCACGAACCTCGAGCTTCGCTTTCAAGGACCAGAACATCAGCATCCAGGAGATCGCCCGTGCGCTCGAGGTCGCACATGTGCTCGAGGGCAGCGTGCAGCGCGCCGGGGACAGGGTCCGTATTACAGCTCAGCTCATTCGCGCGAGCGATGGCTTCCACGTTTTTTCTGAGAACTTCGATCGCCAGCTCGACGATATTTTCGTCGTGCAGGACGAAATCGCCGAAAAGGTCGGCCGCGCCCTGTCGGTGTCACTGCTCGGTTCCGACGAGACGCCGACCAAGCTGGCCGCCAGCCTGACCACGACCAATACCGACGCGTACGACCTTTACCTGCAGGCCTGCAAGGAACGTGCGACCTACTCGTTCGGCGGCCTCATCGCAGCCGAGGACCTGTTGAAAGGCGCTTTGCTGATCGATCCCGACTTCACGGAGGCAAAAACCGAACTGGCGACCAGCTATATCCACCAGCTTGAAACGGGGCTCATGGAAGAACAGGAAGCCTACGACCAGATCATCGCCATTACGGACCAGGTACTGGCCGTGGAACCCGGCGACGTCGTCGCGCGGGCCGCTTCGATCTACGCGAAAACAGCGCGCGAGCGATCCGAGGGAGATGCGGCAGTCGGCGCGCAACTCGTGCATGACCTCGAGACCATAGTCGCCATTGCGCCCGACGAGCTTCAGCCGCGGGTCCTGCTCGTCAGGGCGTACCAGGGTCTCCGGCAGGATGAGAAAGCGGTGCCTGTGCTGCAGGAAGCACTGAAGCGTGATCCGTTCAACCCGATTATTCACTATGAGCTGGGCACAGCCTACATTCGTCTCGAACAGTGGGACGACGCCCGCGCGGCGCTCACGAAGTCACTCGAGATCGAACCCGAGCAGCCAAACGCGTACACCAATCTCGGCATGTTGAGCCTGCAATCGGGCGACGGCGTGGATTTCGTCAAGCAATTCCTGAATGCGATCAATGTCGATCCCAAGGACCACGAACTACCGGGCATTCTCGCGGGCTTTCTTTATGGACTGGGGCTGGTCGATATTGCCGACGACTTCCGTGACCGAGTGCTCGCGCTGGCGCCCACGAGCGAGATCGCGTACCGGACCGAGCTGTTGCGCGCT
>Ga0265303_10000211_pt1 | contig 30616 bp, 25 predicted proteins | sample Helome_2_FD_192494 | JGI IMG/M metagenome (GOLD analysis project Ga0265303, IMG submission 192494) | Marine sediment microbial communities from subtidal zone of North Sea - Hel_20160317 (Illumina Assembly) | ecosystem: Environmental > Aquatic > Marine > Subtidal zone > Sediment ... | reverse complement strand
GAATCAGGCGGCGGATCGGGCGCAGTGCCGGCTCCACGACCTGGCTCAGCAGGGCGAACATCGGGTTGTACTGGCCGGCGGCCACCCAGCTGATAATGACCTGCGCAATGATCAGGAAGAAGTAAATGTTGAGCGTCAGGCGGGCCAGCCGAATCACGCTCAGCCCGGCGAGCTGGAGGGGGTTCGGTCCGGTCGTGCACGCGATGTTCAGCAGGATGCCGGTGAGCAGTGCCTGCAGCGCCAGCGCAATGAGCAAGGTAGCCGTGTCCACCGGCCCGATTGGCGGCACGAAGCGTCGGATCGGCAGCACCAGCGGATCGGTGACCTTGACCACGAACTGGCTGATGGGGTTGCGGAAGTCCGCGCGCACGGCTTGCAGCAGTATCCGCAGCACAAAGGTCAGAATGTAGAGGTCCAGCAGAGTCTGGAAAACGAAAATCAGGATGTCCTGCATGGATGGTTCCTTTTCTATGCCAACTGGCGCGGCGTCACTCGGCGCTGCCCAGTTCTACCGACCGCCGCCGTGCTGCCTCCAGGGCAGATTCGAACAGCCGTCGAATATCCCCCTGTTCGAGGGTTTCCAGCGCGGCCTGTGTGGTGCCGCCGGGGGAGGTGACCGTTTGTCGTAACTCGGCCGGCGGCATGCCGGTCTCGCGTGCGGCCAGGCCGGCGCCGAAGGCGGTCTGCACCGCGAGCTGGCGCGCCACGTCCGGGGCGATGCCCATGCCTCGCGCCGTGTCCTCCAGGATCTCCATCAACAGGTAGAAATAGGCCGGCCCGCTGCCGGACACGGCCGTCACCGCGTCCATCAGGCTTTCGTCGTCTACCCACGCGGTTTCACCACCGGCGCCGGCAAGATAGGCGGCCAGGCTGCGCTGGGCACCGGTGACTGCCGGACTGGCGCACAGCACCGACATGCCGGCGCCCACCAGGGCCGGCTGGTTTGGCATCACCCGGACGCAGGGCGTCCCGGCCCCGAGCCAGTTCCCGAGGGCTGGCAGGGTCACGCCGGCGGCTACGGACACCACCAGCTGTCCCGCGCGAGGGGCCACAGAGCGAGCGACGCCAGCCAGCACCTGGGGTTTGACCGCCAGCACGATCATCTCGGCAGCGGCCGCGACCTCGACATTGTCGCCGCTCAGGCCCAGTCCGGCACTGAGCTCGCGCAGACGCTCACGCTGTGCCGGATCCGGGTCCGCGACGTGCAGGGCAGCCGGTTGGTGCCCGGCACGCAGCAGGCCGGCCAGCAGCGCCCGGGCCATGTTGCCGCCGCCGATAAACGCGATTGTGGCGTTGCTGTGATCCATCAGGTCTCTCGTGGTCCGAACAGGTCGGTGCCGATTCGTAGCATCGTCGCACCTTCCTGCACCGCCGTCTCCAGGTCGTGAGACATGCCCATGGATAGAGTATCCAGGTTCAGGCCGTCCGCTCGCAGCTGGTCCAGCAATTCCCGGCCCGCGGCGAATTCTTCGCGCAGTTCTTCAGTGCTGCGGCCGGCCAGGGGCATGACCATCAGGCCCCGCAATTGCAGCCTGGGCAGGCTGGCAACGTGGGCAGCCAGTGCCGGCACTGCCGCTGCCGGCACGCCGCCGCGACTCGCGTCGCCCCAGGGGGCCACCTGCACCAGTACCTGCAAGGGCGCCTGCTCGGCGGGCCGCTGGCGCGATAGCCGGTCAGCCAGGCGCTCGCTGTCGACGGTATGGACCCAGTCGAAATGCTCAGCCACGCTGCGGCTCTTATTCGACTGCACGCGACCGACAAAATGCCAAACGGGTTCCTGGCCGTAGACGGGTATCTTTTGCAAGGCTTCCTGCAGGTAGTTCTCGCCGAGATCCTTGATACCCGCGGCGATGGCCGCGGCAATGCGCTCGGCAGGCTGGCGTTTGCTGACGGCGAGAATGCGGACGCCCGCCGGATCCCGGCCGGCGGCCTGGGCGGCGGTCTCGATTCGGCCCCTCAGACGGGCTAATTGTTCCGTGATTCGCGTCACGACCGCCGTTTGGCCCGTAGCTATACTATGTCTCGTAGTGCGCCCGGTTATGGTAAGGGCAAAATGGGCCATAGCCGCTAATTTTTTTATCCGGGGACCGATATGTCCGTTGATGTCGCTCAGTTGTTGGCTTTCTCCGTAAAGAACAACGCATCCGATCTGCACTTGTCTGCAGGTGTCCCGCCGATGATTCGGGTAGACGGGGACGTAAAACGAATCAACATGCCTGCGCTTTCCCACAAGGAAGTGCACAGCATGATTTACGATATTATGAACGACAAGCAGCGGAAGGACTTCGAGGAGTTTTTCGAGACTGACTTCTCGTTCGAGATTCCGAAGCTCGCACGCTTCCGCGTGAATGCCTTTAACCAGGCCCGTGGTGCGGGCGCGGTCTTTCGGACGATTCCATCGGAAATCCTGAGCCTGGAAGACCTCGGCGCGCCGCCGATCTTCAAGGACATCTCGATGTACCCGCGCGGCATCGTGCTGGTGACCGGGCCCACCGGCTCAGGCAAATCCACCACGCTCGCAGCGATGGTGGACTACATCAACGACAACAAGCCCGACCATATCCTCACTATCGAGGACCCCATCGAGTTTGTGCACAATAGCAAGCGTTCGCTGATCAACCAGCGGGAGGTTCACCGCGATACGCTCGGTTTCGCCGAGGCCCTGCGTTCGGCATTGCGTGAAGACCCCGACGTGATTCTTGTCGGCGAGATGCGCGACCTTGAAACCATCCGGCTGGCGTTGACGGCCGCCGAAACCGGTCACCTGGTATTCGGCACACTGCACACGAGCTCCGCGGCCAAGACCATCGACCGGGTGGTCGATGTGTTCCCGGCCGCCGAGAAGGAAATGGTGCGGTCCATGCTGTCGGAGTCGCTCCGCTCGGTTATCTCGCAGACGCTGTTGAAGCGTGTTGGCGGCGGCCGTATAGCAGCCCACGAGATCATGATCGGCACCCCCGCGATCCGAAACCTGATTCGTGAAGGCAAGATTGCGCAGATGTACTCGGCGATTCAGACGGGTCAGTCGTCCGGAATGCAAACCCTCGACCAGAACCTGTCGGATTTGATGGCCAAGGGCGTCATCACCAAGGAAGAGGCCCGCTTCAAGGCCGCTATCAAGGAGAACTTCTAACCGCGTGCCAGGGACGGTTAGCCAGGAGTGACAGAAGATGGAGCGTGAACAAGCAACACGGATGATGCAGACCCTGCTGAAGAAGATGGTCGGCATGAACGGTTCCGACCTCTTCATCACAGCGGGTTTTCCGCCGGCGATCAAGGTCGACGGCGAGATTCACCGGGCCGGTGAACAGGCCCTGACCCCGGATCAGAGCGCCGTGATCGTTCGTTCCATCATGAACGACAAGCAGGCGCGGGAATTCGATGCCACCAAGGAATGCAACTTCGCCATCAGCCCGCAGGGCATTGGCCGCTTCCGCGTAAGCGTCTTCGTTCAGCAGGGTGCGGTGGGCGCGGTGCTGCGAACCATCATCACGGAAATTCCGACCCTGGAGCAGCTGGAGCTGCCGAGCATCCTCGAGGACGTGGTAATGACGAAGCGCGGGCTGGTGATCATGGTGGGCGCGACCGGCTCGGGTAAGAGCACAACACTGGCGGCCATGGTGGGCTATCGCAACGAAAATTCGCGTGGCCACATAATGACCATCGAAGACCCGGTGGAATACGTGCACCCGCACCGCAAGTGCATTATCACTCAGCGTGAAGTGGGCGTAGACACGGATAACTGGCACAACGCGCTGAAGAACACGTTGCGCCAGGCGCCTGACGTAATTCTGATTGGTGAGATCCGTGATCGGGAGACCATGGAGTACGGCATCCAGTTTGCCGAAACAGGCCATCTCTGCCTGGCCACGTTGCATGCGAACAGCGCCAACCAGGCCCTCGACCGGATTATCAACTTTTTCCCGGAAGACAAGCGGGATCAGTTGTTGATGGACATGTCCCTGAATATCCAGGCCCTGATCTCGCAGCGGCTGTTGCCACGGAGTGGCAGCAAGGGTCGGGTTGCGGCCATGGAAATCATGCTGCGCTCACCGCTGATCGCCGACCTGATCTTCAAGGGCGAGGTGGCCATGATCAAGGAAGTCATGGCCAAGTCCAATCGTCTCGGCATGAAGACCTTCGACCAGGATCTGTTCGACCTCTACGAGGCGGGCAAGGTGGACTACGAGGAGGCGATGCGTAATGCCGACTCGAAGAACGAGCTGCGCCTGCGCATCAAGCTGGAAAGCAAGCGCGGCGGTGAGGGTGCCGAGGCAGGAAGCCTCGAGCTGATTGAGGAAGAGGAGCAAGGCATGGTTCGGCTGTAAAGCTGCTCCGGTCTGAGGGAAGGAACCCGACGCGATGAACGTCCAGCCACTGTTTAGCCTGATGGTCGAGAAAAAGGCCTCTGACCTTTTTCTGACCTGCTATGCCCCGGTGAAGATCAAGATCGACGGCAAGATAATGCCCGTCAACAAGCTCGAACTCACGCCGAAAATGGTTCGCCAGGCAGCCATGGAGCTGATGACCGAAGAGCAGATGGAAGATTTCGGCCGTGAACTCGAAGTAGACTTCGCGGTCTCGAAACCGGGGCTCGGCCGTTTTCGTGTCAACGTCTTCCACCAGCGCGGCACCGTGGCCATGGTAATGCGGTTCATCAGTCACGACATCCCGGCGCTGGATGATCTCGGCATGCCTGCCATCCTGAAAGACCTGGTGATGTTCCGCCGCGGACTGGTACTGATGGTAGGCGCGAGTGGCAACGGCAAATCGACGACGTTGGCGGCGATGATCGACCATCGCAATGCGAAGACTTCTTCGCACATCCTGACAATCGAGGACCCGATCGAGTTCCTCCACACGAACAAGCGGTCGATCATCAATCAGCGCGAGATCGGTTCAGATACCAAGTCGTACAATCGCGCGCTGCGCAGCGCGGTGCGTGAGGCACCCGACGTGATCCTGATTGGCGAAATCCGCGACCGCGAGACCATGCAGGCGGCTATCGACCTTGCCGGTACCGGGCACCTGGTTATCGCGACGCTGCACTCGAACAACTCTGCTGAGGCCCTGGACCGAATCATCAACATCTTCCCGGAAGAGCAGCACTCACAGGTCTACATGGATCTGTCGCACTACCTGCAGGCCATCGTGTCACAGCGCCTGGTGCGCAGCATCGACGGCAACCGGACGGCGGCCGTCGAGATCATGCTAAATACGCCGCGCATTGCCGAACTCATCCAGTCTGGCGATATCGGCGAGGTCAAGGAGGCCTTCTACGCGACCACGGAGCAAGGCATGCAGACTTTCGACTCGTCGCTGCTAGCGCTGTATCGCGAGGGCCGGGTGTCAATGGAAGAGGCGCTGGCCAACGCCGACTCCCGGGCGAATCTGGAGGCCCAGATCCACTTCGCCTGACGGCCTAGCCCGGCGTCGCAGGATAGACCGTGTAGCCGTCAAATACCGGCCCGTCCACGCAAACCCGCCGCATTGCCGGCCCGTCAGCCGTGTGAACTTCGACGGCGCAACCGGCGCAGCCGCCGACGGCACAGGCCATGTACTCTTCCAGGCAAAGCTGCGACGGCAGGCCGAAGTCGCTGGCCAGTTGTTGCGTGGCGCGGAGCATCGGTTCAGGCCCACAGCCGTAGACGGCGCAAGCATCTCGGGTATCGTTGTTCAGGCTCGTAAGCCACTCGCGTGCCAGCTCCGTCACGTATCCCGGGTAGCAACCCGGCAGGCCCCCGTTACTGGCAAGCCTCCCCGGCACGCCCCATTCCTCCAGCAGTGCGAGATTATGAGAGGCGCTGGCAGGGGCCGGGAGTTCAATCTGGCTGTCACGCGTAATGAATGGGAAGGGCAGTTCCGAGCCGAAGAAAACCACAGCTGACTGAGGGGAATCAGCAAGGCGTTCGGCGAGGAACAATAGAGGCGGAATGCCGACGCCGCCGCCGATCAGCACGCAGCAGGGGCGGGATGAATCGATTTGAAACCCGCGGCCGATGGGGCCGAGGAGGCTCAATTGGTTGCCTTCGCGCACGCGGGTCAGGGCCTCGAGGCCCGGACCAACGGGCTTGTACAACACTTCCAGCCAGCCGGCCTGGGAATCCGTACGCTGAATCGACAGCGGCCGGCGCATCGGAATATCTTCGTCACAGCGCAGGTGCACGAACTGGCCCGGCGTGGCCCGCACGGCGCATTGCGGCGCGGCGATTCGCAGCACGTGCTGATCGCCCGGAAAGCTCAGGTGACTGATTACCTGCCCGTCTTCGAGGAAAATGCTGCCGCGGTGTTCGCGGGTCAACGGTCGCGCCTCGATTCCATAACCATGGCAAGTATCGCCATGCGCATGGCGAGACCGTTGGTAACCTGCTGCACGATGACCGACTGGGGCCCGTCCGCCACGTCGCCCGCTATCTCCACGTCGCGATTCATCGGGCCGGGGTGCATCACGATGGCGTCCGGTTTAGCGTGCGCCAGGCGCTCGGCCGTGAGACCGAAGAGGGCGTGATACTCGTGGGTCGTCATGAGCTTGGCCTTCTCGGTCATGCGCTCGCGCTGAATGCGCAGGGCTATCACGACATCGGCGCCGGTCATTGCGCGGTCGAGGTCAGAAGTGATTGTCGCGCCGGGATAGTGCGCCGCGTCCGGCATCATGCCGGCCGGGGCTACGAGCCGAATGTCACGTGTGCCCATGATGCGCAGGCCATCCACGGCCGAGCGAGCCACACGGCTGCGCGCGATATCGCCGACGATAGTCACCGCCAGACGATCGAAGCGGCCCTTGTGCTGGTGAATTGTCATCAGGTCAAGAAGCCCCTGGGTGGGGTGCGACACGGCGGCCTCGCCGGCGTTCAATACGCTGACGTGCGGTTCCACCGATGCCGCGATCAATTCCGGGATTCCCGCCGACGCGTCGCGAACGACGAACACGTCTACCTGCATGGCCTGCAGCGTATAGATCGTATCCAGGATGCTCTCGCCCTTTTTGCGTGAGGACATGTTGACGTCCAGGTTCAGGACGTCGGCGCCGAGTCGTTTTGCGGCCAGTTCGAAGGACGCCCGGGTACGGGTGCTGGGTTCGAAGAACAGGTTGGCGACGGTACGCCCGGTCAGTGCCGGGTCACGGGCAGGTGGCTCGCCCGGCGGCCGGAGGTAAGACTCGGCCCGCTCCAGCAGTTCTTCAATAAGGTCGCGACTCAGGTCAGTCAGAGTCAGCAGATGCCGCAGCCGCCCCGTCGGGGTCAGCTGGGTGCAATGCGCCAGTTCAGTTGCCATTGTTGTTTCTTTCGGCTCCGGGCTTTTCTCCCAACCAGGTCTGGGCAATCAGTACGGCAGCGACGCGGTCGACGTCGGTCTTGCGGACCCGTCGGCGCCTTAGCCCTGCCTGGCGCTGTTCGCGCAGAATCATCTCCGCTTCTGCGGAAGTCAGGCGTTCGTCGACGGTGTGCACCGCAAGACCGTAACGCTGAGCCAGCTGCTCCACGAAGGCCCGCACCTCGGTTGTCATATCTGATTCGCTGCCGTCGGAATTATAGGGCAAGCCGCTGACCAGCATGTCGGGGCCCCAGTCGCTGACCAGCTTGTCCAGCGCAGCCCAATCCGGCTGCCCGGCGCGGGCCTGGATCACCGTCAGGCCGCTGGCAGTGCCGGTTAGTCGGTTGGCCACGGCGACCCCGATGCGGCGGCGCCCGAAATCGAAAACCAGCGCAGTATTCAGGCGTGTCCGGCTTCGCTGCTGAGCGTGGCGATGTCGATGCCCAGCAAGCCCGCCGCCTGGCGCCAGCGTTTTTCAAAGGGTGTCGAGAAGATGATGCCCGGGTCGGCCGGAACGCTGAGCCACGCGTTGGCCGAGATTTCTTCTTCCAGCTGGCCGGCACCCCAGCCTGCATAACCCAGCGCAAGCAGCGCCTGATCCGGCCCGTCACCGGCCGCGATGGCGCCGAGTATGTCCTGGGACGTGGTCACGAAGATGTTGTCTGCCACGGCGACGGTGGAATCCCAGCCGTGGGGTGACTGATGAATCACGAAACCGCGCTGCAGTTCCACTGGTCCACCGCGGATGATCGGCGTGCTGGCAATGGCCGGAGTAGCCGGCTCCAGCGACAGCTGCTCCAGAACCTCGGCGATGTCCATATCCAGGGGCTGGTTCACTACGATGCCCAGCGCGCCCTGGGCGCTGTGCTCGCAGATGTAGGTCACCGTGCGTTCGAAGTTCGGGTCGAGCATGGACGGCATGGCGATCAGCAGATGCCCGGTCAGATTCTCGACAATCTCCATGGTGACAGTATCAGCGCGAGGCGGCACTCACACAAGCAGCTGGCCGTGTCACGGCCGGTTCTGGGCGGTTAACCTGCCGATACCGCCGTCGGGGCCAAAACGCCATTCATAGGCGAAGCGCAGTACGTCGTATTCGGCGCGCAGAAATTCGGGGAAGGGTTCGAAGGGTGCTGCGATGCGAAGGATCTCCATTGCAGCTTCGTCCAGTGCGAGTTGCCCGGACGATTGCAGGATCACCGCCTCGGTGAGCTGGCCGTTGGCGCTGATGGCGACCTCCAGCGTTGGTGCCGCGTCTCCCTGGCCGGCCTGCGCCTGGCGCGGGAAGTTCAGCGTGCCGACACGTTCCACTTTGCGTTTCCAGTTGCTCAGGTAGGCGGCGATGCGCGACTCCCGGGTGGTTGCGCTGATGACGAGTTCCCGCGGGTCGGGGTGACTGATGCGGGTTTCTTCCGCCGCTTCATCGATGACTTCAACCGCCGTGGCTGCACCCGGCAGCGCAACGCGCTGCATCGCCGCCTGGGCGGCCGGCAGGCCCTGTTCTTCCTGCCGCGGTGCTGCGCTGCCTGGTGCGGTCGTCAGCACCAGCGCGGCGGGTGCCTGCGTGCCCGGTCGTGTTGGGATAGGTTCGCCAGCCTGGTCCGGACCCGCCGGCAGGGGTTCCGTCGATCCCCGGGCTGCAGTCGACAAGGTGGCCGCATCTTCGACATTGCCGGCACCGTCCAGGCTGCGCTGCGCGATGGCCTGCGCGTTTTCCGGCGGAGTCTGCTGCTCGGCGGTGTCCAGTACCAGGACCACGTCGAGGGAAGTCACGGGCCGAAAACCGCTGTCGATGCTGCCGAAAGTTACGCCGAGTATCACGATGCCGTGAATCAGCGCGGCCAGGAACAGGGTGGAGGAGAAGCGGTCTCGGGCGGCGGCAGTCGTCCAGGTGCCCGGGATCTCGCCCGGGTGCGCCTCGGTGTGCCTTCCTGTTGCCATGAGCGAGCTCCTGCTCGGGCGATCGAAGCCTTGCGGCATCAGGGATGATTATACGCCCGTGGCTCCGGGTCGGCGGCACTGGGTCACACTTTCCGTGGGCTCAGACTCGCTCAGCCAGCCGCCCTTCCAGCGCGTCCATCAGGCTTGCCGCGAGGTCCTCATCGCCGAGTTTGGCAATTTCGCGGATCCCGGTCGGGCTCGTGACATTGATCTCCGTCAGGTAGTCGCCGATCACGTCCAGCCCGGCGAAAATCACGCCGCGCTCGCGCAGGACCGGCGCCACCTCGCCACAGATCCACCGGTCGCGCGCCGAGAGTTCCCGAACCTCGGGCTGCGCGCCCATTACCAGGTTGCCGCGGTGGTCATCCGGTGGCGGAATGCGGGCCAGGGACACACCGGCCGGCTCGCCGTCCACGATCAGGATGCGCTTGTCTCCTTGCGTGATCTCCGGGATGAAGCGTTGCGCAATGGCGAACGCATTGCCCTCCTCGGTGAGCGTTTCGAAAATGACATTGGCGTTGTTGTCACCTCGACGCACGACGAAGATAGAGCGACCGCCCATGCCGTGCAGCGGTTTGACGACGATTTCGCCGTGATCCTTCAGAAAACTGCGCAGTTGCGGAATGGAGCGGGTGATCAGGCTGTCAGGGCAGCACTGCGGAAACCACGCCGTGAAGGCTTTTTCGTTGATGTCCCGCAAGGCGGCCGGCTCGTTGACCACCAGCGCACCGTGCTGCTGGGCGCGTTCCAGGATGTAAGTGGTATAGATGTACTCGGTGTCGAAGGGCGGATCCTTGCGCATCAGGATCAGGTCAAGGCTTGCCAGGCGCAGATCTTCCGGCGTGTCCAGTTCGAACCACGTGTGCCGGTCGTCCTGCACCCGGAGCTTGCGCCCGGCACCGATGGCCTCGCCGTTCGTCAATCGCAGGTCCTTCTGTTCGAAGTAATGCAGGTCCCAGTCGCGGGCCTGGGCGGCAAGCAGCATCGCCAGTGTGCTGTCCTTGGCCGGCGTGATGTCGGCAATGGGGTCCATCACGACCCCCAGGCTTACTTGACTCATGGAAACCTCGCCAGTGCGCCGGGCCTTGCCGGTCCGGCCAGGCTTTTGGAACTAAGTCCCAATTCTGTCCCAGCCCTGCTGAAATATCACCTGCCGCGCAGTATGATCGCCGCGTTGCCGGCGGCATACCGATGGGGTTCGGCATGGCGCGGCCGGGCCGCTTGAGGCGGCGGATTGTTGTGTTGCGAGACTTTAATTTGGCGCGCCTTGTCCTGTCCGCGACCCGGCAGGCTCGGTCTGTACGGCCATGGATGTCCCAACACCCTTATGTTAAAAGAGTCTCGTAGGGGCCGATGATGGAAATGCCCGTGGAAGAAGCGGCCGCGCGGAAGCTCGATGGCCTGAAAGTGCTCGTCATAGACGACAGCAAGACCATCCGCCGAACCGCGGAAACACTTCTGTCCAAAGAAGGCTGCACGGTCTACACGGCGGTAGACGGCTTCGACGCACTGGCCAAGATCGCCGACCATCATCCTGACGTGATCTTCGTGGATATCATGATGCCGCGGCTGGACGGGTATCAGACCTGCTCGCTGATCAAGCACAACAAGACATTCCGGGATACGCCGGTGATCATGCTGTCCAGCAAGGATGGTCTGTTCGACCGGGCGCGGGGGCGTATTGTGGGTTCCGAACAGTATCTCACCAAGCCGTTTACCAAAGACGAGCTGCTGGACGCCATTGCCAGCCAGGTATCTTCGGCCTGACCACGGAGGGTTGTGTCATGTCACTGGTGCTGATTGTCGACGATTCACCCACGGAGCAGCATGTGCTGACCCAGGTGCTGGAGAAAAACGGATTCGAGACGCTGGTCGCCAGCGACGGTGAAGAGGCCATTAGCATGGCCGCCACCAGCCAGCCGGACCTGATCCTGATGGACGTGGTCATGCCCGGCATGAACGGCTTCCAGGCCACCCGGCAACTGTCCCGCAATCCAGATACGTCGGCGATTCCCGTGGTGATGGTCACCTCCAAGGATCAGGAGACGGATCGTATCTGGGGTTTACGGCAGGGGGCGGTGGATTACCTGATGAAACCGGTGAAACAGGACGACCTGCTGGCCGCGGTCCGGGCGCGTATCGGCTGATGCCAGCCGCTGCCGGAAGCCCGCTGCGGTCGCTGCGCGAACACCCGTTCGAATTGTTGCAGGAGCTCGAACGGCGCGGCAAAGTGGCACTGGCCGGAGGCTCCATCGCTGGCTCCGACGTGACGGAGTGGGTCGGCATTGGCTTCAGGCTGGGCGCCGAGCAGTTTTTGATGGCGCGACAGGAAGTCCGGGAAGTTTTGATGGTGCCGTCGTCGATGACGCGGGTGCCGGGTTCCAAGATCTGGATTCGCGGGCTGGCGAACGTGCGCGGGCACCTGTTGCCCATCTGTGACCTGCGGGCCTTTCTCGGCGCCGGCGTCGGGGGTGGCGGCCGGTCGGCCCGCGTCCTGGTGCTGAACGACGGGGAATTCCCTGTCGGGCTGATCGTGGACGAGGTCTACGGGTTTCGACGTTTCCTGGATCGGGAACATGAAAAGGAAGCGCCGGAGACGCTGATTCGCTGCGACCGGTTTCTGACCGGCGCATTTCGGCGGGGTGACGAGGTTTGGCCGGTATTCAGCTCGGTGCGGATATTGGCCGCCGAAGATTTTTCGCGAGCTGCCGAGGCGTGACGCAGGTCGCTGATCCGCACCGTAACGTGGTGCGCCTGGCCACGGCGATCCGGCAGAGGCGCTATATGGGGTTTGGGCAATGACGACAACATCCAGTGGTTCAAAACTGATGCCGGTGCTGGCCCTGGCGGTGATACTGGCCCTGGGCGGTGCACTGGCCCTTTTGCTGACCGGCGACTCCAGCCCTGGTTCGGCCCCGGCAGCGGCCCGCAGTAGTGGCATTGCCCAGGCCCAGTCGGTGCTGGCCCAGGCGCGACTGGCGCTGGACGGCAACCCGGAAGCCTGGACAGAACTGCCGAAAATGGCCGGGCAGCTGAACGCAGCTCGCCGCACCCTGCCGGCTGAACAGGCACAGGCGGTCGGGCAGCTGGCCTCCAACCTGGAAACGCTGGCCAAGACCGGCACGGCTGCCGTCGACGTGCGCCGTGCCGCGGATGACCTGGATCTGCTGGCCGCGGAACTGACCGAGCGCGTATACGGGCTGGAAGGCGCCATCGTGCTGCAGCGTGAGCCGGTGGTGACCGCGCAGCTCGAACGCCTGCGGTTGCTGGGCGACAGCGCGCGCCGCGACGTGCGCAGCCTGGCCAACGGTGCCGATCCGGGCCCCCTCAGCCAGCCCCTGCTGGATGCCGAGATCGGCCTGGAACGAATCATCCGGGGACTGCGGGAGGGCGATACCGAACTGGGATTGCGCGCCGTGGCCGATCCGGGAGCGGTCAAGGCACTGCAGGCGTTGTCGGGAACCGTGGGCGCCATTGCCGACAAGATTCGTGACGCGCTGGCGCCGGCCGAACAGCTGGCGGCCCTGAACCGCGCCCGGGTTCAGCTGGACCAGGTCACTGCATCCGTGGCAGCCGTCGGCGCGCGTGTTGGCGGCGGAACCGCGGCGGGCGGGTCTGCCGGCGCCGCCGGGTGGTTGCTGCCTGGCCTGCTCATCGTTGCGCTGGCCGCCTTCGTGCTGATGGCGCTGCTGTACCTGCGCTCGGCCGGCCTGCGCCGATCGGCGCAACAGCAGGCGGAACTCACGGAACGGAACCAGCGAGCCATCATGCGGCTGCTCGATGAACTGGGGAGTCTCGCCGACGGCGATCTGACCGTGTCGGCAACCGTGACCGAAGACATCACGGGTGCCATTGCCGATTCCATCAATTTCGCCATTGAGGCGCTGCGCGAACTGGTGACCACGGTGAACGACAGCGCGATCCTGGTGGACGGTGCGGCGAAACAGACTGACACCACAGCGCAGCAGCTGGCCGAGGCTTACGCAACCCAGTCGAAGCAGATCGAAGCCGCGTCGGCTGCTATCGCGCGTATGGCGGGTTCCATCGAGGAAGTCTCCGGCGATGCTGAACGCTCCGAAGACGTGGCCCGGCACTCCGTTGATGTCGCGCACAAGGGCGGCGATGCCGTGCGCCGCACCATCGAAGGCATGAATGCAATTCGTGAAACCATCCAGGAGACGTCCAAGCGTATCAAGCGTCTCGGCGAAAGCTCCCAGGAAATCGGCAATATCATCGAGCTGATCAACGACATTGCAGACCAGACAAACATTTTGGCGCTGAACGCGTCGATCCAGGCCAGCATGGCCGGCGAGGCCGGGCGAGGTTTTGCAGTGGTGGCCGACGAGGTGCAGCGTCTCGCCGAGCGGTCGGCTAATGCGACCAAGCAGATCGAAGTCCTGGTGCGCACCATTCAGGCCGACACGAACGAAGCCGTGGTGTCGATGGAACGCAGCACGACAGACGTGGTTGGCGGCGCGTTGCTGGCGGAGAATGCCGGCGCTGCGCTAGAGGAGATCGAGCAGGTTTCCAACCAGATCGCATCCCTGGTACAGAACATATCGGAGTCTTCCCGCGAACAATCGAAGGCCGCCGCAGCCGTCACCCGCAACACCGACGTGCTGCAGACAATCAACTCGCAGACTGCGGCCAGCACGGCGGAGACCACCGACTCGATCCGCAAGCTTGCAGAGCTGGCCGCCCAGCTGCGCGAGTCCGTGTCTGGCTTCCGCCTGCCCGGCGCCGCGGACGGACCGGGCGAACACGGTGCGTACGTGACTGACGACGGGCCGCGCTGCCGGCCTGGCCGAAGACGTTAGCGGCACGCTGGCGGAGCGTGTGACCTTCGTTGACCAGAAAACCGCCTGACTCGTGAGGACTGAATTCCTCTCATGAACGCGGTGGTTTCCGAATCCCTGCAGATCGTCGGTGACGAGCTCGCCGTCACGCTGAACGACGCCCGGATTGCCCTCGAGCAATTTGCGGAAGGCGAGGGCGGCCCCAATATCCTTGACCGCTGTGTCGGGATGCTGCACACCGTGCGCGGCGTGCTGCGCATGACTGAGACCTACGGCGCGAGCCTGCTGGCCGAGGAAATGGAAGCGACCTGCCGCCATCTCAGCCGCGCGCGCCAGGATGGTCACGAGGAAGCGCTTGAGTCCCTGAGCCGGGCGGCGGTGCAGCTGCCGGCTTACGTAGACCGAATCATGAACGGCGGCCGGGATATTCCGCTGGTTCTGTTGCCGTTGCTGAACGACCTGCGTGCCGCCCGCGGCAAACCCCTGCTGTCCGAGAGCACTCTGCTGCTGCTAAACGTGTTCGGCGCCGCGGGCGACGAGGGCCCTGCCCTGCCACAGTATCAGCCCAGCGGCGAAGACGTGGTGGAATTGTGCCACCAACTCCGACCCCGCTTTCAGCTGGCGCTGCTCGGGCTGATCAAGGGCGAAGACCGGGACCGCAGCCTGACGCAGATGGCCGAGATCTCGGCGCGGCTGGAGCTCGCTTCTGCGCTGGCAGAGGTTCGCCAGCTCTGGTGGGTGGCATCGGGCATCCTCGAATCGCTGCGTGACGGCCGGCTCGAGACCAGCGTGTCGCTGAAGCGACTGATGGGGCAGGTAGATCGCGAGATGAAGCGCTTGCTGACGCTCGGTGAGCAACGTTTCGCGGCGCAGCCGCCCCGCGAACTCGTCAATAACCTGCTCTATTACGTCGCGCGGGTATCAGAGCCCAACCGCCGCGTCGTCGAGATTCGCGAAGCCTTCAACCTTGGCGAACTGGTACCAGGCAACGAGCAGGTGGAAGCAGTCCGCGAAAGCCTGGCGGCACCCAGCACGAAGCTGATGCAGACGGTGGCCGAGGCCATACGCGAAGATCTGGCCCGGGTTAAGGACGTACTGGATATTTATCTGCGCACCGGCATGGCGCATCCCGAAGAGCTGTTGCCGCAGGTAGAAATGCTGAAAAAGATCGGCGACACCCTGGGCGTGCTCGGTCTCGGCGAGCTGCGGGAGATCATCCAGGTGCGGCGCGATGAGCTCGATGAGATCGCATCGGGTCGGGGCCAGGCCGAAGAGGGGCGCCTGGTGGCGATGGCCGCTGCGTTGCTTAGCGTCGAACACCGGCTCGGTGACCAGTTGTTGCAGCTGATTGCGCCGCCGGACGAATCGGGCGGGCCGGCAGACGAAGAAGACGGAGAATATGGCGAAGTCACGCGTGCGGTGATGCGTGAATGCGTGGTCAATCTGTCACGCGTCCAGGATGCCGTTACGCAAGTGCTGGAGCGTCCCGGCGACGGCACGCCGCTGGATGCGGTGCCGCCTTTGCTGCGGGGGATCAATGCCGGGCTGCTGATCCTGGACAAGAGTGAAGCCGTGGAGCTGGTCGAGGACACGGAGGGCGCCATCCGGCGGCTGATCCGGGAAGACGGTGTCGCGCCAGACGAGACCGCGCTGGATTTGCTGGCCGACGCAATTGTCAGCCTGCACTACTACATGGAAACGCTGGAAGCCGGGCGCCGCGAACCCATCTACATGCTCGACAATGCCCGACGCTGCCTGCGGGCGCTGCACGAACAGCCGCCGGCCATGCCGGAAGTCGGCGAGGTGAGCACCGGCATGGCCACGACCCTGCAGATTGCCGAGCCGTCGGCCACGGTGGAGGCCCTCGACCCCCGCGCGCTGGCCTCGCTACCCGGGGTGGGCCAGGCCGGGGAGCGGCCAGACCCGGAGTTCATCGAGCTGTTTATCGAGGAAGCGGGCGAGGAAATCGAGTCCATCTCCGGCCGTTACGCCGAGTGGCTTCAGGATGCCGCGAACGAAGACGCGCTGTCGACCATGCGCCGTTCTTTCCACACTTTGAAGGGCAGCGGCCGAATGGTGGGTGCGAACCTGATCGGCGAGTTCGCGTGGAGTGTTGAGAGCTTATTGAACCGGGTCATCAACAAGACCCTGGAACCGTCCCCGGCCATCGTGGAATTACTTGGCGAAGTCGTCGCCGCGCTGCCGCAGGTCCTCGAAAAGCTCGAGACCGGTGAGCCCATCACCGCCGACATCCCCGGGTTGATGGAGCGCGCCGGTGTGCTCGCTGACGGGCGTTCGCTTATGCCGGTGGACTCACCGCAGCCAACCGCATTGGTGCCGGAGGAAGAACACGAGGAAGAGCTCGACGAAGAACTCGCCGCAGAACTCGCCGCAGAACTCGAGGCAGAACCGGAGGAAGAGGCGGAGACCACGGAAGACGAAGGCACCATCGAGATAGCCGCAGTAGAACTCGACGAGATGGTGGAAGACCTGGCGGCAGTAGAACTGCTTGCCGACCATGAAGAGCCAGTGGCCGGGGAGGCCGAAGCCGGCCCGGTGGCTACCGGCATTGACCCGGTGCTGCTCGACATTCTGTCCAAGGAAGTCGGCAGTCACCTCGAGGTGTTGCGCGAGTTCATTGCCGATTGCCGCGCCGGCACGCCGCCTTTCATCGTGCCCGAGACGCTCTACCGGGCCTGCCACACCCTGCACGGCAGTGTGACCATGGCCCGGGCTGAACAGGCAGAAACGCTGACGGCGCCGCTCAACCGGATGATTCGCCACGCTTTCGACCACCAGGTTCCGGTCGGGGAACGGGTGGTGGACGCGTGCGCCGACGCGCGCACGATGCTTGCAGACATGATCGCAGCGATGGCGGCGGATGAACCGTCGCTGCCTGATACCGATGAGCTTGCTGCGCGTCTGGCGGCCCTCGATGAAGAGATCGAGCAGTCTGCCGTTGCCGCAGCTGAAGCTGAAGCGGAGGCCGAGGCTGCAGAAGCAGAAGCAGAAGCAGAACTGGAGGTGGAGCCGGCCGAAGTCGAAGCCGAGGCCGCAGATGCGCCGGTCTTCGATCCGGAGATTGCCGCTATCTTTGCCGAAGAAGCGTCGGAAATCCTGGACAGCGCCGACGCCGCGCTGCCCCGACTCGGCCCGGACCACAGTCGGGCTGCGGCGCTGGAAGAGTTGCAGCGATGCCTGCACACGCTCAAGGGTGGCGCGCGCATGGCAGGCCTCGCGTCCATGGGCAACCTGAGCCACGATCTCGAAGCGCTGACCGTCGGTATCAGCAGCGGCCGGGTGCCGGCCGATGCACCCGTGTTGGCATTAACCCAGGCGGTTGTTGACGAACTGCATCGGATGCGCGAGCAGGTGGCCGTTGGTCAGGCGCCGGCGGCGCCCACAGGGCTGCTGGACAGCCTCTCAGCGGCCCTGGCGGGCGAGACGCCCGAACTGGTTACGGAGCCAGGGTTCATCGAGCTGGAGTCAGCTGAGCCAGAGCCCGCGGAACTTGCAGAGCCTGTCGAGCCGTCTGCCGAAGAACCAGACGCAGAAGCGTTGGTTGATGAGCCGGGCGAAGAAGAGGCGGCGGGGCAACGGCCAGACATTTCACTGCCGGGCATGGAGCAGATTGGCGAACTGGCGGCAGCGCTGCAGGCGCCGGTGCAGCCGGGTGACGGCGCCGACCTGCAGGACCTCATACCCCTCGCTCGCGAACCCGCGGCGCCGGAGCGCCGCGCCTTTGCCCGCGTCGATCCCCAACTTCTGCAGCAGCTGCTGAATGGCGCCGGAGAAATCAGCATCTTCCACTCGCGGCTGATGCAGCAGACCAGCCAGATTCAGTTCAACGTCGAGGAGTTGGGACAGACGGTGGTGCGGCTGCGCGATCAGCTGCGCAGCCTGGAGCTTGCCACCGAGGCACAGATTCTTTACCTGCACCAGAGCGATATGGCGCAGGACGATGCTTTCGATCCGCTGGAGCTTGATCGCTACTCCCGCATTCAACAGTTGTCTCGCGCCCTGGCGGAGACGGCCAGCGATGTGAACAGCCTGAAGGATCTGCTGCAGCAGCTTGCGGCCGACAGCGAGACCCTGCTCGTACAACAATCGCGCACGGCGAACGAACTCCAGGACGGCCTGATGCGCACGCGCATGGTGCCCTTCCAGGAACACGGCACGCGCCTGGCGCGCCTGGTGCGCCAGGCGGCGTCGGAATACGGCAAGCAGGCAGAGCTGCACCTGGAAGGCGGCGGTGAACTGGACCGGCAGGTCCTGGAAAAAATGCTGCCGCCCTTCGAACACATGTTGCGCAACGCGGTGGTGCATGGCCTGGAGACGGCGGCCGAGCGCGAGGCCGCCGGCAAGCCGGCCATGGGTCGGGTAGAAATTCTGCTTCGTCGCGACGGTTCGGAGGTCGTCATCGAGGTGCGCGACGATGGACGCGGGCTGGATGTCGCGGCGATACGCGGCAAGGCCGTGGAACAGGGTTTGCTCGACCCGGATGCCGAAGTCACGGACGAAGAAGCGATGCAGTTCATCCTGCGCCCCGGCTTCTCCACCGCCGGACAGCTGACGCAGTCTGCGGGTCGCGGCATCGGCATGGACGTGGTGGCAAGCGAAATCGCCAAGCTGGGCGGCACGCTGCGCATGGCATCGCAGCCGGGTGCCGGCACCGAGTTCACGATTCGCCTGCCGTTCACGCTGGCGGTCACCCAGGCCCTGATCGTGCGCACCGGCACCGAGTTATATGCGTTGCCGCTGCCCACGGTGGAAGGGATCATTCGCGTGAGCCGCGAAGAGTTCGACCAGTACCTGGACGAAGAAGAGCCGGCCATCGATTACGCCGGCCAGCGTTATCACTTCCGTCACCTGGGCCAGTTCGTGGGTACCGGGCCGTCGCGCATTGCCGAAGAAGAGGAACGCATCTCCATCATCCTCGTGCGCGCCGGTGACAATTCCACTGCGCTGATCACCGACGAGATGATCGACAGCCGCGAAATCGTCGTGAAGCCCGTGGGCGCCCAGCTTGCCACCATTCGTGGCATTTCCGGCGCCACCATTCTCGGCGACGGGCGGGTGGTGGTCATTCTCGATGCGGGCGCACTGGTGCGAGCCTCGCGGCCGCCGCTTGAGCCGGTTGCGCCGGCGATGGAAGAACAACGCACCGAACCTGTGGCACTGGTCGTAGACGACTCCATTACCATGCGCCGGGTCACTCAACGTCTGCTGGAACGCAACCAGTTCCATGTCTACACGGCGAAAGATGGCGTCGAGGCCTTGGGCGAGTTGCAGGAGCATGAGCCCGACATCATCCTGCTGGATGTGGAAATGCCGCGCATGGATGGCTACGAATTTGCTTCCCACGTGCGCAATAACGCCGAGACGCGGAATATACCGATCATCATGATTACATCGCGGGTCAGCGAGAAGCACCGCGCGCGGGCCATTGAAATTGGCGTCAACGACTACCTGGGCAAGCCTTACCAGGAACAGGCGCTGATGGAAGCGGTCCGCGAGCTGCTGCAATTGCCGGCTCCCGAGCAATAGCCTGATGGAGCAAGACAACGACGAGCTTTACAGCATGCTGGTGCCGCTGCACCAGCACCGGCTGATCGTGCCCCGCGCATGCGTGGCCGAAGTGGTGCGCCATGCGCTGAATGACCCGGCGCCGGACGAACCGTCCTGGATGCGTGGGCGTATACCCTGGCTCGACCGGGATATTCCCGTCATTTGTTTCGAAGAACTCGCAGGTCTGCCCTTCGTCGCGCCGGGCGGGCGCACTCGTGTGACGGTCTTTCACACCCTGGCAGGTGTGCTGGGCAACGGGGCTTTCGGTTTGCTGAGTGAGGGTTTCCCCCAGCTTGTGCGGGTGAACCGGCAGGTCATGGAACCGGACAAGCGCCAGGAATGGCCGGAGGACGGCCCGGTAATCTGTCAGATTCGCATGATCAACGAATATCCGCTGATTCCCGATCTGGAGCGCCTGGAACTGCTGATTGCCGGGCACATGACCGCGGCAGGCGCCGAAACTGTCTGACGCCGGCTAATCGTCCCCCAGGTCGCCGTACAGGTATTGCACCACGCTCAGCGCCGCCAGCGGTGCAGTCTCTGTCCTGAGCACCCGCGGGCCGAGCCGTACGCCCGTGAAGCCGGCCTCGCAGGCTGCGCCGCGCTCCGCTGCTGTCAGGCCGCCTTCCGGGCCCGCCAGCAATACCAGTATTCCGCCAGCGGGCGCATGTCGGCCGAGCCCCTGTTCGGCTTCCGGGTCGAGCAGCAGGCGCGTTGCGTCGGGTGGCAGGGTGGCGACGGCCGCATCGAAGCTGGCGACGTCGTGCACCTGCGGCACCACCGCTCGGCCGCACTGTTCGGCAGCACCGGCGGCAATACCGAACCAGTGTTCGCGCCGGCGCACTGCTCGCTCGCCGTGCAGGCGCACGACGCTGCGTTCACAGGCCAATGGCCAGATTGCACTGACCCCGAGTTCGGTGGCTTTCTGTATTACGAGATCCATTTTCTGGCTGCGGCAGATGCCTTGCATCAGTATCACGCCCAGAGACGATTCCGTAAGCACCGGCGCCGAGCTTTGCACTCGCACGCGTAGTCCGCCCTGCACTTTTTCTGCGATATGGGCCGTGTAGTCCTGACCGCCGCCGTCGAATAGCCGCAACTCGTCACCCGCCGTCAGCCGCAATACCCGGGTGACGTGATTCGCCGCGTTACCCGTGAGAATGATTTCGGTGTCTGCGCGCAGCGGCGGTGGGAAATAGATGCGGGGAATAGCCACCCGGCGATTATCCACCAGCCGGCAGCGCGCTGCGCGCGGTGTCCTTCCGATGGTCTCATCCCGGTGTTAGTCTCGAGCGAAGTCATGACCACCATTGATGTAACATCCGGCCTGGTGTCCGGTGCGCGAATACTGCCCTCGCCGAACTGTGACGCCCGGCCCTCAGGGTGCCAGCCGGAGCTGATAGTCGTGCACTCTATTTCCCTGCCGCCCGGTGATTTTGGCGGGCCGTGGATCGATCGGTTCTTCACCAATCGACTGGATCCGGAGGCCCATCCCTACTTTCGGGAAATTTCGGCGCTGCAGGTATCTGCGCACCTGCTGATTCGTCGTGACGGCGAGGTCGTACAATATGTGCCGCTGACGATGCGCGCCTGGCACGCGGGCGAGTCCTGTCACGATGGGCGCAGCTGCTGTAACGACTTTTCAGTGGGCATTGAGCTGGAAGGGCTGGACGATCTTCCGTATGAAGGCGTGCAGTACGAGCGCCTCGCGCAATTGGTGCAGCTGCTGCGCACATCCTTTGCGTCGCTGCGCGATGCGCCTGTCGTCGGCCACTCGGACATTGCGCCCGAGCGCAAGACCGACCCGGGCCCGGCCTTTGACTGGGCCCGGCTGCAAGACTTGCTGAACGCCGTCGTGTGAGAACAATACTATGAACCTGTTTGCTTTGCTGCTGGGTCTCGCGATTGAACGCCTGTTGACCCAGCTGCTTCACCTGCGCGAGTTCCGTTGGCTGGACCCGGCGCTGGACTGGGGCTGCGCGCGGCTGGAAGGCCGCAGCGATGTTGTCATCCTGTTCGGCGTGGCACTGCTGGCGGTAGTCCTGGCCCTGCCCGTCGCGCTGGTGTCACTGGCGCTGGGTGATGCCCTGTTTTACCTGCCCTCGTTCATCTTTGCCGTTGTGGTGCTGCTATTTTCCCTGGGGCCACGGGACCTGAAAGAGGAAGTGGACGAATATTGCACCGCCGCTGACGCGGGGGACGCCGAAACGACGCGGCGCGTCGCGAAGGAGCTCCTGGAAACAGATCCACCCGAAGCGGCCGGCGAGCGGGCAAGGGCGGTCGAGCAGGCTATCTTCGTGCAGGCCAACAACCGCATTTTCGGCGTTGCCTTCTGGTTCATCGTCCTCGGTCCGTTGGGTGCGTGGTTGTTCCGCGTGCTCGACCTGTTACGGCGGCGTGTAGCCTATCGACATACTGATTCAGAGGGTCTGGATCGCGGTGTGCGGAAAATCCATGCGATTGTTGGCTGGATTCCGGCGCGCCTGCTCGCCGGTGGCTACGCCCTGGCAGGCAGTTTCGAAGAGGCGATTGCCGACTGGCGCGGCTACTACAAGAATTGCGCACCGCACCTGTTCGACGTCAACAATGACGTTCTCAGTTGCGCCGGCATGGGCGCCGCGGGTCGCGCTGCCGAGTCCGTGGCGGTAACTCCGTCGGCCGGCGCACGGGCTGCCATGAGCCTCGTGATCCGCACGCTGTGGCTGTGGTGTGCGGTCATTGCAGTGCTGACCCTGCTCAACATCGTGTCGTGAGTCGGCCGCCGCGCGCGGTCGGATCCACGCCCTCGCTGCTGTTCGCGTTGCTGCTGGCAAGCTGTGCACCGCCGCCTGGGCCGCCCGACGGCGGTGGTCCGGCGCAGCGCATCGTGTCGTTGGCCCCCCACCTGACGGAAATGGCCTACGCGGTCGGCGCGGGCGACCGGCTCGTGGGCGCCGTCGAGTTCAGCGACTATCCTGCCGCGGCGCGTGAATTGCCGCGCGTAGGCGACGCATTCCGGGTCGACTACGAAATGCTGGCTTCCCTGGCCCCAGACCTGGTGCTTGCCTGGCGTAACGGTAATCCGCCGGCGCTGCTCGAGCGCCTGCGCAGCCTTGGCTACCGGGTGGAGGAATTCGAAGCGGTAACGCTGGACAGCCTGGCGGAGCAATTGCTGCGGCTGGGCGACTACGCAGGCACCGGCGAGGCAGCGGCGCGCGCGGCGGCGGCGCTGCGCAGTGGCCTGCAGGCGCTGCGCGACCGTTACCGGGCAGCGGCGTCGTTAAGGGTTTTCTACCAGGTTGCCCGCGAACCCCTGTTCACCGTGAGCAACCGACATGTAATCGGTCAGATGATCCAGCTTTGCGGGGGGGTCAATGTGTTTGGTGACCTGGCGGAGTTGACGCCGGTGGTGGGCATAGAGGCGGTGCTCGAGGCCGCCCCTGAGGTCATCCTGATTGGTGCCGCCGCCGAGGGCCAGTCTGGCCGAGGCGACTGGTCGCAGTGGTCCGCCCTGCCGGCGGCGCGCAGCGGCGATATCTACCCGATTGACGCTGACCTGGTCAGTCGTCCCGGTCCGCGGGTCGTTCTGGGGGCCAAGCACGTGTGCGACGTATTGGCGGCGGCCCGCGGACGAGCCGGACTCAGTCCTGGTCTTTCTGCCAGATAGGCTCGTCGCGACCGGCTGCGCGGTTCAGCACACGGGCGATCACAAACAGCAGGTCTGACAGCCGGTTCAGGTATTTCAGCGCGAACTCGTTCACCGACTCCTCACCCGCGAGGGTCCAGCAGCGGCGCTCGGCGCGGCGGCAAACGGCGCGCGCCAGATGACACGTGGCAGCGGCCGGCGTGCCGCCGGGGAGAATGAAGTCCTTTAGAGGCGGCAAGTCGGCATTGAATGCGTCCAGCTGCTCTTCGAGCACCTCGACGGCGTTGGCGCCGATCACAGTATGTCCGGGCATACACAGTTCGCCGCCGATATCGAATAACCGGTGCTGAATGCGAGTCATGCAGCTGCTCACGGTTTCCGGCAGCCCGGTTTCCGCCAGCATAATTCCGATGGCGGAATTGAGTTCATCCACCGTCCCGTAGGCTTCGACGCGCAGGTGGTCCTTGGCGACGCGCTCACCGGTGCCAAGTCCGGTAGTGCCGGCGTCGCCGGTGCGCGTGTAAATCTTGGTGAGTCGATTGCCCATGGATTCATCTTACCCAAGTTAGCGCAGGCGCATCCGAATGCCGGCGTAATAGGCCTCCCCGAGCGTAGCGTAGCCGAACACGTTCTCATAATCCTTGTCGAACAGATTTTCGGCCCTGGCATAGACGGATATTTCTGCCGTGACTGCGTAGCTGGCGACAAGATCCACCAGCGTGTATTCGTCTATCTGTACCCGCTGCCGGGCGAACGTCGGCGGCGGGAAATAATCATCCTTTTGCTTGCCGCTGTATGAGACGTTCAGGTTCAGGTTGGCGCGGTTTTCGAGGAAGCCATAATTCACATTCAGAGCCGCCATGTGGCGGGGTCGGCGAATCTCCCGCCGCTTGCCACCGTTGAGAGAATCCGGTTCCTTCGCGTCGGTATACGTGTAGGTCGCGCTGGCATCCAGTCCGGCCGGCAGTTTTGCATTCAGGCCCACCTCGACACCACTGCGGCGACTCGTGCCGTCTTCGTTCCTGGCAGTGAAAGTGCCGGCACCCGGATCGAAGACGAAGCCGTTAATTTCGTCGTCGACCTCATCGTAAAAGTAGGTCAGGTCCAGTTGCGCGCGCCCGTCGAAGGCGTTTTGAGTGACGCCCGCGTCAAAGCCACGGGATTCCTCGGGCTTCAGGTTCGGGTTGCCGGCGAAATCGCCCGGGAAAAAGCCGAAGCGTTCCGTAAAGGTGGGTGATTTCTGGCCCTTGCCCGCGCTTGCGTGCAGGCGCGTGCCGGTGTTTTGCACGCGCCACGTGCCGGCGAACCGGTATGTGGTTTCGCTGTCGAAGTCGGAATTGTCGTCGTAACGCACGCTCGCTGACAGGTTCACCGATTCCAGTGGCTGCAGCAGGTATTCGGCGATCAGGCCCGTGTTGTCCATTTCCTGGTCCTGGTTCGGATCGCCGAAGACGATGGGGCCGCGCTGCTGATACTCGTCGCGTTCATGGTCTACCGCCAGCGTCAGCCGGTTCGTGCGCGCGACGCTACCGAAGTCGTAGTTGGTCTGGTAGTAGAAGCCGTAACGCTCACCTTCGTAATCCACCGGATCGTTGCCGGCGCGCCCGTCCTTGTTGTCGCGGTCGGAGCCTGCATAAGTGAACTGCAGGCGTTGGGTCCAGCGCCGGTCCAGCAGGGCAAGGTCGCCCGTCGCCCGAATGTAGAGAAGTTCCACATCGCTCTTCAGCGGCGTATCGGCTGGCAGGCCGGTGGCGAAATCGACGTCGTCGAAGTCGGTCGTGGCGTCGGAATAGCGCCCGAACAGGGCGAGACTCAGCTTCTCCGTGGCGTCAAAGCGGCCGTGCAGGCTGGCTGTCACGTTGTCGTAGCCGTCGTCTTCGCCGCCGTTGCGCGAGTTGTTGTCGCCGTCGGTGTCGTAGGCTGATGCGCTGAAATCCACCGCGCCCTTGCCGAAGTCAGCGCCCGCGTGGCCGCCAAAAGCACGGCTGCTGAAGGATCCGGCTTCGGCAAAGGCGCCGATGCGTCGCGAGTCTCCGGTCCGCCGCGTCTCGATATTAATCACACCGGCCATCGCGTCGCTGCCCCACAGGGCACTTTGCGGGCCGCGGACGACCTCCACGCGCTGAATGTCCCAGCTCGTCAGCTGTTCGAAGCTGAACGCGTCGCCGGCGGCCGGGTCATTGGCCTCGACACCGTCGATTAATACCAGTACATGATTGGCTTCCGAACCGCGCACCCGCACCTGGGTCTGGGCGCCGAAACCGCCGACGCGGCTCACGGCCACGCCTGGCAGATCCTGCAAGAGGTCGGAGATGAATACGGGCTTGCGGCGTTCGATCTGTTCGCGGTCGATGACCGATACCGTGCTGCCTACGTGTGTCAAAGGCTGCGCGGTACGGTTCGCACTGATGATCAGGTTATCCATGATCTCCGCCGCGCTGACTGCGCAAGACGACAGAAACGCAATGGCGGCGGTGACGCCGAGATTGCAACGGTTTTGCATGTGCTGTCCCCTCCACGCGGCCCCGCGTGGTTCCGGTTCCCGATCACCAAGGGGAGTGGAGGCACAGCCGTTGTCAGCGACTGGGCGAGCGCCCACCGCACCCTCGTCCCTGGGCCAGGCCGGTCTCCGGGCTGACGAGCAGGCGCATTGCGCCTGGCCGACTCACCTTCCCGCGCATATGCGCAGTGGCTGCGTATCCTGGGTGGATACGCGGAGCCGGTTTCACTCGATCACCGTTGCGGGGGCAGCGCCGGAATCTGCGAACTGCGAAGGTTCAGCAACACCGGCTTCCCGTTATTCCGGCCTGACGGCCGGAAGCACCTGGCTTGCGATGACTCTAAAGGCCCCGTCGGTCGACGGTCAAGGTTGGCGCGCGACGGGGAACAAAACGGTTTGGTCGCCGTGTTGCAGACTGGCGAAGGGTATCTGGTATAGCGTTTCAAGGTGCTCAGCCGTGAGCAAATCCGCGGCCGCGCCGAAGGCCCAGCGACCGTCTCCGTGCAGCAGCAGCGCGTGGCTTGCATAGCGCGCCGCGAGCATGGGGTCGTGCAGGCTGGCGATCACGGCCTTCCCGCCGGCACACAGGGCCTCCAGGCAATCCAGCACCATGAAGCGATGCTGCGGGTCGAGATGATTCAATGGTTCGTCCAGCAGCAACAGGTGCGGGTCCTGGGTCAGCAGTGTGGCCATGGCGAGGCGTCGTCGCTCGCCACCGGACAGGCTAACCGCGGCCCGGTGCTCCAGGCCGTGGAGATCCACGGCCCGCAGCGCGTCGCGGGCCAGTTCGATATCGGCCGGCGACTCCCAGTGCCAGATTCCGGTCTGCGCGTGCCGACCAAGCAGTGCCATTTCCAGGACCGTGGTCGGGAAAGGGTCCGCCTGATGCTGCAACAGCATGCCCAGGTCACGCGCCACCCGGCTTCGCGGCAACTGCCCGAGTGGCGAGCCGCCAAGCTGCACCTGGCCCGCGGTGGCGGGGCGCAAGCCGGCAAGGGTCAACAAGGTCAAGGTCTTGCCGACGCCGTTGGGCCCCAGCATGGCGACAAAGTCGCCTGGCTCGATCTGCAACGCCAGGTCTTCCACCAGCAATCGATCGGCCACGGCAATCGTCAATGCTGAGCAGCTCAGGCGGTTGGCGGGCCTCTGGCTCCGGGCGGGTGTCATGGCTGCAGCATACCGGCTGGCGGCTGCGCAGCCGTCGGCCGGGCAAAAAAAACCCCGCTAGGGAGGCGGGGTATACGGGTTATTGTTGTTGTCGCGAATCGGTTAGAAAGTCAATAGCGAGGCTGTGGTGGATTATCGTTGTTGTTATCGCTCGTGCCTCTACTTCTTATTATTGTTGTACTTCTTATTTTTTGGCGTCTTCTGGCTTCGATGTCTGTAGATCAGATGTCGAACTGCCACTATTGCCCCCAACCTTTTTTGTGCGCATATATAAACAAGCAAGACCCGTGCCAACAGCAAAAATCAGAAGTGCATGAATGGCTTGGCTTGTCCTGATCCAGCATTTTCCGGACGCAGCAGCCAGATGTGTAATGGATTCCGACACCGTCACGCTGCCCCAGATGCTGAAAAACCTTCGTCAGAGTGCTGATCGGGCGGCGAAAAGCCGTGGCTCAAGGCCCCGGCAGGCCTGCGGCTTTGCCCGCCTTCGGAGCTGTGGGCCGGGTTATCAAAACCCGCTAAATGCTGCAGAAACACGCATTTGACCGTTCACGGACTGTAAAACTTTCCAACGCCCGTTGCGGACAGCAGGCTGGCGGCTCGGAACACGCGGCCGTTGATCACTGTCAATTCGACGTTGGCGGCTGCATCGATGTCCTTCAGCGGGTCGCCGCGCACCAGGACCATATCGGCCAGCAGGCCGCTCCGAATGGTCCCGACGGAGTCTGCAGCGCCGATGGCCTCAGCCGCGTCCCGCGTCGCCATCCGCAGCACCTGGAAGGGCTGCAGGCCCGTCTGGCGCAGCAGCCGCAGCTCCGCATGCAGGCCAAGGCCGGCCGGCACAGCCGGGGCTCCGCTGCCGGCCACAATACTGGCGCCCCGGCCAACGGCCCGGAACAGGCTTTGCCCCGCGGTTCGGGCCTCGGCTCGCAGCGCCGTGCTGAAGGTGGTGGCCTGCGCGCTCCAGCTTTGCTGATACCAACTCAACTCGGCCGGTCGCAGCAGGTCGGCAAGGCGCGGATCCGTCGTGAAACCGTCGCCGGCCAGGAGCAGGCCGGGCAGGCCGATTGCGCTCAGGGCAGAGACGCTGGTGAGCCCCGCGGCGCCGGCGACGTCGATCACGTCGCCGTAGATGAAACGGTTGGCGGCGTCCGGATAGCCAACGGTCTCGCCGATGCGCCCGCGCAGCGGGATCTCGCGGGCCCCGAGCAGCGCGCCGGGGAATGCGTCGGCGGCAATGGCCGCCAGCCCGCGGGCGCTGGCCCGCGTGATTGTCTCGGCCCGTTCTGGCCCGCTTCGCTTGCCGCACACGGCGATGGCCACGGCCGCCAGTTGTTGCGCGGCAGCCCAGGCGCTGCCTTCACCGCAATCCGACACCACCGGAAACAGCCGCGGTCCGGGCCGCTGGCCGCTGGCCCAGCTTTCCCGGCGTTCCACGCTGGCGACCCTGTCGTGCACGAGTTCGCGTACGCTGGTGACGCCGTAGGCCAGCCACGCCCGCCCGGCTTGCTGCCCGACGGGTCGCCGCGGCTGCACCGCCAGGTCCATCAGACCGGGCAGTACGGTCAGGTGCCTCGCGTCGAGCAGTTCGCCGGGCGGCGGGTCGCGCCATGGGCCAATGGCCTCGATGCGATTGCCGACCACCACTATGTCCTGGGCAAACTGGTAGCCCGGCCCCAGGCCATCGAAGACCCTGCCTGCTCGAATGACCAGCCGGCGGTCTTTGGGTGGCTGGGCGGGCTGCCATATCAGCGTCACGGGCATGGGCTGCACTTCGCCGCTCGCGGCCGACCAGGTCATGGGCCCCGACGGGCCGAGCCATGCCAGCGAGTTGCCGCCGTCGATCCACTGCGGCCCCGTCGCGCCTGCTGCGGCTGCGGTCACCGGGTCTTCCGCCGGTTGCGAGCCAATGACCCGAGACACAGTCAGGCGGCCGTCGTCGAGGGTTGCCACGTGCGCGCCATCCGGCGACAAGAATTCGTTGGCCACCGGTGACGAACCCGGGTCGGCGAGACTCGCGGTGGTGCCGTCTGCATCGAAAGCCAGCTGACGACCGCCGCCGAGCGCCACGATCAAACGCCCGTCCGGCAGCCATTGCGGCCGGACCGTATCGGGCAGCCCGCGGGCGAGCTCCTGCACCTCGCCCGACTCGATGTCGACGCGCTTCAGCGCCAGCGTGCGTGCGCCGGGATGGGGCTCGGCGAGATAAGCGATGGCCCCGCTGTCCGGTCGCCAGGCCGGATAGAACGCTGCAACGGGTTCAGTCGTCAGCGCTCGCATTGCGTTGTCGCCGAGGTTCAGCAGCCACAGCTGCAAGCCGCCGCCGCGATCGGACACAAAGGCCAGCTGCGTGCCGTCCGGTGCGCCGGCGAGTTGCGTATCCAGGAATGGCGCCGTCGTGAGCTTGCGAACCACACCACCGGACTCATCCAGTTCCCAGACATCGCCGAGCGCGGTCACGAACTGGCGCGAGCCGGCCCGGGCGATGCCGGTAATGCCGCGCACCGGCGTCGGCTCGGCGGCCGGGATGCCGGCGGGTGCAAGGACGCGACTCGTGTCTGGCAGCGTCAACCGGGCCTGGAAAGCTACGTCTGTAGCGCGAAAGTCGTCGAAACGGCGCCGCCGGATGCGGCCGTCGGCCACGTAGATGAACTGTTGCCTGTCGAGCCAGAGCGCAGGTGAGGTCAACACGTTTTCGCCGCGCGTCATCGCCTTGACCACGGGCGGGTCGGACAGAATTGCCATTCGCAACTCGCTGATGCCGGGCGTCCGATACACGAATGTCAGCAAGGTGCCGTCGGGCCGCCAGGACGGCGTGTGCAGTCGGCCGCGGCTGTTGACGATGCGTTCGGCCCGCCCTTCTGCACCGATCGCGTACAGCGCGTCACCGTCAGCTCCGGCCGCTATGTAAGCGAGCCGGTCGCCCCGGGCGGCGTAGGCCGGGTCGCGTTCATCGCCCGCGGCGAAACTGCGTTGGCGCAGGTTTAGCGTATCCGGCTCAATTTCCCAGATACTGAAGTCGCCGCCGCGGTTGGACACGAAGGCGACCCGCTGACCGTCCGGATGCCAGACCGGGCCGTAGTGGTCGTAGTCGCCGTAGGTGAGCTGTTGTGGCGCACTGCCTTGGGCATCGATAGCCCACAGCTGCCGCCGGCCCGGCACGCCGGCATCGAACACGATGCGCTGGCCGTCTGGCGACAGGGCCGGTCGCCTGGCGAGGCGTTCTGGCCCAGTCAGAGCCTGGGCGCTGCCGTCGGCGGCATTCACGGTCCAGATCAACCCGGCGAGGTCGAAGCTGAGCCGGGTGCCGTCGGCGTTTGCCGACACGCGGATGTCGGTGCCTTCCCGCAGCGTCACGATGGTCTGCGAGTGAACCGCGAGGCTGATGCCCAGGACGAAGCTGGCAACCAGCCAGTGACGCGGGCGCTGCACTGTCAGTCTGCAGAGGCCCAGGTGCCGCCGGTACGGCGCGGATCGGCCGCCACCGCGAACCCCTGGCCGGGTGACCAGGACACGGCACCAACACCGCCGAAAAACATCGACAGGGCGGGAAAGCCACGGGTTGGCTGGTCCGCGCCGATATCGAGACCGGCTTCGCAGGCCACGCGGTAATCGTCGCCGGCAAACTCCACGTGCAGCCGCGGATGCCGGACCGCCGCGTCCAGGGGCATCTCAAGCTGCAGGTGATTGATCAGCGTTTGCAGG
>Ga0265303_10000209_pt1 | contig 30686 bp, 27 predicted proteins | sample Helome_2_FD_192494 | JGI IMG/M metagenome (GOLD analysis project Ga0265303, IMG submission 192494) | Marine sediment microbial communities from subtidal zone of North Sea - Hel_20160317 (Illumina Assembly) | ecosystem: Environmental > Aquatic > Marine > Subtidal zone > Sediment ... | reverse complement strand
TGGCGAGTGGAATCGGTTATCCCTTTATTGGCCAGCCCGTCGGAGATCAAAACCAGCTTTCTGGCATTTCCAATTTCCGCGCCGGACAGCAAAACATCGATCCCGGCCTGAAGTCCTGCTCCCAGATTGGTACCACCGTTGGCCGTAACACCGGCGATAAGTGTCGCCAGCTGTTGCCGATGATCCGAATTGACCGGCTTCAAATTCGAAACAAGCTGAACGCCGTCTGAATATGTTATCAGGGCAAAGCGGTCTTTGGCGGTCAGACGGGACAAGAGATTTGACACCGCCTGCCGGGCGTCGCTGATTTTACGTCCGTTCATCGAGCCGCTGCGGTCCAGGACGATGACCATATCGACATTGCGCTTAGCGGTTGCATTCAAACCGCGTCCCTCGGCTGCGGTCAGGGTTAAGGCCAGATTAACGTTGCCGGAAGAACCTTGCAGGACCTTGTTTTGGACCAGATGGCCACTCAGGCTCACCGGTGCAGTTTCCATACGGGATGTCTGAGCTGCAGGCATGAACAGGCCTGCAAGCCATGTTTTTCCCGCTCCGGCTGAATAGGTCATGGCCGCCCCCGTCGCAGCGATTAAAACGATAATAAAAATAAAAGACTTCAGTCGCGTTGGATTCATGGGATACTCCTTTCAGTTTTAGGGTCTTCATTATGAAGTTGGGTTGCCTTATGTATTCAATTCTAATCCAATGCGGCTGAAACACAATTCAAAGAAATGTAAAAAAAAGCAGATTTTTTTTACATAACTTTTACTTTGAAATCGGCAGGATCTGATATACTGTCATTGAAGGACAATGAGATTTTCGCGGGCTAATATTTCTCTCAGTTAAGACCAGGGATAAAAATTAAATGAAAAGACCAAAAGCACGCATTCTTGTGGTTGAGGATGACCCGGCGCTGTTGCGCGGGCTTGTGGATGTACTGGTCTACAATGGCTATGAAGTCAAAGGCGTGGAAGACGGCGGCCAGGGTCTTGATGCCGGTTTGCAAGAAGCCTACGATTTGCTCCTGCTGGATGTCATGTTGCCAACCCTCGATGGATTTTCAATCTGCAAAGAGATTCGTAAAAAAAAGCCCGGCCAGGGTATCATCATGCTTACCGCCAAAGGCGCTGAAGATGATATCGTCACCGGTTTCAATGCCGGCGCCGATGATTATATCAGCAAACCGTTTTCGCTCAGGGAAGTGATGGTACGCATAGAAGCCGTACTGCGGCGCAGCGGGAAAAATCCGGGTGATGTCGAATTCCAATTTCACGATATCTATTTTGACGGGAAAAATCTGGTTGCTGAATATCAAACTGAAACCACAGAGCTGACCCGCAAAGAAATGGATATCATCGCCTATTTGCATCACCACCGGGATCGAATCGTCTCCAAAAAAGAATTGCTAACCGAGGTGTGGCACTATGCCGATGCCGATATTGAAACCCGCACAGTTGATATTCACATGTTGAAGCTGCGCAAAAAAATTACGCAGTTGGTCGGAGATACGCCTCTTATCACCACCATCCGGGGTGAGGGATACCGCCTGGAGCCTGAAAAATGAGGCGCTTAAAAATACTCATCCTCATATTTTGCATAACCCTGTCGGTTCCGCTCGGATATTTTGTCTGGCAGACTTATCGTGGCCTGGCGCAGGAGGAGGCCGCCACCCTCCGTTTTTTTGCCAACACGCTGTTTGACGAGATCGAACAGGCCCTGGCAACCCTTGTTCAGCGGGAGGAGGCGCGTGTTATTGACGAATACAATTTCTTTACGAGTTCTTCCGGCCGCTATCGAGAGGGGACCGATGTAAACCGCTCACCGCTCTCACGCCTGCCGGCGGAATATTATATTCTCGGATATTTCCAGAACAATCCGGACGGCTCGTTTCAAACACCTCTGGCCCGGGTCGACCAGACCGTTGCCGCCGAGAATAAAGATGCCGTTACCCAGTTGGAGCAAGCCAACCGCAAATTTAACCGCATCCGAACAACAGTCACCGATAAAATTATCCCTGCACCGGATAAAGCGATTGTCCCGGCCGAGCAAAAGAAGGGCGATGTCTTTGCCGGAAAATACCTGGATTTAACCCGTTCAAAAGAACCCAAAGCCGCTCTGGGTCAAAAAGAAAAGCGATTTGAAGAAATCACGGTGGCCCAGGCAAAAAATGTGGCCCGGCAGGAAGCCGGTGAAAGAGCCCAAAGCCCCGAACCCCCGGCCGTATCCATGTCAAAAAAGCGTCCCAGCCGCCGTCCGGCGGCTCGAGCGCCCATGGCCGACCGCGACTTTGCCCGCAGCCCCGCTGGCGAGCTGCAGTCGGAGCTGGCCGCCGGCGAGGTCGATGCAGCCGACCAGGCGGCCGCCGCAACGCAGGAAGCGGAAAGTTTTCAGGTCGAGGTGGCTCCGCTGCAATCAGTCTTTATCGGTGGCGGTCAAATTTTTATTTTTCGCCGCATCATGATCAACCAGAAAATTTACCGACAGGGCTTCATCCTCAAGGTCCGTGCGTTTTTAAATCACCTCGCGCAAAATTACTTTAGCAATCAGCCCATGGCAGGCTTTTCCAATCTGCGCCTGCAGGTCATGGATCAAGGTCGGGAAATTGAACTGGCGGAAGCCGGCGTATCAGCGCAAGACCCTAAACTGGTCCTGCAACGCGCATTTCCGCCGCCATTCGCCTTTCTAAACGCCACGTTGAGCTGCGATGAGATCCCGCGCTCTGCCGGTCGCCAAACGCTGATGATCATGATGGGTGTGCTGGCGGCTATATTTTTAATCGGATTGTTTGCGATTTATAAAAGCGCCCAAACCCTTGTGGATCTTTCCGAACGCCGCTCCCAATTCGTGTCATCGGTCACCCACGAATTAAAGACGCCGTTGACCAATATCCGCATGTACATTGAAATGCTGGCTCAGGGCATTGCCAAGGATACCAAGGGGGAGCAGGAATATTTTCAAATCATCGACTCGGAGGGTTCGCGTTTGACCCGCCTGATTAACAATGTGCTGGATTTGGCCAAGCTGGAGAAAAAGCAGCGGACCCTTGACCTTCAGCCGGGGACATTTGAGGACGTCGTCGCCGAAGTTCAAACGGTGATGCAGGCCAAACTCAAGCAGGAAGACTACAATCTGAAATCCTTACAGGAAGACATCCGCCCATTTAACTATGATCGGGAAGCTATGATCCAGGTATTGATCAATCTGATTGAAAACAGCATTAAATTCGGCCGGGCGGCGGTGCGCAAAGAAATCACGATTCGAACCTATCCGGACGGCCGATGGGTGAAAATTGCAGTTTCCGATTTCGGACCCGGGATTCCGCGACAGGCGCTTAATAAGATTTTTGATGATTTTTACCGGGTGGACAACGCATTGACGCAGACAACGCGCGGCACCGGGATCGGTCTGGCGCTGGTGAAAAAATTTATCCATCTGATGGGGGGGCGTGTCACCGCCGAGAACAACACCGGGGCGGGCTGCACCATAACAATTTCCTTACCATTGGCCGAATAATTTACGGGATGGGTATTTCAGACTTTACGGCTTATAGGCGTTGTCAAAAAAACGTTCCGCTATACAAACGTTTTTTTCCATAACCCCTTATGCCGCACTTCCATATTCCGGAACATTATTATAGAAAACGGTATAACGAATATCTCAGATAGCAATACCAGGAAATCGTTAATGGTTATTCGTTATTGGATAACAGAAGGGAACAATCAGCGAATCTGGCAACGAGTAACGGGCAACCCATAACAAAAAGGTTCAACCTTTTTCATCCAGGACCTCACGGACCGTTTTGGCCAGTCTGCGGATGGTAAAAGGCTTCATGATCAGGTCCTGGATACCCAACTCTTCGGCTCGTCGATCATTTATTCTTTCGCTGTAGCCGGTACAGATAATGATGGGAATATCGGCGCGGATTTGCCGTAATTGCGTTGTCAGGATGTCGCCGGTCATGCTGGGCATTGTCATGTCTGAAATGACCAGATCAAATTTATGCGGATCCGCCCGAAAGGATTCAAGGGCTTCAACCGGCCGGGTCCACGTCTCCACGCGATAGCCTAGCTTTTTGAGCATGTTTTTACCCAAATCGATGAGGGTATCCTCATCATCGACCAACAGAATGCATTCGCTGCCAGTCGGAAGCGCTTTTAATTCTTCGGTTTCCGAAACCATCTGTCTTTCCATAATCGGAAAAAGGATATCAAAACGACTGCCCTGCCCGGGCGTACTGTCGACCTGAATACTGCCGCCGTGGCCCTTGATGATGCCGTGAACAACGGCCAATCCCATACCCGTCCCCTTATCCTGGGCTTTGGTGGTAAAATAGGGGTCAAATATGCGATCCATGGTGGCGGCGTCCATCCCATCGCCGGTGTCACTGATGCTGAGCTTTACATAAGGTCCGGCATTGAGATCCGGATACGAAGCGGCCGCTTTGGCATTCAAATCGATATTCTGCAGACTGACACTCAATATACCGGCTGTATCGGTCATTGAATGACCGGCATTGGTACACAGGTTCATCATGACCTGATGGATCTGGGTCGGGTCCGCAAAAATTGCGTCCAGGTTGGATTCGATATTGTGTTTGATCTCGATGCTGGTCGGCAACGAAGCCCGCAACAATTTCAAAGCTTCTTTGATGACGGGCGTTAATGAAATAATTTGTTTAGCCTGTTCGCTTTTGCGGCTAAAGGCCAGGATCTGTTTGACCAGATCTTTGGCCCGATGACCCGCTTTGAGCACCTGATCGATGTTGTAGTGCTCCATTGAATCTTGCCGCGTATCGTAAAGGGCCATTTCCGCATAGCCGATGATGGCACCCAGGATGTTGTTAAAATCATGTGCAATGCCGCCGGCCAGAGTACCAATGGCCTCCATTTTTTGGGCCTGTATCAGCTGGGTTTTGAGCTGTTCGCGCTCTTTCTGGGCAGATTTTAGCTCGCTGATATCCCGGGTAATGGTCAGGATGTGCGGCCGGTCTTTTAGCCGTATCAAAACCGCCGACATTAAAGCGGTTATCGTTCGGCCGTCTTTCAAACGGAATTGGGCCTCTAAGTTTTCGATCTTACCGTTTTCAGCAATACCGTCTATCAGTTTTTGGCGCTCTGCGGGGTTTTCCCAGAGCTCAAGTTCGGCTGCCGTTTTTCCGATGACTTCTGTGGTCGACCAGCCCGTTACCCGCGAAAAAGCACTGTTGAAGTCGATGCAGCGCCCATCTTCGGCCTGAATTATGGTGACGGGATCCGGAAATGTTTCATAAACAGTCCTCAGGCGTTCCTCGCTTTCCTGCAGGGCCAGGCGGGTCCTTTTATTTTCCAATGCGTTGGCAAATACCTGCACCACGACTTTGAGCAGGGAACTGGTGTCATCGACCCACATCTTTTCTTCTCTGACCGAGTCCAGTCCGATAAATCCGATCACCGTGCCGCCGATAATCATCGGCACGGCCAATAGCGATTGAATATCCTGTTGCTCAAGTTCCCCTTTTACTGTGGCGGCCTCGGGGGGCAATTCCGAGACACGGGGGATTAAAACCATATCTCCGCTTAAAAATTGTGTCATCGCCCATGCGAAACTGTCCACCGAAGCGTTCTGAATACGCTCAATTGTCGGCTCAATATTATCGGCGCACCATTCATGGGTGCAGGATACGAATTTTTGGCCATCCGAGAACTGAAATACATAGCTGCGATCGGCATCGGCAAATTCACCTATCTGCTGCAGGGTGTGATCAATTTCATCATCAATTTGAGCTGGGTGCAGATTGATAAACTGGCTGGAAACTTGGGTGATCAGATTCTGGAATTTCAATCGATAATGCAGTTCTTCTTCGGCGCGCTTGCGCTCGGTGATGTCGGTGATGATGCCCAGTATCGCTGCTTCGCCCTGATAGCGGATCAATTTGGTCGTAATGATGGCCGCAATTTTTTCGCCCTGTTTGGTGATCAGGCAATATTCGTAGGGCCTGACCTTCCGACCCTGCATGTGTTTTGCAAAATTAGACCGGACCAGATCGACGGATTCCGGAGCAATCAGGGTCATGAAATCAAAATCCGGGGCGCATAATTCCTCGCTGCTATAGCCCATCACATGAGTGCACCTGCGATTCACATATACGAGGCGCCCCCCTTTGTTGATGAAAATCATGTTGGGGGATTGCTCGGTAATGATTCGAAAAGCCGGCCCCATTTTGGGGGCAGGAGCATCGGTGTTCCTGGATGCAAGCTGCTTTTCCAGTACCCGGATCCGTTGGATCAACTCATCGCGGTTGGGCTTTGCCATTAAATCTCCGGTTTTCACCTCTCAGATAAAATTACCGAATACACCTCGATCGATGCATACCAAAAAGGCGCATACACACGAATCGTGTCCTTGCATGCGCCTTTTTCGGTTTCACCCCAATGCTCCTAATCTGGTTTCAGCAAAAATTTGTAATGATTCTAATTACTTTATAACGCATATGATGATCAGTTGTCAAATTTTTCCTGCTTTTTAGGCGGAGCCGTGCCGGACAAAGAAATTGATTTTAGCGAAATAAATCAACCGCAGACCGCGCGGTGTCCGAACGGGGTTTTTGCAAACGGTTAAGCGTGCAGTTTTTGGGCAACCGTTGCGACGCGGCGACCCAGCTTGCGCGCATTTTCCAGACTGCGTTGATCGGGTTTGCCCGCACAGGCCGTGCCGTAGTGCCCGGTGGCGTCCATCGGGTCGCCCACAATCACCATGCCATAGATCAACAACGCCTGGATGATGGACAGCATGGTGGTTTCTTTGCCGCCGGAAGGGTCTCCGGATGTCGCAAAGGCAGCCCCCACTTTGCCTTCCATTTTTCGGCGGACCGATACGAATTCGTCGAGGATTTTTTTTAGCGGGGCGGCCATCAGGCCGAAATATGTCGGTGATCCGGCTATGACACCCTCAGCGGCTAAAAAGTCCGCCTTGGTCACCTCGGCGGTAGTTTTTGATACCGCATTTACACCCTCCACGGTGTCGACACCCTCCTGGATGGCCTGGGCCAGCTTGCGGGTATTGCCGCCTTTTGAAAAATACAGAACCAAAATTTGCATGAGCCTGCCTCCTTCTTTGCGCCTGTGGGTAAGATTTTGGGACATGGAAATGAAAGATATCTTATAGAACAGGCAACCGGATGAATCAAACAGAAATAACAGTTTGTGACTCAAAATTGCTTCAACTTATCCAGTATCGCTAAAAATTGAAATTAAGGGTTGAAATTTTTTAATTTATAGCGCATTAATTTCACCTTAATTCTACGGCGTTGATATGATCATACGATTATTTGGTTTTGCCTTTGATACCGTCTGAATCAAAGCCTGTTTTTTAATCTAAAAGGGGAGTCCAAAATGCAGAAGGTGTGTATGCTACTATTGTGTTTCGTGATGGCGATAATATTTGGATCGGTGCTGGCTGTTTCCGGCGAGGAAGATGCTGAAGATATGTGTGTTCCGATGGGAACCATCGAGCTCGGTGCTCCCGATGGCGTGGAGCAGAAAAGAGCATCGGTGGAATTTCCGCATTCCCGGCATTTTGGATTTGAATGCCAGACCTGCCATCATAAATGGGAAGGCACCACTCAAATAAACGGGTGTATGACGTCCGGTTGCCATGATGTGCAGGAGGCGGCTACAAAATCCAAGCAGGGAACGCCCCTGAGAGCCGAGGAAATCCGGTATTTTAAGAAGGCCTATCATGAATCTTGCATCGGATGCCACAAGGTCATGAAGCTTAAAAATAGAAAAATCGAAATGTCCGGGAAAAAACTTGACGGTCCGTTACCTTCTCCCGGGCCAACCAGCTGTATCCAGTGCCACCCAAAAGAAGAATAACGGGCGCATAACACAATGATGGCAAGCGGCATCAGCCGGGCGAACTTCAGTGCAGGCGGTTTCCCCTCAGCCGGGTGAATTTATCCAGCCGGATGATAAATTTTGTTCGTCGACGACCCGCATTTTGCAAAAACACAATCAAATGCAAAGATTGTTTGTTTAAGCCAAGATAAAAACCATTGATTTTAGTTGCGGTAAAAACCAATTCTGAGGCCCGGTCCATTTGATCGGGCCTTTCCGTTCCAAGCCGAATCACAGATCTGAAAAACCGCTCCACATTATTATTGTTTAACAACCGCTCTGCCGGAGGGCAGATATCTTCATATTTGAGCAGGATAAAATTTTCGAGTACTTTTCTAAACATGCGCTGCAGGGTATTGCCTTTGGCAAAACAACCAACCCCGCTTACATTTGCCCCATTCTTCATCATATCCTCCCTTCTACCCGTGGCTAATGCTGAATATCAGGGCCCAACATATTCATAGGCACTGCAGTGCTCATTGAAGTAGTCGGCCGCTTCCTGGACCGTATCGAAAGTGATCCAATCCCGCCATACGGTAATTTCACCCTGTCTGCGGGTAAGCTCGATCGTCGTATTGCCATGGTATTCGTAACAATCATAATACTCCGGATTAAAATTGTGCCTTGTCATTTTTTGATCCCCTTTTTTCGTTTACCTGCTTTTTTAATGTAAAAAGGTAAAAAAGTTTTCATTTTGATTCCAACATTAGCATGGGGGTTTGTCAGATCCGGACAAACTGCCGGGAAAATAAAATATTTTTTTAGGCGCTTGACCATTTGCCTGAAAGCAGGTTTATAGTGGTTGTTAATAAAGCGTTCTGATCGGAAATTTTAAGGAGGAAATAAATGGCACGGGGAGATCAACTGGCCAGGCAGTGGCGGATCTTGCAGAGCTTAATTGCCTCACGCAGAGGCAAGTCAGCCGCCGATCTGGCCCGGGAGTTTGAATACCACTGGCGGACGGTATATCGGGATCTCGAAGCTCTGCAGCTGGCCGGCTTTCCGATCTTTACCGACCGGGTGGATGGCAGAAACAATTGGTCGATTCTGGACAGCGCCAGGCAGCATATCCCGATCCCCCTGGACCTGACGGAGGTCATGGCGCTTTATTTCAGCCGGGGGTTGATGCGGGTTTTAAAAGACACGGTTTTTTATGAATCCCTGGAGTCGTTTTTTCAAAAGATCAAAGCCACTCTGCCGGATGAAACCATTCAATACCTGGAAAAAATCGAGCAAAGTTTTGAGATCGGTTCAAAGCCCTATAAACGGTATGACCAATTGCGTGATGTGGTCGACCGGATCAGTCAGGCGACTGTCGATCGTCAGATCATCGAAATTGACTATTACACCATGAGCCGCAAAAAAAAGACGCGACGCAAGGTCGCCCCATACAAAATCTGGTTTTTCGACAGTGCGTTTTACCTGGTCGGTAACTGCGGGTTGCGGAAAGACATCCGGATTTTTGCCCTGGACCGAATCAAATCGTTAAAGTTGACAGAGGAAACATTTGAAATACCCGATGATTTTAAGGTCGAAGATTTTATGCAGACCAGCTTCGGGGTGTTTCATGGCAAGCCCCAGAAGGTGAGAATCCGGTTTGCGGCTGAAGTTGCCGGATATATCCGCGAAAAAACCTGGCACAAAACCCAGAAAATTAAACTCCAAAATGACGGGTCCATTATTTTTGAAGCCCGGGTGGCTGGAACCGACGAAATTAAATTCTGGCTGATGAGCTGGGGGTCCAAGGCTGAGGTCCTGTCACCGGCCAATTTGCGGGATGAAATGCTATCCGAAGCGGAAGCTATGCTTCAAAATTATCACCTGAGTTCTGCCTGAATACAGACTCGCGCATCTTTCACTTATAGGGGTAGTCAAAAAAACGTTCCGGTTTCAAATTCTAAATTTCCTTGTCGCTTCCTGAATCAGCTTTGCAATGGGCAGCCCCTGGGGGCATTTGCGTTCTGCCTTTGAATAATCCAGGCGGGTCAGGCGCTTTCGAACTTTTGGCGAAATTGTTTTAAACCCGTCCGCGGCCAGCGCATAATCATCGTAGCTGTTGCAATACATCAGATAGCGCATCACATCACCGATGGGGGCTTCTCCACTCACGCACGACTCGCAAATAGCAGTGCATCCGGTACAATATGCCGCGCGCGTTTCTTTTGCATAAAGCTGCATCAATTCACTGTCTCGGGCGGATAGTTGGGTTTTTTCCAGGGCGGCCGCCACATTGGACATCAGGAGGGTCATGTTTGGCATTTGCGAGCAAATACTGGATATTTGCGGATTTTGCCACACGGCCTTCAGTTTGGCCTGGGCATCGGTGAAGCCTTTTTCCAGAAAGCGGCCGGCCAGCTTGAGTTCGGTTTCCGAATCGGTTCTGACCTGTCCACCCCCCTGGGTTTTCATGGCCGTAAGGCCGATGCCAGCCTTGACACAGGCATCAACGGCGCGGCGCATGTCCGCTGAATGCATCAGCCGATAATTGTAAGTCATCATAATGCCGTCAATCCAACCCAGTTTTGCGCCTTCCAGCAGGCAGCCTTCCATGTTGCTATGGGTGCTGAACCCAAAGAACCGGATCTTGCCGGCTGCTTTGGCTTCCTCAGCCCAGGCTTTAGTATCCTCATCCATCTCGCTGATGCTGCTGATGCCGTGGACAAAGAAAAGATCAATATAATCGGTTTGCATGCGTTCAAGGGATTCATTCAATTCCCGTTTCATACCCTTTATGCTCCAGGCACCGGATTTGGTCACCAGAAATATTTTCTTACGATCCTGGGGGTATTTGGCAAAATACTTACCGATGCCTTTTTCACTTCGGCCGCGGCCATAGCTGTTGGCAGTATCCCAGTATGTAACCCCCCGGTTGATGGCCTGTCTGAGCATCAGCTGATTCGATCCGGTTTCAAACATACCCCCCAGGGATAGAATGGAGACCTGCTCGCCGGTTTTTCCGAAAGGGCGGGTCGGTATGGTTTCGGGTTCATCAGATGCAGCACACAGCTGTTTGACCGGAGCCAGAAGCGAGCCCACACTGGCGATGCCGGCAGTCTTTAAAAATTTTCGACGAGACCACTTATGATCTTTTTGAATCATGGGAAATTCCTCCACTTTGAAGTGTATTTTCACCCATTGGCGGACAATATCGAGGGCCGATTTTTCGCATTTCTAATTTCCATCCGTACATGCTTTTATGACAATTCATCCACGGCATCTCGCATGAGTTTGCCGATCGCCATTTTGCGGGGGCACTTTTGTTCCGCTCGAGCATAATCAAGATGAATCATCTGTTCGCGAATCTTTTGCGGGATTTTTTTAAAGTGAGCGCTGGCTTTCTTCTGATCACCATAGCTGCGCGCATACATCAGGTAACGCATCACCTCGTCGATGGGAACTTCAGAATCCACTGCAGGCTCACAGATGTCGGCGCAGCCAGCACAATAATCCGACCGCGTTTCCCGAGCATATTTCCACAGCAGGTGCATGTCCTGAGCTGACAGTCTGGTTTTGTCTACAGCCGCGGCGACATTGGACATCAAAAGGGTCATATTCGGCATTTCCGAACAAATGCTGGCAATCTGTTGGTTTTGCCATACCGCCTTGAGTTTTGCCTGCGCGTCAGTGAAGCCTTTTTGTAAAAAATGCCCGGCCAGCTCAAGCTCAGTGGCCGTGTTGGTTGTGACTTGACCGCCGCCCTGGGTTTTCATGGCTGTCAGGCCGATGCCGGCTTTGGCGCAGGCATCCACGGCCTGTTTCATGCGATTGGTATGCATCAAACGGAAATTATAACGCATCATAATACCGTCAATCCAGCCGATACCCGCAGCCCCCAGCAGGCAGCGTTCCATGTTTCGATGGGTACTGAAGCCGAAAAAACGAATTTTGCCTTCTGCTTTGGCTTTCTGCGCCCAGCGCTTAGTTTGCGAGTCCAATTCGTCAACGTTGCGGACACCGTGGGCAAAGTACAGATCGATATAATCGGTTTGCATGCGTTCGAGCGATAAATTCAGTTCACGGGTTCGATCATCGGCGCTCCAGGCGTGGGATTTTGTCACCAGAAATACCTTTTTGCGGTCTTCGGGGTATTTGTTGAAATATTTACCGATAGCTTTTTCGCTATTGCCGCCCATATAGGTATTGGCGGTGTCCCAATAGGTGACGCCCCATTTGACAGCCTGTCTGAGCAGCAGCTGACTGAAGGCAACATGCAAACTGGTGCCGAATCCCAGAACAGGGACCTTAATTCCGGTTTTGCCAAAAAGGCGCGTTGGAACGACAAGTGCGTCGCCAGAAGCCAACACCGGGAAATTTTTAAGCGCCAATACAGATGCCGCACCACTTGCACAAGTGGCTTTTAAAAAAGCGCGGCGGGTCCAGTTTGAGTGTTTTTTTGTCATAACTGAATTTTCCCGGAAAATCCGTCTTGAAATTTATCAGCAATTTAAAGCACGGATCACCCATATGTTTTACCTGAACTTTGCACGAGCCGGAGGCTTTCATATGCAAGGAGGCGCACCTTAATATTAAAAAATCAGATGCGTCATCCAACGGAACGGGACACTAAAGGGCGAAGCTATAGTGAACTATGCTTCGCCCTTAACCCGCCCGCCTCGCCTGAGCGGCTCGCGATGGCGGGCAGGTAACGCAGCAGAAGGAAGCCTCCGGTTCGCCCGCAGGGTGAAAAGGAATGAGATAAAATGATTTTAATCCATTATACTCGCTCGGTATTTTGTTTTGCTTCTATAATTTGCTTAACTCGCTAACATTGGATGTAATCTCAAACTTCTCATTAATTTTTACGCAAGATTCAGGTCTTAACTTTATTAGCCTTCTATCAGCAAAGCATGCTCGCGGGTCCGTGATTCGTTTTCAGCGGTAACGCGAATGGCGCGTTTGCCGCGCACCGGGCATTCATGCTCGCAAACACCACAGCCAATGCACAGCCGGGGATCGACGTAGGGCTGCTGGAGCCGTATTTGAATTGATACCGAATTTTGGGTTTGCGGCGGCTGTTCAAATGGGTTTTTACCGTCAACCGTCAAGCTGCCGGATGTATTGGCGATGATTTGCCGTCTTCGCCGGTCCGGGCTCCCCGGAACAACACAAAAATAATCACCGGTGGCATACTGATTGGCAACCAGTGCATCCGTTTGAAATTCAATTCGGGTGGTGTCGGCAGATTTGACGACCAGCGGATGCTGGAGGTGGACGATATTGAACAGCTCGCGGGTAAAGATGGCCTTGGGACTGACCGGGCAATTTTCCTGACAGACGATACAGGGCCGGTCCATGGCCCAGGGCAGGCAGCGGCCGCGATCGATAAAGGCGGTGCCGATTTTTATGGGGCCCTGTTCGGCATACGGGCCGAGCCCCTGACGTTCCGCGAGGCTGATGGGTCGGATTGCAGCTGTTGGACAAAGATTGCCGCAGGCAATACAATTGTGCTGACATCCGCTGGTGCCGATTCTGAAATTGAGCACCGGCGTCCACAGGCCTTCCAGGCCGGCCGTCAGACCGGCCGGATGGATCACATTGGTCGGGCAAATGCGCATGCATTGCCCGCATTTTATACAGCGGGACAGAAACCGGTCTTCCGGCAGACTGCCCGGTGGACGCACCAGACGGGCATTCCAATTGAGCCCCGGGTTGCCGCCGATTCGCAACAGTGGTATGGCAAAGGCACCCGAGACGGCGGCGGTCAGCAATTCCCGGCGGGACAGATCCGGGGAAAGGATTTCGCCGCTGGCAGACGGTGCGACATGATAGCCCGTCAAGCCATGATGGCAGTCTTCGATACAATTTAGGCAAAGCACGCATTCCGCCATCCGAATTTGGCTGGTGGGCTGGCAGGCGCCTTCGCAGTTTTTCTCACACAGATGACAGTTGGTGCATTCTTCTCTGGATTTGCCGATGCGCCAGATGGCAAAGCGGCCCAGCACGCCGAACAGAGCTCCCAGGGGACACACAAAGCGGCAGTAAAAGCGCGGACGGATTAAATTCAGCAGCACCGCTACCACAAATATGGACGCGATCAACCAGATACCCGCATAAAGCCGCGGACTGCTTGAAGCCGCCAGGGTTGTGCGGTCGATAAGCGGCAGGAGTGTTAAATTAATCGAGCGGTAGACGAGCGGGATGGGGTCCAGTAACCCGATTTGAAGCGAAGCCACCGGACGCCAGTCGGCATAGAATAAAAAGCTGATCAAAACCCAGCCGCCGCCAACGATGAAAGCAGCGCCGATGGTTTTTTTGGCATTCAATCTTGCCTGCCGCATGGTCAAAACGATGGCACCTGCCAGGCCCGAAGCCAGCAGTACCGCAAACCCCACCGGCGTTGCACGCGGCAAACGCATCGCTTCAATTACCAGCTCGGCGACCGCCATGGTGAGTAAAAACACCAGGATCCAGTATTTGAGTGACTGCGCCGAATGGTAGCGATTGAGCGCCACTTTGGCCTTGATTGTGCGTTTGCGCCTGGCCAGATAACCGACAAATTGATGAATGGTTCCAAACGGACACAGCCAGCCGCAGAAAAATCGGCCCAATAGTATCGTCAAAACCACTGTGGCCAGACCCCACAGAAGACCGGCATAAAGCGTGCGGGTGGTTAGCAGGGTGCCCAGGCCCACCAGCGGGTCTAATTGGATGATCCAGTTGACCGGCCATCCACGCAGCTGGAACCAGCGCTCGCCCAATGTGGTTGCCAGGCAAAACCAGAGAAACAGGATGAAGAAAAATATCTGGCAGATTCTTCGGGTGGTTACAATTTTCATCTTTGCGAATGCGTATTTTATAAGCTAATACGTTTTTTATTTAAGCATTGTATTCGTTAAGTCGCTGGCGCACGGCGCAGGGCTCATGGCTCACGGCTAAAATGGAATTTATTCCTTATTGACCTGGTGCCTTGCGCCTTATGCCTTGTGCCTTTTTTATATCGACTCCATCACCGGGTTAAGTGACCTGAAATCGGCGGTTCCCAGTCCCATTGCTGCTGCTTTTTTTATGAAAGCAAGATCTTCGACGGTTTTATCGAGCAGGGTGGCGCCGAAGGCATCGGCGGCCACCTGATCGGTGCTGACGATCATGGTATTGGTTTTTTTTAAGTCTGAAAGCGAGCCGCCCGTCGGGCCGTTGTGCATCATGGTGGTGGTGCCGTCCAAAACCACCAGGGTCGGCTTGATCATCATGGCCAATTCTTTGATAATCGTATGAATGTCCTGGTGAAAAATATTGCGGCGCCCGCCCAGCAACCCGTACCAATTTTTCATAATCATGGATGCCCCGCTGCGATGATGGTCTTTGACCGGGGCGGTTCCGATGATTTTGTCAACCCGGTTTAGCGGCTCGTATAAAACCGGCCAGTTGCGAATGAGCTGCGCTTCAGGGAGTGTAAAGGGTTTAAACAATTCTTTTTGCGGCAACAGAACAGTTGCCCCGGCCGAGCGGGCGGCCTGCTCGATGCCCGTTAATCGAAAGCAGCTGGCCGGATCATTGATCGGGTTGTCGGTTACCGTGACCGATGCGGCACCGGCCTTTAAGCACAAACGGGTTATCGCCGTAACCATATCCGGATGAGTGGTTGCGGAAAGCATGGGCGCTGATGCGAAGGCGGCATTTACCTTCAGCAGGACGCGGTCTCCCTTTTTGATAAACGCCTCCAAACCGCCGATGGCTTTCAATGCCAGTTCCAGGGTTTCAGATCGACTGTTGCCGCGAACGATACTCATCCGTCCGCCGAGTTGCGGCATCGAAAAATCCGGTATCTGAAGCACCACCGCATCTTCTGACCGGCGGTCGGGCCCGACGCTGTCATAAAACCAGTAACTGATGGAGCAGGCTGCCAGAATGGATGCCCCGGCTTTGGCAGAGCGGGCCATAAATTGGCGCCGGTTAATGCTATGATCCGCATTGTTATTCACGGTGGGCCTCCTTGATACGATTAAACATTTGCACGGCCAATTCCTGCGCCGATTGCTTATCAGCAGCTTCGCGCACGCCGACCAGGTAGGGGCCATGTGAAAATACGACCTCATAGGTATCCAGAATATGAATCATTTTGGACGCTGGGATTGGCTGGTCCGATTCCGCCGCTGTACCACCAAATGCCATCAAAAAATCCGTGTAACCGGCAGCCAGTTCCTGCGCTTCCCGGGCTGTGCTGCGGCGCGAAAAATACGCCATCAACTGGGTGTCCCCCGTCTGATAGGCCGCCGTAAATATCTGGTCGAAGCGGTCATATCCGAAAGCATCGGCAGACACCAATGAGATGCTGTCTTCAATCAGGCCCGCCTCGGGGAAAAGCGCCTTTTCCTCGATGGTCTGCGTCTCGACAGGATGGGTTGCGATGAACGCTTGAGCTAAAGTGCGCATCGGCTGCATGATGGCTTCGGACGTATCGGATGCGACAATTTCCACGTAAAAGGGTCCATGCACAAAAAAGATGGCGTTCGGAGTTTGATAGCCATATTGTCCCACGTCCAGTTTTTGGGCATCCGCTCTGCGCTGCGCACTGAAAACCGAAAATGCATTTTGCGCTGTCTGCATGTCGTAAACGAAAGCCTCCATCCATACATCTCCGGCAGTTTCAGTTTTCAGGCGCTGGCTGTGGAGACGCCTGAAGCCGGCCGACAGATACAGCTCGGCCTTACCGTTGATTTTATCTGATAGGGTGGCGGCGTCAAAAATTTCAACCGGCGTCAGTTGCGACTGACCGGCTGGCGGGGAGATCAATGATGGCTCAGGGGCAACCGCAGGGACCGACTCGCGTTTAGCACCGACCGGTAAACCGGAAGCCAACTTTAGAACCGCCGGATAATAGCTGAATTGAGCCGTGAAAACGCCGCCGGCGATCACCGCAAGGACGCCCAGTATGATCAGGCTCAGAAGGGTTTGTTTTTGAGCCGCTTTGGTTTTAATTTCCTGATTCACACAATCCTCAAATCACCACACTGCATAAACATGTTCGCTTGCTGAGATGGTCAAGAAATAACCGATGGCTGAGAAGTGTATCTGTTCCCTATGATAGTTGCAGAAATTGGGATGGGACTTCACAGACAATTTTCTGGATCGGGTTCATCATAAAAAAAAGCGCGCTGTGTGTCAATTGGAAAGAGATGTCACACCGTGATACCCTGATTGATCGCAAACAAAATGACAAACAGGCGCTAGATTTTAAATTAGTTGTGTCTGCGTGGCGCTTGTCGACAGCGACTGAACTTGACCTTACGGGTTGACGTCTTATTGTAATGCAGATTAGATTTTATTGGAATAAAGGATGTTTCAATAGCCTGGCAAACAACTGCCAGTCTCTCTGATATCGTTTCATTTAGGAGGTTGCAATGGATGCCATTGCTTATTGTGATACCCTGGAAGAGCATCTGACGGGATGGAAAGCCAAACTTTATGATGCCATCCGGCTTGTCGACCGCCTGCCGGAAAAAGAAAAAGAAACCGTTTTTGCATCGATCCGGGGGCTGCATTCGATCGTGGATCAAATCGATGCCGAAGTCGAGCAGCTGCGGACCGCCTGCCCGGCCGATTGGTCCCCCAACCGGCAAAACCTTGATGCCAAAATGGCAGAATTACAGCAGTCCCTGAAAAATCTGTCCGAAGGTGTCGGCGGGCCGGTGATCCCGGATAGTTTAGCCTGGGTATCCAAGTAGGGTTTCGTCCAGAAATGGCTATTTTCCCCAATCTCTGCGTCAGATTCAGATTTTAATCCTCTACCTACTTCAAGTATGCCTCCGGTATAAAATCTGCCTCTTCCTTGACCTTGGGAAAAATCTCTCATTTCTGAATGGAAACCCACATTAAATAATTCCATATCATCGTTATCCTTTTCAATTTATGCCTGCACAGAAAAGACAATCCCTGCTGTGCCCCAACTGCAAAAAACTCATCAGTACCTCTGAGAAGCGCTGCCCGTATTGCGGCACAACTCACCCGGCCGCCTGGTGGAAAAACAATATCTGGATCCGCGGATTTAATGATCCCTACGTGCTGGTCAAATCGATTATTGGTGTTAACATTGGCATTTACGTGATCTCTCTGTTGCTGAATTATAGGGGATTCGGTCTGGCGTTGAATCCGTTGACCTTTTTATCGCCTTCAGGGCCGATCCTCGAGCTGCTGGGCGCAACCGGAACCGTTCCGATCGATACCGACCAGCGATACTGGACCTTTGTTTCCGCCAATTATCTGCACGGCAGTATTTTGCACATTTTTTTTAATATGGTGGCCTTCCGGCAGCTGGGGTTTCTGGTTGCCCGGGAATACGGGGTGTATCGGATGTTTATCATTTACGCCCTGGGCGGGGTCATTGGCTTTTGGGTATCTTATCTGGCTTCGGTTCCCTGGACTATCGGCGCCTCCGCGTCGGTCTGCAGCCTGGCCGGCGCCTTGCTGTATTACGGCAAAAGCCGGGGAGGCGTCTACGGTCGTACCATTTACAAGCAAATCGGCATCTGGGTGATTATCCTTTTTATTTTTGGTCTCCTGGTTCCGGTGATCAACAACTGGGGGCACGGCGGGGGGATAGCGGCCGGAATCGGCCTGGGGTTCCTGCTGGGGTACAAGGAGCGCAAGCAGGAAAAGATCTTCCACAAACTGCTGGCGGGCGTTTGCGCGATTTTGACAATTATTATTCTGGGATGGGCAATTCTGGCGGGGATATATATTCGCGCTTCCGCCTGAAATTGCCAAACGATTGCGTCTGAAAATACGGCATGTGGCACCATGCCATTGACATCGCAAGCTTTGGGAGCAGCAGGTCTGCATTTATCAGAGCCATAACGCTTATTGCTTGACCTGTTGCCATTTAATGGTATAAAGTCTATCATTCTACCCTGAACACCAGGTCCAAATGATTTGAGCTTCAAGTTCATCTGTTGAATCGAGCCCGGGCCTGCTATTGATAGCACCTTTCTTTAATCCATTCATAGTAAGACTCTTAATATTATTTTAAATTAAATTGGGGCGATCCCCATAATTCAAACATATGGCGAGGGTTGAAATCGGCAGTATTCTCCTGCACCGAGGGTGTGGGTTACAGCCGGCATAACGGCATGCAAGTAAACCGCTTAGGCTGAAAGGAGGTTGTGTTATGAAATCCGCTAGACCCATTTTTGTAATGGCTTTCGTAATTTTAGGCCTTTTATCTTTTTTTTCAGCAAATTTAATGGCAGGTGGTTTTCTACTTTTTGAACAAGGGGTAAAGGGGCTCGGCAATTCTTTTGCCGGAGGATCCGCTATCGCCGAGGATGCATCTACTATTTTTTACAATCCAGCGGGGATAACCCGGCTGTCCGGCTCCCAGACTGTGGCTGGTGCCCATTTTATCATTCCTCAAGCTGAATTTGATAACAAAGGATCAACGGTTTCACCGGCTTTGCCGGTAGTTGGCGGAGCTCCGCTAAATGGTGGCGACGGTGGTGATGCCGGCGTTGCAGCAATCGTTCCCAATTTCTATTTTGCCCAGAAAATTACGGATAAATTTCATGCCGGAATCGGTATCAGTGTTCCATTTGGTTTGGAAACGAAATACAATAAGAACTGGGTTGGGCGCTATCATGCCGTTAAATCAAATGTATTAACCATTGATATCAATCCCACAGTTGCTTACAGAATAAATAAATGGTTTTCGCTGGGGGGCGGCATAAGCGCCCAGTACATTGATGCCGAACTCACCAACGCGGTGGATTTCGGAACGATTGGCTTCATCGGCGGCGCAGGAACATTGCCGCAAACTCTCGATGGGTTTGTCAAACTCGAAGCGGATGACTGGGGATGGCGTTGGAACCTCGGCACGCTGATTGAACCGACCGAAAACCTGCGGTTCGGGCTATCTTATCGCTCCAATATCGATTATACGCTAGAGGGTGATGCGAACTTTAATATACCTACGGGGGCCGGTCCCATAGCGACCGGTGCCGGACTCGTCAACACGGATGCTAAAGCCGACATTACATTACCCGGGCACGCTTCTCTGAGCGCTTACTGGAGACTGCACCCAAAATTTGCCATTATGGCAGACATTTTCTGGACCAATTGGAGCAAATTGGACGATCTGCCCATTAAATTGGACACGGGAACAGACGTTGTGACAACATTAGACTGGGAGGATACCTTCCGCTATGCCTTTGGCGCCAACTATTACTTTAACGAAAATTGGACATTTCGGGGTGGTATTGCATATGATGAGACACCCATACCAAATGCAAAGAAAAGGACTCCCAGAGTACCCGGTGCAGACAGGATTTGGACGACCCTAGGTCTGGGTTACCGGTTTTCGGATATGATGAGTTTTGATTTGGCATACGCCCATTTGTTTGTCGATGATCCCAAGATCCGTAAAAACGGCCTTGAAACTGAGGATATTCCACGCGGGGCCCTCCGGGGTGATTATGATGCCAGCGTAGATATCGTCAGTTTTCAGTTTAACTTAAACTTCTAGTAGCCAAATAAATAAAAAAAATTTCTCAATCAGGTATGCAGTTGCCTGAGAGCTACTCCCACCACCGGAAGAAATGATGCACCGGTCCGTGCCCGTGGCCGATTTTATAAGCTGCTCCGGCCGCAATGGCCTGGTTCATAAAGGCTTTGGCTTTTTGAACCGCCGTCTCGATATCATGACCGCGGGCCAGATAACTGGCAATCGCCGATGAGAGCGTGCAGCCGGTTCCATGGTTGTTGTTGGTTTGAATGCGTTCCGCTGCTAAGCGCACAAAGCGGCTCTCGCGCGTCAGATAGAGCAGATCAGTGCTTTTGTCGCCATCCCCATGTCCGCCTTTAATCAAAATGCTGCGACTGCCGTGTGCGGCCAGAGTTTTGGCGGCTTTTTCAAGATTTTCCCGGCTCTGGATCGCCTGTCCGGTCAGAACCACTGCCTCCGGTATATTGGGTGTCACCACATCGGCCAGCGGCATCAATTGGGTTTTGATGGCCTCAACCGCGTCACCCTGCAGGAGATTATCGCCGCTCTGGGCCACCATGACGGGGTCGAGCACGATTTTGCGGGCGCCATGTTTTTTGAGCGCTTCAGCGACCGCTTCAATCAGCTCGGCCGAGTAGAGCATTCCGATTTTAATGGCATCGGCACCGATATCGCTTAAAACGGCATCAATTTGTTCCACGGCAAACGCCGGGGGGACGGCGTGGATGCTGTTCACACCCCGGGTATTCTGGGCGGTCAGGGCCGTAATGACCGACATGCCATAACAGCCGATGGCAGAAAAGGTTTTCAGATCGGCCTGAATGCCGGCGCCGCCGCTGCTATCGGAACCGGCGATGGTCAAAACGATACAATACTGCCTGGGGGTTTTCTGATTTTGGGCAGCTTCACTCATTTTTTTCGACCTTAAAATGATCCCAGCCTGTCGGGGTTATGAGTTTGGTTCTGCCGTCCGGATAGACGAGCGTTATCTTTTTGCCCTCGGTGATTTCGCCGACGGCAAACAGCGGGCGCCTAAATTTTTGTTCAAAAGCGTTGGCGATTTCAGCGGCGCGGTCTGGTGATACCGTGCACAGCAGGGTATAATCCTCGCCGCCGGAAAGGGCGTAATCGACCGGGTCAAAATTAAAGCGTGCGCAAAAATCTTTCAGGTTTTGTGAAATCGGAATTTCGTCGGCATACAGGCGAGCCCCAACCCGGCTTTCTTCAGCGATATGGCCCAAATCAGAGCTTAAACCGTCGCTGGTATCGATGGCGGCGTGAACGCCCGTTTGCCGTGCGAGAAATCTTCCTTCCCGTAGATGGGGTTGCGGCACGCGGTGGGCGGTGAGCAATGATTTCAGCCCTTCTGTGTCGGCGGGGATTTGATTTAATATCAGATGAAGTCCGGCCTTGCTGTCTCCCATAAACCCGGTGGAGAATATGACATCTGCCGGCCGGGCGGCATCCCGGCACAGAAGTTCTGCCTCTGCGACGATGCCCTGCACGACAATATTGATGATAAGGTCTATTTTCGAGCGGGTGGTGTCGCCCCCCAGGACGTTGACGTCAAATTCAGCGGCCAGATTCTTGATTCCATCGTAGATACCATCGAGGTAATCCAGTTGACAATTGTCGGGAATGGCAATACTGACGAATGCCTCGCGGGCGGTGCCACCCATGGCGGCGATGTCGCTCAGGTTGACGGCCAGCGCCTTATGGCCCAGATCAAATCCGGATATGGTACCGCACAGGAAATGAATGCGCTCTACCAGCAGATCCGTTGTAATCAGCGTCAGCTGTTCGGGATCAGTTTGAAAAGCGGCGGCATCATCGCCGATGGCTTTTACAATATTATCCGGCCGAATCAAGCAGCCGCGGCTGATCTTTTTGATGAAGCCAAATTCGCCGATTTGCTTAAGGCTCATGTCTTTTGGGCCTCTTTGATCACTCTTGTTAATTGTCGGGCCGCAGCTTCGGGATCATCGGCGGCCACAATCGCAGAAACCACAGCCACCCCGTCGGCACCGTTGCGGATGACGTCGGCCGCGTTGTCGCGGTTTAAACCACCAATGCCCACCAGCGGCAGCCGCACCGCCTTGCGAATTTGCCGCAGCCCTTCCAACCCCAGGGCAGGTGCCGTATCGGTTTTGGTGGGAGTGGCATAAATGGGACTGACGCCCAGGTAGTCGGCCCCGCCTTTTTCAGCCGCGATGGCGTCTGCAAGGGATTCGGCCGATATGCCGATGATCATCTTATCGCCCAAAATGCCTTTTGCCATTTCTAGCGGCATATCCGTTTGTCCGAGATGCACGCCATCGGCGGCAACTGCCTGAGCGACATCGACCCGATCGTTGATGATCAGCGGGATTCCCCGGGTTTTGAGAAATTCCTGAATGCTGAAAGCCTGCGCTATGAAATCGCGGGTCGAAAAATCCTTTTCCCTTAACTGAACGATGGTGGCGCCGCCCTGGGTCGCCGCTGTGACAATGTCAAGGGTTGAGCGACCGCGCGCCAGGCCCCGGTCGGTTACAAGATATAAGGAATAGTCAATGTTTCGCAATTTCATTATGCTTGCCTCCGGTTCGCTTGCTGCTTATGCCTACCAGCTTCTGGCTTCTGGTCTCTGGCCACCGGTCGTTTTTTAGGTTTCAGGTGTCGGGTGTCAGGTGTCAGTTTTCAGAGGACAGAGGTCAGACGACAGAAGACAGATGAAAAAACTGCAAGATGAAGCGACCTATCTGTCCTCTGTTTTCTGTTCTCTGTCCTCTGTTTGCTGAAACCTGAACACTGAAACCTGACACCTTGGCTAATGGCTGTAGCCAGAAGCGAGAAGTAAGCAGCTATTGGCTGGCAGCCAGGATAATTAACGAACCGCCTCTATCTTAGCGCCATTTTGCAGATCTTGCGGCGTAATCGTATACAGCGCATCGATCATCTGGATCATAAAGCTTCCGGGCGCAGAGGCATTTTGGCCGGCAACCTCGCCGGCCAGACCAAAATAGGCCAGGGCCGTTGCCGTCGCGCTGACCGGATCGTCATCGACCGCTAAAAATGCCCCAATGACGACGGTAGCCGTGCAGCCGGTGCCGGTGACATAGCCCATCAGGGGGTGTCCATTTGCAACCCGCAGCACACGGCTGCCTTCGGTGACCAGATCCACCGGTCCGGTAATGGCCAGGGTGGTGTTGAGTTCCTCAGCCAAAACCGTGGCGGTTTGGGCGGCTTCTTCGACCGAGTGAATGGAATCCACCCCTTTTGTTTTTGATTTGTCATGTCGCAGCGAAAGTATTTCCGAAGCATTGCCGCGGATAACAGTTATCCGCGCGGCATCGATAATATTTTTGGCAGAATTTGTACGCAGGGGCGTGGCGCCGGATCCGACCGGATCGAGAATAATCGGAATTTGCTGTTCGGCGGCCCTCTTGCCTGCCTTTATCATTGAAGCAACCCAGTCATCGGTCAGCGTGCCGATATTCAGCACGAGTGCACCGGCGAAGGAAACCATATCCTCGACTTCATTCTGGGCGTGGGCCATTACCGGTGAAGCCCCCATTGCCAGCAGGGCATTGGCGGTATAATTCATAACGACAAAATTAGTGATGTTATGAATTAATGGTTTTTTCCCCCTGACGGCCGTTAGATTATGAGCAGCTTTGTCGTTTAGATGTTTCATTTCTTACCCCTTTGATCGGGACTCCATCAAGAATTCTTTTCGGTTCAACCAGCCGACGGTATTGAATTTGACAATTGATCAATCTATTTTGAAACGAAGTGTGCAGTGTGCGACCCTATTAATCATTCCGCTGCCGTTTTACGTAGCACTTACTTGACCGTCACTACAGGGCATGATGCATTCAAAATCACGTACTGGGCGGTTGAGCCGAATACGAGTTTGCCGACTTTCGACCGGCGTTTAACCCCCATGATGATTTCGTCCACCTGTTGTTCTTTGGCCAATCGGGTCAGATCTTCGCCGGGCTCCAGGCCCCTGACCGACAGCAGATATTCGCAGGCAATGTCTTTCTGCTGAAATTGATTTTTATGATATTCCAGCTCACGCTCGTTGTTTACAAAATCCCTTTTCGGCACTTCCGGACCGCCCACCATTGATTGCACCAAAACAATTTGTGCACCAAATGCCTGTGCATGCACGGCAGCCAGCTCTAATGCCGCTTCGGACACTTTGGATCCGTCGAAACCCACCAGTATTTTCATGTTTTTTACCTCCTATAGTCCTATGTCTTCATTAATTAGCACGATTTTGACCCTGCCTTTGGGAAAGGATTTTTCGGTGATAGTCCAGGTGTTGCAGATTCGGTCCGGGCTTTTGCATTCTTCGCAATAAGAGGTCTTCACACAGGGCGTCTTTTTATCCAGGCGCATGGAGTTGGCCGGGGCGACATAATTTTTCACCCGAAACATGGCTTCCTCCAGATTGGGTACGATTTTATTGCGCCCGACCACAATGATGACCCAGTGAGGGCCGAAGGTCAGCGCTGCGATCCGGTTGCCGATCATATCCAGATTCACCAGCTGTCCGGCTTCGGTGACGGCATTGGTTCCGGTGATAAACAGGTCGGCATGCAGGGCCTGCCGGCGCCGTTGTTTTTTTTCATCATCGGAAACCTTTTTGTCGAACGTATCCCAGATTTCGACATCCGCTCTTTCTTTCAACGATTTGTAAATTCCGGCGCCGATGAAGGTCATGGAGCCGCCCCAGGAAATCGTTTTGGGAGCCAATCGGGGAATAAGATCTTCCAGGACGATTTTATAAGCATTCTCTTTTTTTTCTGCTAAAAATACTTCAAAGTTATTGGCTTCCAGTGCCGCTTTTACCTCTGCCAGCCGTATCTGCCAAAAGTTTTCAATCGGTTTGTCCATTTTCTCCTCCGATCTGAATGAAAATATAAAAAAATCTATTAAAATCCAACTAAAACTTATTAGGGCGAACACTTAAAATAATTTGGAACTACTACAATATCAAGTAGAAATCAAATCAGACGATAAAACTGCCCATCATCAATTAAATTCTTTGCGTTGCCTTGCAAACGAAAGCCTCCGACTTGTCCGCCTCTGGAGGACTCGGGCAAAATTCAGGTATTCGCTTTAATCCGAACCTGCGGTGTGCTATTGTGCTTTAAAAATGCGGTGAGCAATCGCTCGATAGAACACGGTAAAGCTTAATGGGTAAAAAATTGAAAAAATTCAAAGATGTTGATCATGTGGCCACAGCGCTGGAGTCAGCCGACTATATCTGTTCGAAAACCATCGCCACGGTTGTTTTTTTGGCCCAGGCAACGCTGAAACCGGTGCTGGTGGAAGGCCCTGCCGGAGTGGGAAAAACCGAACTGTCTAAAGCCGTTGCGCGCAGCCTGGGGCGTGAGTTAATTCGTCTGCAATGTTACGAAGGGCTGGATGAAACCAAAGCACTCTATGAGTGGGAGTACGCCAAGCAACTGCTGTATACCCAGATGGTCAAAGAAAAAATTGATGATGTGGTTTCCGGCGCCCACAGTCTGACCGAAGCGGTGGATCGCATCGCAGACCAGGAGGATGCGTTTTTCTCCGAACGGTTTATTCAACCGCGACCGCTGCTGCAGGCCATTTCATCTGCGCAGCCGGTTGTTTTGCTGGTGGATGAAGTCGATAAATCCGACCCTGAATTCGAGGCTTTTCTTTTAGAGGTATTGAGTGATTTTCAGGTATCCATTCCGGAACTGGGCACCCGCACGGCGCGTAACATTCCCTTTGTATTTTTAACCTCCAATGATTCGCGGGATATGAGCGATGCCCTGAAGCGGCGCTGCATTCATTTGTATATCGATTATCCGAATCGCGACCTGGAGATGAAAATCGTCCGGCTAAAAATTCCCGGAATTAAAGTAAAGCTGGCCGGCCAGCTGATTGATGCGATCCACAAAATTCGGGATCTGGACCTCAAAAAGAAACCCTGTGTTTCAGAAACCCTGGACTGGGCGCAATCATTGATTGCTCTTCAAATCGAAGACCTGTCTCCGGAAGTGGTCAGGGATACCTTGAATGTGATTCTCAAGTATCAGGCCGATGTGGATCAGGTGAGGGATAAGCTGGAAAAGATAATCAATTGATAATTGATCTAAAATGCCTAAAATAATCTAATGTTTTTGGTCTCACGCAAAGACGCAAAGACGCGAAAGAAACAAGAACCAAAATAAAAAACTTTGCGGGCTTGGCGGCTTTGCGTGAGCAATTAATAAAGAAAGTTCTGATTCCTCTAATCAACTTCAGACACTTTTTTCCGATGCTCAATCTGGTTTTAAAATTCGTCGGTATCGCCCGTTCGGCTGGTTTGCGCGTATCGACCTCCGAGGTCCTGGATTGCCTGAATCAGCTGCAGCTGGTCGATATCACCGAAGAGCCACAGTTTACGGCGGTTTTGCGTGCCAATTTTGCCAAAAGTCGGCGGGAACAGGGCCGTTTCGAACGGCTTTATCAGATGTTTTTCCACGAGCTGCGCCAGGATGCTTCGATCGCCAACTCCGAACCCCTGTCGGAACAGATCCACGATGTTCTGCAAGCGCTGGCGCTCGCAGGAGAAGAGAATACGTGTTTTCAGGCCGTGCTTGATTTTTTAGACGGCGATCCCATTCCGTATTTTGAGCAGCTCCAGCAGATTGGATCCGGTGCTGATGAACAAAACCGCGGTCCGGGCGCCAATCTTGGCACGCTGACGCAGCGTCTTGAAATCATGCTGGGGCTCAATGCGGTTGAAGCGGCGCTGGAGCAGTTTTTAGCCGATCATCGTGACCAGATGGACTGGGAAATGCGTCGTGATTTAAGCGCGCATTTTAAAAACCGCCTGGAAAGTGCGCGCCGGTTGTTAACCCATGAGCGCCAGATATATGCGGACAGCGCTGATAAACACCTTTCTTATCGACAGCGGCTGGATCATCTGGGGGAAATCCATTTTGCGTCTCTGACCCGGAGAGAAGTGGAGACCATGCGGGAGGTGATCGAGCAGCTGGTGCGCAAGCTCAAAGACACCATCAGCCGGCGCTACGCGCGGCAAAATCGAGGGGTGCTGGATATAAAAAAGACATTGCGCCGGGCCGCAGGTTACCAAGGGATTCCTTTGGAATTGTTTTACCGCAAGCGTCCGTTGCGAAAAACCAAAATTGTCGCCCTGTGCGATGTTTCGGGATCCGTATGGTCGGCGGCGCGGTTCATGTTAAATATGCTCTATTCGCTGCAGGAATGCTTTACCCAGGTACGCAGTTTTGTATTTGTGGCCGGTTTGGATGAAGTCACGCGTGTATTTGAAGATTTTGAAATCAATCAGGCCATTGAAAAGATTTTAAAGGAAGCTAACATTGAATATAATGCTGCGACTGACTACGGGTTGACACTTCGCCAGTTTAAGAACAGTCACATGGATATGCTCAATAAAAAAACAACACTGATTATTATCGGTGATGGCCGGACAAATTACGGTAATCCGGAAGAAAGAATCTTAGATGATATGCACGGCAGAAGCCGTCGGGTCATCTGGCTCAATCCCGAGACGCCGTATTTCTGGTATACGGGCGATAGCGAAATGCGAACTTACATGGAATATTGTGATGAGGTGCGCCCCTGCCAGAACTTGAATCAGCTGCTGGCATTTATTGAGTCGCTGGTTCTGTAAAAATGAGCGAGTCGTAAAATTTTATACCGTTTTCCATAATAATGTTCCGGAATACAGACATAAAAAAAGCAGGGCAACTTACACTCTGCTTTTTTATTTCGGGTACCTGCAGTAATAAGGGATTATTAATCCCATCTAGCTGAGGATGTTACAGTTGATTCTTGCCGGTTAAGCGACACTGAGGCTGTTTTAAAGGTCAGTGTGCCGCCCGTCAATCTATCTGGCGGAGCAGTCCACGTATACATGCTGCCCAGATTCGTATCGATTAAACTCCATAGATTCTCATCTGTCGAATATCCACTACCAGATATCTTAAGGTTTGACCAGACGAGTGTTTCTCTGACATTGAGTTCTTTGATCCCTGAAATCAAGGCTCTTGTATTTGCGCTGTCGGATACTATATCAAATTTCTGAACCGATACAGATGCGACGACGCCCATGATGATCATCACAGAAATAATTTCAATTAAAGTAAAACCTTTCTGGTTCAGGCAGTCAAATTTAGTGCGCATGCTTTTCTGTCCTTTTCTTTGAATTCCTGTTCCGATTTTAGCGTTTATATTTCTGCGGGTGAAAGTGTAGCCAAAAAATATCGGTCTAATTCGTAAGCTAAAGCTGCTGAGCTGTGGAAAGCATGTTGCTCGCTAATCGCTAATGCAAAAAGCATGCAAATGCAATGCGTATATTAATTTTTAAGGTATTATGAGAAATTACAAATACTTATCCATCCACGCAAATTGCCGGCAGATGGGGATCTCTGTAAAAAAGGTGATATTAGTTGTGTAGTTTATTTCACAATCCCTATAAATCTGTCAGAACGTTGCCTAAGCTGGGAGCGGTGTACGGGGCTGTTTATAACACAAATGGCGGTAACGTGCGGTGGAACAGGGTTCAGAGATATTAGAAGCGATTTAAATTAGAATGAGTTCTCCAAATTCGACGCCAAATCCATAATGATCCGTCCAGACGACTTTGCCTTTTAGTTTAAGACTGCTTGCTTGCCCCTGCTTGGGCACCGCAATCGTCACGACATTTCCTTCGGGCAAAAACAAATCCGTCTCAATAAAAGCACCTTTGGTGCCGAGATTTTTAATAAAACATTCGTGGACGCCATATCGCGTTGCAAAAAACGAGGATTCTGAATAAAATCGCCTTGGATATTTTCGCTTATTTATCATTTGTTTTACAAGGGAGTTAGCTTTAAAGCAGTTAGGCTAAGGATTCGATGATTTCATTTGCTTTACACAGCATCAATCTTTCGTCATTCCAGGGTTGAAGCGCAGGTTGGAATTCTGGCGAATCCAATGTATGATTGCAGATGAAATACTCTAATTGAGCGCGTTGCCGCTGATTCAATTCACCAAATTTCACCCCGCATTTGCGGATCGCAAAAGAGTTTAGCGGGATATCCGTCTTAATTTCAAAATCGAAAATCGGCTTAAAGAGTAGCCGATCCAGATAAAAGGCGTCTTTGGCAAATAAGATATCCATCTTAAAAAGGCTGTTCGATCCACCCTGACGGTCGATGTAATGAAAAGCCAGTCCATCGGTTGAGATATTGATGATTTGACCCATTTTAATGGGCTTGGATTTGATCACCGCGAAGGCAATCTCACCCATGCTCATATCCTTTATTTTGCTCAATTCAATGGACGTGGACCTCAGAACAGCAAATGTACCAAGTTGAACCCCATAGCGTTGGTGGTTTCGGCGCTCCATCTTCCTTACCTCTTTGGATTGGAAATGAACAGATTCAGATTGGGAATGCACAAGATATCTTAAGCAGCAATTTTCCTGCCAAAGTTCTTATGCGGGGGGAGCCAATGATGGCTGAAAAGAGATTATTATATAAATTTTAAATGGTTATGTTGTTATAAAAAAATGAAAATACATTCATTTTCTGATATTAAAAAAATTTATTTTGAAGAATTATGTGCATTTTTATGCACACTCATGCGACCATGGTCTTTAATTTATTGTTAATATTAAACTTTTTGCCATGCGCGTATATGCAATGCATGTATAGAAAAAGATAAAACTATACTAAAGTTTGACTTTTCTCGTTGATGGAGGGAAAAAATATGTCGTCCTTATCTCTTTTTTGTAACTCTGTTGAAATCAGCCTTAAAACAGGAACTGATATTCGTGACATCACGCCGGCGCTAGAGCAACTGATTTATGATTCGCAGGTTGAAAATGGTAGTCTAAATGCCACGATGGTGGGTTCTACGGGTTCGTTGACGACGATTGAATATGAACCCGGTGTGGTCAGCGATCTCATTGCAGCAGTAAATCGTATGGCGCCGCCGGATCTGGAATATGCCCATGAATTAGCCTGGCATGACGGCAACGGGCACAGCCATGTGCAGGCCGCCTTGATGGGCCCCTCGATCGTCCTGCCGATTCGAAAGGGGCGTCTGAAAATGGGGACCTGGCAACAGGTTGTGGCCATCAACCATGATAACCGCCGCCGTCAGCGCACCATCGAAGTCAGCATCATCGGCACAACCGTTTAAGGATCGGCCTTTCAGGCTTAAAAGAGCGGCTCTGCGGGCCTTTAGGCACAGATAGAATCTTCGTCGGTGGACTGTAAAAAGGCGTCATAAAAAAAGTAAACCGGACTTAGAGCGTTTGGATCTTGTTCAGTGACAAGGCTTGTTTCGCTTCAAAAGTGGAGCGTACACGATAGTACGCGAGCATTTTGAAGCGGAGCCTA
>Ga0265303_10000208_pt1 | contig 30763 bp, 30 predicted proteins | sample Helome_2_FD_192494 | JGI IMG/M metagenome (GOLD analysis project Ga0265303, IMG submission 192494) | Marine sediment microbial communities from subtidal zone of North Sea - Hel_20160317 (Illumina Assembly) | ecosystem: Environmental > Aquatic > Marine > Subtidal zone > Sediment ... | reverse complement strand
ATCCTGTGATCCAACCTCAGTCTCGGTGCGTATAATGATCAACTAACAACTGCTGATCACCAATATGACCAGGTCCATGAGGCAAAATAATTCATCTACAGAGCTCACTGCACAGCTGAGAGACTGCATAGCCAGGGTTGCGAACCAGCGTGACAAAGCCGCATTTTCAACGCTGTTCGATCACTATGCCCCGTTGATTCGTGCTTACAGCCTGGCGCGGGAGCCCGGTGCCGACCTGGTCGCTGACGAACTTGCACAGGAAGTCATGATCCGGGTCTGGTTAAAGGCGGGAACTTATAATTCGCAGCTTGCGAACACCAATACCTGGATATACACGCTCGCAAGAAATTGCCGTATCGACTATCTCAGACGGAATGGTCGTTTTGTCAGCGATATCGATCCAACGGAAATATTCGATGATATGGAAGACGAGAGCCCCAGCCCGTTTCAATTGACACATCAATCTCGGCTGGAAAAAAACATTAGAACAGGTCTTGAAAAGTTGCCGCGTGAGCAGTCCGAGATCTTAGTCAAGGTTTACCTGGAGGGGAAAAGCCATCAACAAACCAGCGAAGAGTTAAAGCTTCCCCTGGGTACAGTTAAATCCCGGGTGCGTTTGGCAATTAAGAAACTCAAAGTCCTGGTAGAGAGATAACAATGGATACTATCAAAAACCATCCCGCCGACGAGCTCCTGGCGTCTTATTCAGCAGCCAGCCTGCCGCTTAGCCAGGCCCTGTGCATTTCAGTTCACGTTGAGCATTGCGACGAATGTGCTGAAAAACTTCGGCGCCTGAACCAGGTGGGCAGTGAGCTGATGCACCAATTGAAGCCTTCACCACCCTCGTCCGGGTTGAAAGATAAACTGATCGATCAGCTCGATACCATCACCGAGGATGCCGAAACAAATCGACACAGCCCTGGCAACACATCGGTGCCTCGCTGCCTGCATCAGTTCATCAAGACCGGATACGAGAAAATATCCTGGAAACGAATTTCACGGGATATTCAAAGTTACGAGCTTTGCAGGGATCAGAATAACGCCAAGGTTGAATTACTTCGCATCAGGCCGGGTGGCACCTCGAGCACCCATACCCACATGGGAGATGAATACACCGTTATCCTGGAAGGCAGTTTTTCTGATGAGGCTGGTTTGTATCATAAAGGTGATTTTCTGTTGAGGGACGCGAGCCATCGACACACCCCTGTCGCTACACTGGATAACGACTGCATTTGTCTTGCCGTTACCGAAGCCCCGATTCAGTTGACCGGATTTTTCGGACGGTTACTCAATCCATTTATTCGTCGCAGTTACGCCTGACATCAAAGCCAGTGTCTTATTAAGGAAACAAAACAAAAATTTAGAACAGTTGAAAATGGTGCCCAGGGGCGGAATCGGACCGGTCCGCGCTCGGCACCGACACGAGGATTTTCAGTCGGAATTATATTTTTCTAGCTTAATAAAATCAGTTACTTACGCGCTTCCCATTCCAGTTTGTGCCAGTAAATAGCAGTAAACGCCAGTTAATGGCAGTCATTGTGGCACAAATTTGGCACACACCTGATTCGATCCATTCAAATTAGAAAATTCGAGCTGAATTAGTATCAAAGCAACATAACTGCGATAGTGCACATTCAAGTTGAGTGCTCTGCCAAAGCGCTGGATCAGCGTCACTGCACCGGTATCGGCTGTTTTCGGGATGAGACCCACTTTGGCCAGCGGTACAAGGATGGCACCCGAACCAGCTCGGGCTGATATTTCTGAGACCTGGAAGCTGACTTTTTAATTTCAATTCAACTCGAATATCAATCGGCAAAGGGATCGGGCTGCTGCGGGTCGGTGGCTAGCCAGACCGACTTCGTCTGCATGAAACAGCGCATGCCTTCGAAACCGTTTTCGCGGCCATAGCCGGATTGCTTGAAGCCACCCACCGGCGACTGAGTCGCGGCATTAAAATAATTGTTGATGTATACCGTGCCAGCCTCGATTCGATCGGCCATGCGCATCGCGCGGGTCACATCGCGCGACCAGATGCCAGCGGCCAGCCCGTAAATCGTGTCATTGGCAATTCGCACCACATCGGCTTCATCGGACCAGCTTTCGGTCGACACCACCGGGCCAAAGGTTTCGTTTTGTGCGAGATCTGCGCTATTGGGTACGTCGGCGAACACGGTTGGGCCAATGTAATAGCCCCGGTCGCGGCAGGCGCTACGACCATCGAGTAACAACTGGTGTCCTGCTTTCTCGGCGGCATCGATCCGTGCTAGCACGCCTTCATAGTGCGGGCGATTGGCCATCGGGCCAATCTGCGTGGCCGGGTCGTTGGGATCACCAACGCGTGCTTTTTTCACAACATCAACCAGTCGCTCGGTAAACTCAGCGATGATCGATTGGTGCACCAGCAACCGCGAACCTGAAATACAGCTCTGCCCGCCAGCCGGGAAAATGCCGGACGCGACACCATTGACCGCAAGTTCGAGATCAGCATCGGGCAAAACAATCTGCGGCGATTTGCCGCCAAGCTCCATGATAATCGGTTTGACCTGGCGGGCCGCGATACTGGCTGCGGCCCTGCCACCGAAGGTGCCGCCGGTAAACGACACCATGCGTACATCGACATGATCGATCAATGGTTCACCGGTGCTTGGACCGAAACCGGTCACCACGTTCAACACACCTGGCGGCAGGTCGGCCTCGAGCAACACTTCCATCAGATCGAGCGTCGAACAGGACGACTGCTCGGACGGCTTCATCACTACCGTATTGCCAGCAGCAAGACAGGGTGCCAATTTCCAGATCAGCGTGCCGATCGGCGAATTCCACGGCAGAATCAGGCCGCAGACCCCAAATGGTTCCCATTTCAGGTAGTTGTGCATATTCGGCATTTCGGCCGGGATCAGGCTGCCCTCGAACTTGTCGCACATGCCTGCGTAGTAATGCCAGCTGTCGACTTGCCAGGCATCGGGTTTCAGCGACGGCGTGATGTTTTTCGGCAGTTTGCCATTGTCACGGATTTCGATGGCACCGAGGCGGTCGGCATGCTTTGAGATGACATCGCCAATCCGGCGCATATAGCGACCGCGTTCAGCAGGCATCATTTTACCCCAGGGGCCCTCGTAAAACGCCGCTCTGGCCGCGGCTACGGCACGATCGACATCTTGCTGATTACAATCGGGCAACTGCGCCCAGACCTCACCGGTCGCCGGGTTTTCACTGTCGAAATACTGCCCCGACGCGGGGTCATGCCAGGCGTTATCGACGAAATATTGAAAGGTCTGCTTTTCAGTCATATGCTTTCCTCGGATCTTCAGGTGGCAACGGTTCGCGTTGTAGAATCATATCAGCTGCTTTCTCGGCAATCATGATAATTGGTGCATTGACATTGCCACTGACCTGGGTCGGCAGGCTGGAACCGTCGACCACCCGCAAGCCCTCGACTCCGCGCACCCGCAGCCGGTCATCGAGTACTGCACCGGGGTCGGAGTCGCTACCCATCGGGCAGGTACAGACCGGGTGATGACCGGTGGTGGCCAGTTTTCGTATGGCCTGGCCGATTTGCTCGTCGGTTTGCGCCGATGGTCCCGGTGAATATTCAGCCGAGACGACAGTCTGCAATGCGGGCTGCGATACTACTTCGCGCATATGACGCAGTCCGGCAATTAATTCGCGGACATCGGCGGCATCGGTGAAATAACCGGGATCGACACACGGGGCCCGCAGCGGGTCAGCCGACGCCAGCCTCACCGTACCGAAGCTTTTCGGGCGTAATAGGTTGATATCGATCTGAAACCCGGGCCGGGCCATTTTGCCGCGAGCCAGCACCGAACGACCGGGATTCAATAATGTCTGGATGTTCCAGCCTCCGCCGGCATCCTCTTCCTTGACCATCATCGGCGTAAAGAAAACTTCCAGCTCCGGCATTTCAGCATCGCGCAATGCATGAAATAAAACCACCGACCAGAAGGGACCTCCGCCAGGACCAGATCGATTCAGCAAGTATTGCAGGCCAAGCCAGATCGCCCGATCGATGCGCTGGTACCGCGCCATGCTCAGATTCCTGTCATGGATCTCAAACTGCATCGGTACATTCGGGTGATCGAACAGGGTGCTACCAACCCCCGGCAAATTGACGCGTGGCTTGATGCCATGTTTTGCCAAGTGATTGGCTGGTCCGATGCCGGAGAGCATCAGCAATTGCGGGCTGTGAAAAGACCCCATACTCAACACGACTTCACGCCGTGCGCGCACCGAACCGGAGGATAATTTCAATCCGTTTGCCCGATTACCATCGAACTCAACTTGCAGCACCCGGGTATTGGTTTTAATCGTCAGGTTGGGGGGAACCTGACGCAGATAGGCTTCCGCGGTGGACTGTCGGATTCCATCATATGCCTTGGCATCGAGACGCCCGACACCAAGCTGGCTATCGCCGTTGAAATCGCTGGACAGCGGTGCACCAGCCTGCTGGCAGGCTTGCATGAACGTTTCGGCGAGCCGAGTGTGATTGCGTGATGGTTCCAGTTTCATCGGCCCGTCGCTTGCGTGATACGGATCGTTATTACGATGGTCGGCACTGGCCGAGCGCTTGAAATACGGCAATACATTGGCATAAGACCAGCTGTTAAGCCCGATGTCAGCCCAACGGTCGTAATCGGCGGCATTACCTCGAATGTATATCATGCCATTCAGCAGCGAACTGCCGCCAAGCCCGAGCCCGCGTGGAAAATATATCTGGCCACCGTTCATTCCTGGCTGCGGCTCGCTGTGCAGGCCGCAATCGTACTTGCGGTTGCCGATTAATATCCCGTTACCCGCCGGCATCCGAGTGAACAGGCTGCGGCCGTTGCCACCGGCCTCAACCAGCAACACCTGGTTCGCGGGATCCTCGCTAAGCCGCGCCGCCAGTGTACAACCGGCAGAACCACCACCGGCAATGATGTAGTCGAATTCGGAAGTCATGGTTTGCTATGTCATTTGTCGGGAAAGAATATTAGCGATACATACAAGCCGAGTAGCTGAGCACCCAGGATGCTACCTGCCGGTGCAACACGGTACAACTGATATCGGAGTGATAAGTCGACCCATGCCCCCAGCCCTGGTGGCTACTGTCCGTGGTGACAGTTAACTTAATGGATGGGAGAAATGGTGCCCAGGGTCGGAATCGGACCGGTCCGCACTCGGCACCGACACGAGGATTTTCAGAAAAAGCGGTAACTTATATTTCTTTATTATTCAAAAACTTATGGGGCGTCTGTTGCAGGACTTTGCACCACGATGCATAACAATGCACAGCTAATCCCCGCAAAAGTCCCGCAAGCGAAATATTGAAATTCCACCTAGCGGAGAATATATATATGATTTTTCGAATGAAATAGGCCTCTTGCAATCAGGGCCTGAAGGGCTTTTCAGTCGGAATAATATTTTTGTAACTTAATAAAATCAGCTACTTACGCGCTTCCCATTCCCATTTTTGCCAGTAAACGCCAGTTAATGGCAGTTAGTTGGGCACAAAATTGGAGCACTTACCCGTTTCTCAATCTTCACCGGACTCTTCGCGACTGGAAACGCTGGCGATATCGACCAGGCGTAACCCCGGTCAAACGCTTGAACAATCGACGGAACGAAGTCGGATCCTCGTAACCTGTCTTACGTGCCACCTGGTCAATCGCTTCGCTTGTCGCTTCGAGCATGTGCTTGGCTTCCTCAACGCGCAGGGTTTGCACGTAATCTATCGGCTTATATCCGGTTGCGATCTTGAAACGGCGTTTGAAAGAACGCTCAGCCAGCCCGGATCGCTGCACCATTTTCGTAACCGGATTGAGCGTATCGTAGTGCTCGGCCAGCCATAGTTGGACGTCTGATATCACGGCATCTTCATGACGTTTCGGTTTTGTCATTGCTGCAAACAGCAGTTGACCTTCGCTACGATCGCCGAACAGAAACAGTTTGGCGGCGTTTACCGCGGTGCCCTCTCCGTAATATCCTGCGATCAGGTAAAGCGCGAGATCTTCCCAGGCTGCCATGCCGCCACAGGTCACGATGCGCCGGTCTTCGCCTACCGGCAGCAACACGCGTCCCGCTTCGAGTTTTACCTGCGGATAAAAACGCTGAAAATGAGAGACGAAAGCCCAATGGGTGGTCGCCGGTTGATTGTCGAGTAACCCGCTGCCGGCGAGTAACACCGAACCTGAACAAACCGAGCAGACCGTGCCTCCCGCGCGGTGAATTTGAGTGAGCCAACTTTTGACCTCGAGCCAACTGTTGTCGTGGCAAACCTCTGGATTGATGGCAAGATCGGTAATGATCACTGCATCCGCATAGTCGAGTTCCTGCAACGAGGCATGCGGAGTCACCGGGACACCTCCAACACAGGTGAAGGGGTCACGCGACGGCGCGACAATGCGCACATCGAATACTGCCGAATTGTGCGGTTCGCCCATTATTTCAGCCCAGGCGGCGCCGAACACCGAAAACACTTCGAACATGCCGTATAGCACGGCCCCCGATGATTCAGGGACCGCGACAATAGCGATAATCGGCGGCTTTCGGAGTTTTTGAGACTGCATATAATCACAGATTTTGGCACGTTTGACCTGTTTCTGTCTATTCCCCCTCTAACGATGGAAAGCAATCCCTCCTAATATGTCGCCTCGATTTAGCCCGATTCAACAGGTAATAGACATGTACACAGAAACCGAAAACTACACACCGCTCGATTGCGGCGATTCGCCTACCGACGGTGGGCAACAATTCCTCGAACGCAGTTGCGGCATTATCAATGCGGGCGCACAGGCAGTAATGATATCGATTGGACACCGCTCGGGGTTATTCGACACGATGGCACAACTGGAACCCGCGACCAGTCAGCAGATTGCCGATCAGGCCGTGCTGGCGGAGCGCTACGTGCGTGAATGGTTAGCGACCATGGTGACTGCGGGGATCATCGCCTATTCACCCGAGGAGAAAACCTATCATCTTCCTTCCGCTCATGCCGCCTGCCTGACTCGAGGTGCCAAATTAGGCAACGTGGCCGTGTTCGCCCAGCATGTGGCAATGTTGGGGGAGCTACAGGATCAGACACTGCACTGCCTGGAAAGTGGCGCCGGTACAAGTTACAGCGATTACCCCTGTTTCCACCAGATCATGGCCGAAGACAGCGAAATGTCGGTAGCCGATTCACTGTTCGATACCATCCTGCCGATGGTCGACGATATCAACGCCCGCCTGAATACCGGAATTGATGTGCTCGACGCAGGTTGCGGCAAGGGGCTGGCACTGATGGCGATGGCCGAGCACTATCCGCAGAGCCGTTTTAGTGGATACGATCTGTGCGACGATGCCATCGCCGAGGCAACTCATATGGCTGAGGCCCGTGGCCTGCACAACATCCGTTTCGCCGCTCTGGACATGACCAATTTCGACGAACCGGAAAGCTACGATTTCATCACTTCGTTCGATGCGGTTCATGACCAGAAGCATCCAGCACAGCTGATTGCCAGCATCCAGCGTGCGCTCAAGCCAGCGGGAATTTACCTGATGCAGGACATCGGCGGTTCGGCCCAGCTCGAAAAAAATCTCGATTTTCCGATGGCATCCCTGCTTTACGCGATATCAGCTGCGCATTGCACGCCGGTTTCGATCGGGCAGGGTGGCGAGGGACTGGGCGCCATGTGGGGCTGGGAGACAGCCCAGACCATACTGAATCAGGCGGGTTTCGCCAGCGTGGAGCGCCACTTTCTGGAGCACGACCCGATGAACGTGTGGTTCGTTAGCCGCAAGGAGCAGTATCATGTTTCGTAATGCCAGTGTGAAAAACGATCACGTCGTTGTCATCGGCGCGGGCGCGAGCGGCCTTGCGGCTGCCAATGCATTGCGTCGACGCGGAATTCAAGTGCGCATCATCGATGGTGCAAGCCGTGCGGGCGATGCCTGGTATCATCGCCACCCGCAACTGCGTCTGAATACACACCGCCTGTTGTCGGCCCTGCCGGGACTGGCAATTCGAAAAGCCGCCGGCGCGTTTCCGTCGCGCGATAGCATCATCCGCTATCTCGATGAATACGCACAACAGCTCGACGCACCCATCGACTACGGCGTGGTGGTAACGCGCCTTGATCGCTCCCGTTCGGGATGGGTTATCACCACCAGCGCAGGCGATTACCACGCACGACACGTGGTAGTCGCGACCGGTTACGCGCGCGTGCCGGTGATGCCTGCCTGGAAAGGGAGCGAGACTTTCACTAAACCGTTGATCCACTCGGCCTATCTTGGTGATATCGCCAATTACCGCAAGCGCAAAATCCTGGTGGTTGGCGCCGGCAATTCGGGCACCGATATCTTGAACCATCTCGCCAGCGTTGAAACAGAGCAGGTCTGGGTATCCGTCAGGCACGGACCAGTGATTTTTCCTGCGCGGCTATTCGGCATTCCGATGCAGCTGCTATCGCCGTTGTTCGCCGTGATGCCGGTGCGCATAGCCGATGCCCTGCTCGCGCTCACTGAGTTCATTGCCTTCGGTAGCCTGAAGAAGTGGGGCCTACGCAAACACCCGCAAGGTGGTATCACACGCCTGCTGGATACCGGTACCGCACCGGCAATCGACAATGGCTTCGTGGCCTCGCTGAAAGCCGGTAAAGTTACCGTCGTACCCGCAATCGAGCGATTTGAAACAAACACCGTTCACCTGTCCGACCAGCAAACGGTCGAGCCGGATATCGTCATCGCGGCTACCGGCTACCGCACCGACCTGCAGTCGATACTAGGCCATATCGATGTGCTGGATGATTCGGGGATACCGAAAATCCATGGCGATCAACAAATGGACGCTTACCCGGGAATATGGTTTACCGGCATGCAGCCGCGCCTGACTGGTTTTTTCCAGCTGGCCGGCAGCACCGCGCGTAAAATTGCCCGCGCCATCGACGGCAACCGGAACAAGCAGCAAGAGGGCGCACCCGCGATGGCTTTTGTAAAACTGGTGGAAAACCTTCATCCAAGATTTAATCTGAACACTAAAACGGGCAGCGGCCCACGATATGATGAACATTAACTGGAGAATAAATTGTGTCTTTTGATATAGATCCACCACTGTGTAAATTTGTAGTGCTTTTAAACAAGAAACTGGATTCTGGTGTCGTACTTAATGCAGCCTCCCATATGGTCGCATCACTAATGGACAAAGCAGGAGCCTCCGAAAAGGAGAATATGAAGTTTCTGGATTACCCTGATGCCGATGGACAAGTCCATCCAGTGTCGGGCCTATCTCTTATCGTTTTAAGGGCGGATAACTCGAACAAAATCCGAACGGCGCGCCAGCAGGCAATTGAGGCAGGTATATTGCATGTCGACTTTACTGAATCAATGACTGGCGATACCTGTGTGGAACAAATGGAACGAACAAAATTGCAGCGCGAATCCGAACTCAATTACTACGGCTTATGTATGTTCGGGCCCAAACACGAGATTGATAAAATTACTTCGAAATTTTCACTATGGCGATAGTTTTTTATCAAAAGGATTGGATCCCGAACCATCTGCCCGATTGAGCAATCGAGTCAGGAAAAATTACGCATTAACCTGTCTTTAACAGTCCAATAGAGAAATAGCTAATGAATACAATTTATACCAATGGTGTTATCGCAAGTCTTGAATTTGCCTGGGGCGAAGGCTGGCTTTCGCCCGGTGGAAATGAAGAGTTAGAACTACTACTAGAAGGCATTGAAATTCGTGGCAAGACGATTCTGGATATTGGTGTAGGCACAGGCGGTCCAGCCCTGGCTTTGCTTGGCAAATTCGGAGCCGCACATGTTACCGGAATAGATGTTGAACAGACGGTGATTGATCGGGCTCTCGAACTTGCCAATATTCAGCAACTTCAGAATCAACTCGAACTTCTTTGTGTTAAACCCGGCCCATTACCATTCAAGAACGAAAAATTCGATGTGGTTTTTAGCAAGGATTGCTTCGTGCATATCGCCGACAAAAGAACTCTATTCAACGAAATCCATCGAGTCCTCAAACCGAATGGCATCCTCGTATTTAGCGACTGGTGTTGTGGCACACCACCGTACAGTATTGAGATGGAACAATTTTTCGAAAATGGAATGGGTTTTACAATGGCAACCGCCGGCGACAATGTCAATAACATGGTCCAATCGGGCTTCTCAAATATTTGTTTGCGCGACCGCAATGAATGGTTTGCCATAAACTCAGAGAGGGAATACATAGAAACAGTCGGATCAATGCGAGAACAGATTGTTGAAACGTTTGGCGAGGAAAAAGCAGATAGCATTTCGGCTGCCGCAAAAAGACGGGTAACAATCGGATCTCAAGGCCTTCTTCGCCCAACCCATTTTATTAGCAGGAAAGATTAGCACCGTCCAATGATAGTACTCTTCAAACATTCATGTAGGCAGTCTGACAAGCGTAAGCGATACAATACCCAGGGACACGGACTCCTAGATTAATATCTGACGAGGCGAGCCTTTATTCAGATACTAGGTTCTGCGCCTAATAACGGCCGTTTATAGTTGGAGTTAAATGGTGCCCAGGGGCGGAATCGAACCACCGACACGAGGATTTTCAGTCCTCTGCTCTACCGACTGAGCTACCTGGGCTTAGGGTGCGGAAGCGCGTATTAAATAGTCGCGCACGGCCTGAGTCAAGCCTCAACAGCCGATTTTGCAACTCGGGGGCGATTATCCCGGGTTCGGAAGGGGCGACCCCGAGAATTGCGACGTGAAACTGCTTTAAAATGACCCGAAAGCGGACGCCCAGAATTTCGAGGTGAGCGGCAACCTTCGGCCATAAGCGGACATTTAAGAAATACTGTTTTCTTCGACTATATGGATTACTTCTGAAGGGCAGATATTGCGATTGCCACAAACTTGACGTTCTGCGACAAAGGTGAGTGTGGCTGAAACTCGTTGTTGAAGGCCTTCTATAGACTGGGTGAGGTGGCGATTGAAATCATGCCATTCTAGTAGTTCAATAGCGTGCCCTTTGGGAGAGACACTGCAGCGTAATTTGGCAGGACCGGAAATACCGGTCTCACTATCAATGATGGGAACGTTAATGTTGAAGGCACCTCGGTTATCAGATGAGGTGTATATGCAATGCTTACAATCCACAGTAATGCCGTGCTTCTTCAAGCTCATATGCTCCAGGAAATCCTATGGTTAAATTCTCATACCTCGCGGTATGTGACTGACAGAATATTTTCAACCATCATATCAGGTATGGGCACATTACGAGGGTTACCAAACTGTTTATAAAATGCTGCTTCTCATTAACGGACATTAGGGCTAGACGAAACTGTCCACTAAATCGATACAAAACCAGAATATGAATGGTCAATATGCCGGATATCCCGCGTAATCTGGTGCTCGGCAAAGTATTCACGCACAAACGTCAAGATTATCCAGTATTCATCGGTTAAGGCTAAACCTTCCTCGACGGCGAGCGTCAGCGCCAGCTCTGGCGACCAGTCATCGGGATCAATCAAATAACCTTCTTCGTCGCGCGTCACGGTGATTTTATCAGCAGAGATGGCGATTAGCTCCTGTCGGGAACCGGGCAAAGAATCGAAGCATTGCCATCCTCTCGGTCAACCCGCTCGTCCATCAACACGGGGACTGCAGAGGATGGGGGCGTAAACCACAACGAATAGAAAAAAAGCAAGGCTCCAGAGCGATCCGCTCGCAATCATCCAGAACCGCCAGGCCTCAGCAAACAACATTGGCCCGAATACCCTCATTAGCGCTGCAACCCCAATCATGTAATACGCGACCACGATAAGGCCTGGTGCGACTAACCCGCGTCCGGTATGCCCCAATGCAGCGCGACTCATAACCGCAAGGATCATGGTCGAAAATGCGCCTGCAGTCAGCGCATGTAGCCAGCTTGTGTCTGGAATTGGAGCCCCGAACAACCAGGCTGCCTTGAGTGCAAGACCGACCGGGAGCCAGGCGTAGGCTACGTGGAGCACCCATATAATCGGATCGCGCAGTGTACGGTGCCCTTGCCAGCGAGCCAGTCGCAAGATTAGCAACGCCGCGGCCACTGTGGCTGCCACGGCGGCAAAAATGGTTCCGGGAAAAAGGACATCGACTATCATCACTGCAAGGATTGCCATCAAAGTGGCAATGTCGAGCGGGGGATAGCGGCGAATCCTGATATCGATCCCGCGTTGCTTTAGACCCGAGGAAGTAAATGCGGGCAGAGTTCGGCCTCCAACCATGGCTACCATTAGCAGTATGACGTTTATCCCGAGCAATAAAGGGTCAATCTTTGTAGCGCCAGCAAGATGAAAATGGAGGTTTGCCGAAAACAATGCGACAAGCATGACGATGAAAACGAGATTACGCTGATTGCCCGAACGGATCAATGCAGGGAGTATTGTCAGCACAAGTATAGGAATAAAAGCAAGATCGATAAGCGCAACCATCAGTGCTGTCAATCCTAACGGAAAGGTTGTGACAAGGCGTCCCGCTATCCATAAAAGCGTCAAACCAAGTAACGGGGCACCGGCATATCCCCGACGAGCAGTCCAGCTTGGCACCGCGGTTAGTAGAAAACCTGCTACAGCTGCCAAGATAAAGCCAAACAGCATTTCGTGCGCATGCCAGGCCAAGGGTGGTAATGGTGACGTAAACGAGCCAAAACCCTGTAGTAAAAATAACCAAATCGGTATTGCCAGGACTGCATGTGTTCCGGCAAGCAGAAAGAAGGGACGAAAACCGTAATCCAGCACCGCCGGCCACGATGATGAAATACTGCGTTCTGTTGGCATTGCGGAAGAATGTACCCCTATCGGTAGAATTATTTTCAAGACTCGATTTTCGCAGGAATGTTGCGCATTAAGCCTTGATGTATATCAGGTGCCAAAAAGCATGTTTTTGAAAAATCAGTTAACAAATATGTCTAATACACATGAGATGTTACTAAGGATAGACTGCGTCTCGGGAGTCCCCAGTGTCTCTTTTGGGTTGCGGTTTCTGCCGTTCAGTTTAAATCCACCAGCGTCTGCTTTCGGGAGTACTTGCTTGACTGGAACGTTTCTATAGGTGGAATCGAACTAAAAGCACAAACCAGCCAAAAGCAACATTTAGGCTATGGAGTTGGGCTGATAGCAAAAGGCCGACGTTTTCCAACAGCCTGAAAACAGACGTGCCTCATATTGACTTAGTTTTCCTGGACTGGTTTTCCCACCAAGCCCACCAACCCCACAGTCGGACAGCCCAGTAAATTAAGTACCGCTTAATGAAGCCAACCTCTAATATGACCATGCCCTCAAGCAAGATTTCATCAGCCTTTTTCCGGGATCTCGACTGATCCCAGTATAGAAAATCGTGAATTACAGCAGCATTTCCGTACTTACCCCACTGCGGAAGGAACGACCAAAGCAGACGGGGTATCGAAGCAAAGTCCGTGTAAAATCCGACCGGCACATCGATCACGTTATTACTGCCTTCCTGACCAATCTCATAACCGAAATCACATAAAAGTATCCATGTGCGACCGTCGGGACAGGGCGTGACAACCAATGGTTCGGTAAAGCGGCTCATAACGATTTTTCCTAATTAAACTGTAGGCTAAATCCTACCTGAATCTGAGCAGCAGTCCTACAGGAGTGCTTTTTACCGGTGTAATTTTGCCGCATGCTCACCGATAAGGAGAGATTCACTAATTTACTCGACAGAAAGGTGTTGTATCTTGAGACAAAGTTAACTTGAGTTCCTAGCCCGGCAAGCAGAGACTAATCATATAATTCTCTCAGGCCCCATATGTTTAAGTAAATGCAAGGCGTAATGAAATCAAAATACCGGTTATTATTTTTTCTCCCAATTTTGCCCTTACAAGCTCACGGTGAAATCAGTTATGTGGTCAGAGATAGTGTTCAAGACTGTGTAAACGTTCGCATAGAATCTAACCCCTCCTCCGCCATTGTTGATTGCCTTTCGGCAAATACTCCCGTTACAGTCATTGCCTCAGTACCCTCTTGGAGGAGAATCACTTTTAACGGTTCAGGGGGCCGGATAGCAAAGAGATTTATCGTCCCCATCGAACAACCGCCGTCGTCCCAGGACAATTTATGGTTAGAAGTTCATTTTGTTGATGTGGGGCAAGGTGGCGCAATCTGGATCGTTACACCGGATGATGACATAGATGGTAACGGGAAATTTGAAGGGCTAAATATCGTTGTCGAAGGTCAATTTACAACCTGCAATAATTTACCCTCACGGCAACCCATGCCCAATGTTAGCTTGATATAAGGAGAGAATTTTATGACTGGTAGTAAAGTCAAAATTTGGAAACAAGACCCAAGTGTCAAAAGTATAGGCATTAGATCAGCCTATATCCCTACGAAAGTCCAGATAGGTCCCTCTGACAACGATATTGAGATTCAAGGTATGCCGGCCGTATTCCCTAATTCAAACAACGATTTTTTGTTTGATGCTATCCAGAATCCAATTGAGTTTGATGCCGTACACACCTATACCGTGGTTCGTCAGGTTCTGACGATGTATCGAAGAGCATTTAATAGAAATGGTATCACCCAAAACTTTGACTGGCAGTGGGGTTCAGATCCAATCAATGTCTATCCTCGTGCTGGAATAGATCCTAACGCCTTCTACGACAGGCTAAATAAATCCTTACGCTTTTTCTATTTTCATCCTGCCGGGAATGAAAATATCCCATTGGTTTATACCTGCCGCTCCTTCGACATCGTATCGCATGAAGTCGGTCATGCAGTTCTTGACTCGCTTAAGCCTGGATACTGGAGTAGCTGGCATCCACAAACAGGCGGTCTCCATGAATCATTTGGCGATTTGACCAGTATTTTTACGATGCTTGCTCAAATGGATCAATGCGAAGCAATAGTCGTGGAATCTAAGGGTGATCTCCATGCTAAAACCTTTTTCCCAGCTGTGGCAGAACAATTTGGAGATGCCTTGGGACGAACCGGTGGATTAAGAAATGCCGATAACGATTTTAAGTTAAGCGATGTATCAAACGAAGTACACGAAATCTCTAAGGTGTTTACCGGAGCTGTCTACGATATTCTGGCAGATATTTTTGAGGATTATCACAAACCAGATAAATACGATCAGGCAGAAACTCTCTTCAGAGTCGGTAAGCACATGACTGCCTTAATTATTCTATCTTTGCTCAATGGCCCCGATGAAAATGCCACCTATAAAGACATTGCGGCGAAGATGATCGAAATCGAGCCGGAAAAGAAGTGGAAAACCATCATTAAAAAAGAGTTCACGAAAAGAAAAATACTGGGCAGTCAAAGAGGTATCGTGGCGGCTCAGCCAGGGGCGCTGAACTGGAGTAAATGTTGTGGCTCGATGAGGCATACCGCACACATCAAAGAAGTTGAGAAATCCATTAAAGCTGCAACGAAATAACTTACCCCTTGGCGAGTAGATAGTATGGGCAGCACAAGCCGATTTTCATTCGGTACCAACAAAAATTATAACCAGGCGATCAAGTTAGTATCATGGATTATGAATGCCACCAGGCTAAAGGTAACTAAACTCGACGAAGTTCAAATGAAAGTAGTTATGTGCTACGAGCCGGGGGCGATTGATGTAATCACACAGGTTGAAGAACTTGACACGGAAGATGCGGCCAAGGCCTGGCAAAACACTTTAAGAAGTGTTGGGGCATGACCATAGACAAGCAGACCGTTTATGACTTGTTTAGTTTGGGGGTAGTGAAGAGGGACTAAAGAATATAGAAGTGGGTGCTGAAACTGCGATTGCCTGGTTAGAAGGCGATAAACATGCCCCCACTTAGACTTTATTCGCTACTTAAAAATAAGGAATAAAAAACAGTGCATTAACCTTCCCTTTTTCATGTCTTATTGATTTGGGGGCATTGGTTTTGTTTCTTCAGAATTAGAAGTCGTATTTTTTGAAGCAGAATAGACCCCGGTAATCGCTAGCAGGCTATTTATCGTGCACTTTACGTGGCCTATCACTATGGGCTGAGATGGACTCACATATCCTTCTTTGAAGGGCACCAGGCTATCATCTTCTATCAAATAGGTGCCATTGGTTGAATCCAGGTCGCAAAGGTAAATCCGGCCATTTTTAATTTTCATTGCGGCATGTCGTCTGCTGACGGAGGGGGATTTTATATAGATATGGTCTTCTATATAAACATCACCTTCTCTACCTATGATATAAGTATGACCGTCTATGAGTCCGAAATCCTTGCTCAATCTGCTACTCATTTAAGTCCTGCTCCATTACCGTCCTATGGTCCCAAAAAGTATACCTAGCACGAGATGTTATGCAATATATCGCCCATGCCGGTGTCTCGAAGCCCAACGTTTTTCGACACGAAACAAAAAAACAAGGAGGTCGGTTTCAGACCCTGGTGCTTCGGCCAACAACGGTCACTATAGGAAAGGTGAAAACAATAGACAATGCCTGCAAACCATAATTAACAATTGGTTACATTTGAACGCAGAAACCGGTTTGTTAAATCTAAACCCGGTGTGAAATGAGACGGTAAATTAAATGTACTATGCCCGAGAATAGAGCGGATGCATTCAAGGGAAATGCGGCTCAGGAAACTTTACTGTCGGTTTTTACAAGGGACAAAGTATGTCAAACAATCAAAATTAAAAAACCGATTGACAGCGTCCGTAATGAGGATTCGGAAAGAATTAAGAAGGGGCATTAACGATGCATAACAGTGAAATTCTAGTTACAACTGAGAAGTATCGAAAACTACATGCCCCTCCGCGTTTAAATGTACCTTTGGCCCCTTTCAGTTTCTGTGAACCGATAGACACTAGCCTGAAATTTCCGCAAAGCAGACGCGCAATTTAATTAAGCGAGCGGCGACCTTCGGCCAGAAGCGGACCTTTTAGCCAAACAACTCGAAGGTGATCCATTTTAATTACAAGTTGAATAAGGCTACCGATTGGCGACCCTGTAGGCCTCTGCCGCTATTTCGGAGAGCTGCGTCTTGTCTACGGCCTGATTTGCGTCACTACTCAACGCCCATGCGCATCGTCTTAAGGAGGATATCTCTTCAATGAGCAGATTTTAAAATCGATACAAGAAATTGGATCCAGTGCAGGAATGCTATTTACTATTTTATGCCAAGTAGTTTCTTTGCTTCCGTCAAATCTCTCACTGAGTCCTTATGCCTGCCACGCTTGTGAAATTTTTCGCCAGATTCACGCAATTCTTTGACGCGTGCCAAATCTTCACTGCTGATAGATGGGTTGCTTGCCAGTGCCTCATCAATATCTAGCATGTCAAAGGGGCACCGTTGGGCCAGGGCAGGTAAACTAAGTAAAAGCAGTAACAGACCCAGCATACATTTGTAAAGTGGTTTCATATTGATTGCCTCCAAATTGCTTAGGTTTATTGAATTCTATAATTGAGACTTACACCTAATATTACATATACCCAGAGCAACATATTATTTCCAAAAAATCAACAGCGAAGCAAATTTTTTTGGTTTTAATGCTGTTTTTGTCAACGGGTAATCTCTAGCATCGGCTGATGCCAAGAGTGTCGAAGTGTTCGGCAAGGAGGCTGAAACTAGTATTTAAGATATGGCGATGAGGGAATCCAGCCACATCTCACCGGTCCGGATTTGCGGTTCATTTCGTTAAGTCTGCTATATTCGTTCTTCTGGTATAACTGAATAATCCCTACGCTGGAGACACTATGGAAACTTCGACGATCGTTGGTCTTGTGGTTATTGGCGTGCTCGCCATTTATGTTATTGCAATTTTCAACAAACTGGTCGCATTAAAGAATCGTTTTGAAAACGCGTTTTCGCAAATTGAAGTCCAGCTCAAGCGCCGCTACGACCTGATCCCTAATCTTGTTGAAACCGCGAAGGGCTATATGCAGCACGAGCGTGAAACCCTCGACGCTGTGATCAAGGCGCGTAATTCGGCTTCGGACAATCTGGCGGCCGCACAGCAGAAGCCGGGTGATGCAGGCAGCATGCAGGGGCTAGGGCAGGCTGAAGGCAATCTCGCCGGTGCATTGGGGCGTTTTAATGTCCTGGTCGAGGCCTATCCCGATTTAAAGGCCAACCAGAACATGATGCAACTCACCGAAGAATTGACCAGTACCGAGAATAAAGTGGCATTTGCGCGCCAGGCGTTTAATGACGAGGTTATGCTGTATAACACCTACAAACAATCTTTCCCGCAAAATGTTCTCGCCGGTACGTTCGGTCATGCCAGCGATGCGAGCTTGCTGGAATTTGCAGACAGCGCCGAGATTCAAGCGGCGCCAAAAGTGGCTTTCTAGTTTCGTTTAGTCCCTTTCAATTTGAACTTTTTTGAAGCACAGGATCGGGCGCGAAAAAATACTGCCTGGTTTATCCTGCTTTTTGTGCTGGCAGTCGCCGGGCTGGTTTTCCTGACCAATCTGTTTTTACTCGGCATTTTAAATTACGCCAGATCAGACCAGCTGGCTTTCTACTCGGATGATTTACAAAGCCTTTATTCCTGGCAGGAATTTGCCCTGGTATCTGCCGGCGTTTGCCTGCTGATTTTCGGTGGAAGCCTGTATAAAACCATGTCCTTATCGGGTGGTGGTTCGACGGTTGCTGAAATGCTCGGTGGTCGGCAGGTGCCAGCAGCGACGACCGACCTGCAACAACGGCAGCTGCTAAACGTGGTTGAAGAGATGGCGATTGCGGCAGGCATGCCGATACCCCGGGTCTATTTACTGGAAGATTCGGCAATCAATGCATTCGCTGCCGGCCTGTCTCCTGCTAATGCAGTGATTGGTGTAACCCGGGGGACCATGACACGTCTGAATCGTGAGGAATTACAGGGTGTCATAGCGCACGAATTCAGTCATATCGCCAATGGTGACATGCGCCTTAATATCCGGCTGATTGGTGTGCTGCACGGCATATTGCTGATTGGGTTGATCGGCGGTTTTCTGCTGCGTTCGATGCGCTTTACCAGAAGGTCGAGAAGCAGCAAAGGCGGCGGTGCTATCGCTGCGGTAGCGATACTGGGGTTGGGCTTGTTGATTATCGGCTATGCCGGGTCGTTTTTCGGTAACTGGATTAAGTCTGTTGTCAGCCGGCAGCGTGAATACCTGGCTGATTCTTCCGCGGTGCAATTTACTCGCAACAAGGATGGCATTGCAGGTGCCCTGAAAAAAATTGGTGGTAGCGCCGGATCGTACCTCGATTCGCCGGCGGCGGCGCAATATAGCCATGCTTTTTTTGCGGAGGGCGTCGGCTTTTTCCTGCAGTCGTTCTTTGCCACGCATCCCCCGCTTGAAAAGCGTATTCGCAGAATCGAACCCCGCTGGGATGGAGAGTTCCTGCAATCTCAGCCCAGGGCTACCGTAACCTCAGAACCCGATATAGCATCAACGCCTGCTGCGGCGAAACTGGCGGTAACGGCGGCCATACTGACCTCGGCGGAACAGGCGATTAGCCAGGTTGGCACCCTGAACGAGGAAAACATTGAATATGTGCGTGAGCTCATTATTGCAATGCCGGTGTTCCTCAGGGAGGCTGCCCAGGACGCCTATGCTGCCCGGGCGCTCATCTATGCAATCCTGATCGACCTGCAAAAAGATAAAGCCGCGGCCACATCTGCGTTACAGCAATATGCTGATCCGGACCTGAAAGCTTTATGCGATCAGTTACTATCCGATTTAAAAAACCTGCACGAAAAATTCAAACTGCCATTGCTGGAGCTCAGTATTAATGCACTACGGGATTTGTCACCCAACCAGTTTGTCCAGTTCAAGCAGGCAGTACATTTCATTATCGCTTCGGATAAATCGGTCAACCTGAACGAATGGGTCATCCAGCGGTTACTGATACAGCAACTGGATGAGCATTTCGGTTTTCGCAAACCTGCTCGAGGCAAATATAAAAGCCTCGAGCCGGTCAAAACTGAAGTTGGAACTGTGCTGTCATTAATTGCCCATGTCGAACATGCCGATGATAGCGAGGCCAGAGCTGCTTTTGCTTGCGGCGCGGCCGAAGCCGGTATTGAAACGCTTAACATGCTGGTGAGGAAGGAAATTAAACTCAACTCGCTCAATAACGCGCTGGATGCATTGACGCAGTTGAAGCCGCTGGTAAAACCCCGTCTGCTCAAAGCTTGTGTTGCAATCATTTTGCAGGATGGCAAAACAACCACCAAAGGCATTGAACTAGTGCGCACGATTTCAACTTGCCTGGACTGCCCGATGCCTCCGATCCCAGACTAACTCCATCTCGGAGTCGGTAAAATATCTTCTCTGTCTCTGCTTCATTTGCAACATCCCCCTCTCTATGGTTAGAGATTAGGTGTTGCATTGACCAATTGAAATCACAACCCATAACAGACATACAAGACGAATTAACCTATTGCACCCGGCTCAGCTTGTTGGCTCTTCGTTGAACACCGGCAAATCGTCGGTGATTTCGTGCCACTTCGCCATGTAGGCGACGTAGATATGTCTGACGGGTTTGGCTTCGGGATCGTCATCCAGACCGCCGAACGGTATCACGGCAATCCCCCTATCGGGGTCGAGGCGTGGCATCTTCGATCCGCAGGTTTTGCAAAACACTTGCATGAAATATTTCGCATCGGGCACTTTGAAATACGCCAGACACTCTTCACCCTGCAAAAACTTGACGCCATCAATCGAGGTAAACCCGTTGGTCGCGTGCGCCGCCGCACGGGCCTTGCGGCATCGATGGCAGTGGCAATTTTGCACTAGTTTAAATGGCTCGCTAATCTGGTATTTCACGGTTCCACACAAACAGCTGCCACGCACGATGCCTTCCGGCCCGGATTCCAGCGTCCCCTCTTCCACGCGCTCCATCCCGGTGTAATCGGGATAGTCGTCATGCCGGGGAAGGTCACCGGTAATGTCATACCAGGGTGCGCTATGCGCGGCGAAGACATGACAATCCGATTTCTTGCCGTCTTCGTGACATCCGCCTGGTGTCAACCAGTGACCCCCCTGTTCACTGCGGTAAGGTACGACCGAGCCACAGGTACCGCAAAAACTGCGGGTCAACAAATGTGAAGAACGATAGTGTACGATCGTATCGGTATCACTAAGCCAGTTTAATTGCTCCGGCTTGACGAACCAGTAGGTGCCAAACGCCGAACCGTGGGCCTTACGGCACATCTTACAGTGGCAATTGAAGGCGTTAAACGGTTCCGCCGTGATTTCCCATTGCACGCTCTCGCACAGACAGCTGGCTTGATTCGTCATTTATATCGCTCGTTTCTTGGGCACAGCGTCATTCTACCGGTAAAAAGCTGCTTGCAGTCAAGGATATGTTTTTTGACCGGAACGTCCGCTTCTGGCCGAACTCAGACTCCCAAGTGACGCTTTTCAGTGTCGGCTTTGGAGAAACAGATGCTCATATTTGAAAGATCGGCTTCTTCTAACGAGCCAATTGAGATATCCAACGATGCCAATAAGTCGCGCTGTGTTATTGTATCGGCTGGATGAACTATGCGTCATATGCAATGAAAACAGAATCAACTAAACCACACGTCAATCCTGGTACAGCTAGAATTCACAAAATTGTCGACAAACGTGTGTCGGATAAAGGGGCTCCCTTTAGCGAAAGGCGACTCGATAATCTGCTCGAAAAGCTGGAAAAGAAAGATCGCGCCAGGAGCATAGATTCCGCCCTCAGAGGTTATTTTAATGCCGAGGCCCTGAAACCCTATCAGGCGGAATTGATCAAAATGCAGGCGCATCTGGAAACGACCAAGCGTAAGGCCATCGTCCTTTTTGATGGCCGTGATGCTTCGGGCAAGGGCGGTACTATCCGGCGCCTGACTCGTTACATGAATGAGAAGCATTACCGAGCCGTGGCGTTAGGCAAGCCCAGTCCGAATCAGCGTACTGAACTACACATGAAGCGTTACATCGAGCAGTTTCCTCACGCCGGCGAAATCGTATTCTTCGATCGCAGCTGGTATAACCGGGCTATGGTGGAGCCGGTCATGAACTTTTGTACCCGCAGCCAGTATCTGACGTTCCTACGCAAGGTCAACAACTACGAAGACAGTTTTATAAGTGACAAAAGTACCACTTTGCTGAAGTTGTATTTTTCGGTTTCAAAAAATGAGCAGAATCGGCGATTTCAACGCCGTCTCAATGATCCCCTGCGGCAATGGAAGTTGAGCGAGGTTGATCTCCAGGCCCAGGATTTGTGGGATGAGTTCACGGAAATGAAATATCGGCTGCTGCAGAAGACCCACACCAGCAAGAACCCCTGGTTCGTCATACGTGCCGACGACAAGCACAAGGCAAGGCTCGAGACCATGAAACTGTTGTTATCAAGGATCCCCTACAGGGGTCGCAGCCGAAGGCTGGATTTTTCACTGGACCCAGATATAGTCATCAAGGGGGACAAGGAAGTTGCCAGAATGGAAAAACAACGACGTAAACACGGTCACTTCGTTAGATGACTCGATCCCTGAATTCACGACGATTTCAATAATTCAGCGCCACAAACCAGGGGATCAATCTGGCCGATACGATTCAAATAAACGTCCGTTCCTGGCCGAAGATCGCCGCTGAACTCACCATTTCGAGCGTCCGCTATTGAGTTAGCGAAATCGCGGCCTGACCCCTACTGGATTAATTTTTTTTGCGGCGCGACTTTTTTGCCCTGTGTCTTGATGGAGGATGACTATTGGATGTGCCGAATTTAGCCAGCCTGATTTTCTTTTTTCGGCGTCTCTCGAGGTAAACCAGGGTCATTATAAACAACAACAGACCTCCGACAGCATAGCTCCATGACGGAATGTTAAAGCGTCCGAGACTCCCTTCGATATACTTACCATCGACGAAATTTGCTTCATGTATTCGTGCCGAGGTATCGTCTCCCACGTCGAATGTGACACGCAACTCTGCTTCGTGCGATCCTGCCCGGAGCTTGAGGACACGGTGATAATCCGAATTGTGAAGGTGTAAATGCATTGAGTAGTAACCGTCGGCGGTAGTCTTGCTGGTGCCGAGTAACTCGCCCTCCGCGAATGCTTGAACTGTTAAGTTGTCGATGCCCTGCTGATTAGCATTGAGCACATAACCTCGAATGTTATAGCGATGATCAGGCTCATGATCAGCCCAAACATTGTTGAAGAATAAGCATCCTGCGATTATGGATAGAATAATTGTTCTCATTAGGATTCAATTCCGGGAAGCATAAGAGGCCGCGAAATTATACAAGAGAGTGAAAATGGGAACGTAAATATTTAATAATTACCACGGTATACTATTTTGTATTTCTATCTCAACCATCAATTCCTTCTAACAGCAGCGTTAAAGATAAATGTCTCTAAACCGAAAAAATCTGATTGCACTCACATCTTTTATTGTACTAGTAGGAATTGCATTTGCCTCAGTGCCGTTTCTAAATCCCAGTAATCCAGTTGATCATCTGCCAGATCATACAACCGGCCTAGATGTCTCCGATGTGTTACCCGGTTCATCCAGATTATTTCGGCTAAACCACAGTATGAAAAGAGAGAAAAACGATGGCACAACAGCAGGATACCATGGTGACGCGCTTCTTCTAGTTAAGGATAAAGACTCAAAGGTTTACTTGTATTACCTTCCCACGTGGGAAGGTAAAGTTATGATGCCTTATAAGCATTGGTGGCAACACGAAGGTTACTGCCCTGAACTGGTAGCAGAATTTATTGCGGGAAAAGATCCAATCATTCACTGTAAAAGTTCTGACTGGGCCGAGTTTTTAACGAAGCAATGGAAATGGTCAATTGATGGGAAAAATCTTGGTGCTGATCTGCCAGATTTAATTGCAGTAGGCTACAAACAGCAAGGAGATATGATTGAAGCATTTTACCGCTAACAAGCGTATGCAGTCGGACAAAGTGCCGCGCTGCGTTAGAGGTTGAGCAAAAGCATGAGTGTCTCAGTTGGGTTGTTAGCCATAAGTAATTCACCATGGGTAAGCCTATTCAAAAGAATAAAGTCATCGATATGTTAATTACCGGATTGGGATAATAATCATCCAAATCATCTAGAGCTTCCTTTTTATATTCCTTAATATACTCAGGATAGGATTCGAGAAATTCACCCAAATCTTGATTAAAGGTAATTTTTCCCTTCTTAATTTTGAGCAACCTGAATCCCCCATTGATGTTAAAAATAAAATCTTGTTTTGGGCTTGAGTATTGGTAGCCAATAGTGGCGATAGGCACCACTGGATAAAAATCAACATCCATCTCTGCACCCAATACTGTATTTAAATCTATAGACCTTCCTAATATCAGATAACGCGATTCTGTCGTGGTGACTTTTATAGTATCTTCCCCAAAAAGTAATCCGATTCCGACAGTGCAATTACCGCCTAAATTGAATTTTTTGAGCAAACCAAATGAGTTAGATTTGTAATCTATTTTCAAATTATACAATCCACGAGTATCTTTAAAATTGTCGCCGGATTGAAATTCAATAATTGAGATATCTGCAGATAAAGGTCTCTCAAGTAAATTGGCTTGAGCATTAAATGGTAAAAATATAAATATAAAACACATCCATTTCATAGTGCACCTCCTGTTCATACAGGAAAAACGTACATTTCCCTCCTGGGAATCTATGCTTTAATCATACTTCTAATTCATCACTGTATTGTGGGCTACATCACACATAAGCCTTTGATAAATTGTAATTATTTCTGTATTTATATTGGAAATAAGAGGATATGGGGACCATTTATTTATATGGCGAAAGCCGATAGACACTAACCTGAAATTTCCGTAAAGCAGACGCTCAATTTAAAGAACCAGGCGTCGACCTTCGGCCAACAACGGACTCTCGTCGCTAAGAAATAATTGTTCTTTCTAGTTTTGCAATCAAATAGGGTTTACAAGCAGAGCTGACTATTTCCGCTTCATCTTTGAAGATCATTTTCTGCATCGCAATTAGCTCTTCATCTGTCAAGCTGTCGAGTAGCAGACCGCTGCCACCAAGCACTTTTTTTCGTAGCCTCTCAAGAACAACTTCTGGATTTTCGTCTTTGCGTGCGGTATCAGACATGTGCCAATAATATCATTATTGGGTAACCATCATGAAATTGGTTGGTCTTGCTATGATATGGATATCCCCAAAGGAGACGCTCGTAATCGGTACCCGGGCTTCCGAGAACGGCCAATAACGGACACTAGGATAAAAGGCTAGCTATACTTAGGAAATTGAATAATTCTATTTCCAGCTTAATATGCGATTTCCCGAATTAAATTACCATCCTCTAATAATTAATAGGAGGCCAACGGCCTTTTAAATATACTGTTATGAGTCTGCGAGGAGTTTTTAGAAATGTCCTGATAATCTTCCCATTTGCAGGAATAGGAATTGTAATTTCTCTTTCTGCTTATTCAGGATGTCCAATTCTAGATAGTCCTTTTGCCTTCTTAGGTGAAGACTGCCAAACATACGGGGTACATTGGAACAATTTCGCATCTCCGATAGGTATCTTGTCAATATTCTGGATTATCATTGGGCCTGTAATATGGATTGTTTTTCGTATTTTAGAAGCGGTTTTTAAACTAATAAAATCTAATGAACAAAATGCAGACTCATAACATGTGCATGCAGTCGGATCAGCAAACCACTGCGCGTTTTGCTGACCGCTGATGCCAGGCATTAGATGGCAGATACATGAATCCTTGGTCACGAGCGGCGATTGTCATTTCAAAATTCGTTGCCGGGATATTGGGAATTGTCATTATTCTACTGACTATCTCGTACGTCCTTCTATATCGAGGCGAACAGCAATTCTCTGAATATCGATCCGTACAATCTCCGGACAAGAACCACATTTTGACGGTAAATATATCGAACCCTTCGACCCCCTATGGATCGCACGGGATTGAAGTCGTTCTCACTGAAAGCGCCGACGGGGGGTTCGAAACATCGAAACAATTTCGCCTTTCCAATGACGGGGCGAAAATTCAATCACACAATATCGAAATCCGCTGGCGAGACAACGACAACGGCTCCATTTGCCTAAAAGGGGCCGAACAGGCCTCTATGCAGATCACCGTACAAGTGTATGATCGGAAGATAGAAAGTGGATCGGAATCGTGTTAGTAAAATTGGAAATACGCTGCTCGCCATCTATCAAGCGCTTGCTATCGGACAAAGTGCCCGCTACGAAGTAGAGTTGAGTGTCTGCTTTGGAGAGCCCAATACCATCAGTAGTTCTACTTTCGTGGTGCAACAACTGTTACAAGCGCTTGTATTAGTGTATTCAGTACACTAACATATCAATTTCAAGTCCATTGGGGGAAAGCAGATGCACAGTTACGATCACCCTCACCCTGCAGTTACCGCTGACATAGTCGTTTTCACAATACGTGATAACCAGCTAAAACTGCTTCTGATCCGGCGCGCTTACTCACCACACAAGGGAAAATGGGCTCTGCCCGGTGGCTTTGTAAATATGAATGAAAGCCTGGACGAAGCCGCAAGCCGAGAACTTCTAGAGGAAACCGGGGTATCAGGCGTCTATCTCGAACAACTGTATACCTTTGGCAAACCAAAGCGTGACCCGCGGGAACGCGTCATTACCGTTGCCTATTACGCATTGATTCCATCTGACAAAACGCAACTGCAGGCTGCAACCGATGCAGACGCAGTTGGATGGTTTGGTATGGATGAGCTACCAAACCTGGCATTCGATCACGCAGATATCGTAAAAATGGCACATCAAAGGCTGATCGCCAAACTGGATTACTCAACAGTCGCTTTCCAGTTTTTACCCGAATCCTTTACGCTCCATGAATTGCAAAATATCTATGAGATTATCTTTCAGGAAGAAAGCGATAAACGTAATTTCAGGAAATGGATCCTGGGCTTGGGTCAGATTGAAGAGACCGGTGAAAAAAGTACCGGTGGGGCCCACCGCCCGGCAAAACTTTTTAAAAAGAAATTCCCTGATAGGGTAACAATAATTAAATAAATATACGTTCACGCTAACTACCAACCTCTTTTTCTCAATTCATTTTAGGCAAGCACATCAATAGCCACCCTGGCCGCTGAAAATTAGTTAATTACTGGCTTCCGCTTAGGTCTCCCTGGCATTTAATTATGAGCCGTTTTAGGGTCGCTACCTTGTGACTTGAAATAATTCCCAATCTCTCCTTGACTTAGTGTATATATTACGCTAACTTAGTTAGTGTAGCTAAAACACTATCTAGTTAGCAGCTAGTAACTTTTTGTAGGAGGTGTGTCATGTTTATTAATTACTTCAAAGGTGAGCCCAACAAATACGTTATTCGATACAAAAATGGGCGCGTGCTCAAACACGGAGAAGGTTTGGATTTCTGGTATACACCGTTTAATACCTCTATCGCTGTAGTGGACACGGTATCCCAGGATGCCTTATTTATATTTAATGAATCTACCGCCAATTTTCAGGAGGTGGCTATTCAGGGGCATCTGACCTACCGTTTTGAGACACCGCTTGAAGCAGCGAAGTATCTCGATTTTTCTATCGAACCAAAAACCGGTGAGTACCGCAAGAAGGATGTGGAGAAGCTGAGCCAGCGTGTAATCAATGCCGTACAGTCACACACTCGCAAATCCATTAACGCCTTTTCGCTGGATCAAGCATTGACCAGCGCCAAGGAAATATCAAACCAGGTGTTAGCGGCGGTGGGTGACGAGAGCAGCCTGAAAAAGTTAGGCGTTGTCGTAGAAAGCCTGTACTTCACAACAATAACTCCCACCCCGGAAATGCAAAAAGCGCTTGAAGCGGAGTATCGAGAAGGCTTGCAGCGTAATGCGGACAAAGCAATTTACGACCGTCGCGGTGCATCTGTCGAAGAGGAGCGAAAAATTCAACAACGGGAGATGGATACTGAAATTGAACTGGAGGAGCGTCGCAAGGAGCTGGTTGGTATGCAGGCAGAAAACAGCCTGAAATTGGCTGAGGCCGAAGCTAAGGCCGATGAGATGAAACTCAATCCCTACGCCGATTTAGCACCCCAGGCACTGATCGGACTTGCGCTGAAGGAATTTGCCGGTAATGCGGGGCGCATAGGCAGCCTTAATATCACACCAGATATGTTAGGGCAGGTTATTAACTGGGTCGGAGGACAGCGCGATGGTCGCGATAGCAAACAGACCAGTGAGTAATACCAGGACAGCATATGAAAAAGTGGTCATTGTTACCCGTAAAACGGAGCTCGAGGAACTGACGGCACGGTTTAACTCCGTGCCGCAGGCTCAGTTTTACCTCGAGCACGCAGGGCAGGACTTTTCAGCCATCGCTCAATCACATCAGCAATATCATGATGTCCTCAGTGGTATTAGAGAGACCATTCCAAATCGGCTTAAAAGCCAGGTGATCGAACGGGGATTCCTGCCTCAATTCAAATTTGGCGAGGCAGATATGATCATTGCTATCGGTCCCGATGGCCTGGTGGTTAATACCGCAAAGTACCTGGACGGCCAGCCTATTCTTCCGGTGAACCCGGACCCACTGCATATTGATGGCGTATTGCTGCCGTTTGATGCATCTAATTTCACCGATGCTTTTGCAAAAAGCTTAGCTCAGGAGCAGCCAATCAAAGCGGTTACCATGGCCGAATCAAAACTAAACAATGGTCAAAGCCTACTTGGCTTTAATGACTTGTTTATCGGCACACGCTCTCATGTATCAGCCAGATACGACATAGCGCAGGGAGAAAGCCAGGAGTTTCAATCCTCCAGTGGTGTTATTGTATCTACCGGAGCAGGATCTACAGGCTGGTTGCAATCAATTTATGCCGGTGCATCAGGTGTGGTTAAGGCGCTCGGCGGTCATGTCATCGAACCTGTAAACAGTGGCCGCCTACCCTGGGATACGGATCAATTGATCTACGCTGTGCGAGAACCCTTTCCAAGTAAAGTCACCGGCACACAGATCACATTTGGCGTGATTGATAAGTCGCACCCACTAACGATCACTTCGCACATGGCTGATAACGGTGTGATCTTCAGCGATGGTATTGAAGCCGATTATTTGGCATTTAATTCAGGTGCAACCGCCACCATTTATGTAGCTAAGCAAAAGGCTAATATTTTAGTAAGCCAGAATCACTCAGGTTAGGAGATCGACTATGAGCATCTTGAAAAATACATCCATACAACCAGCTACCAATTTATTGGGCACTGGAAGTGTTGCCGCCCCTTCATATTCAAAGTCTGAACGAACGCAGCTCAGAGCGAGAATAAAGCAGTTACTGAATGAAAAAGATGCAGTACTGGTGGCGCATTATTATGTGGACGCTGAGATACAGAAACTGGCTGAAGAAACCGGTGGCACCGTTGCCGATTCACTTGAAATGGCACGATTCGGATCCAACCACCCGGCCTCTACGCTCGTCGTCGCGGGCGTGCGCTTTATGGGTGAGACAGCAAAAATACTCAATCCTGAAAAAACAGTCATTATGCCCACGCTGCAGGCAGAATGCTCCTTGGACATAAGCGCGCCTATCGATAAGTTCAGTAAATTCTGTGACAGGAACCCGGATCGAACTGTCGTTGTTTATGCCAATACTAGTGCTGCAGTCAAAGCGCGAGCGGATTGGGTCGTAACATCAAGTAATGCAGTGGCCATCATTGAATATTTACATGAAAAAGGACAAAAGGTTCTCTGGGGTCCAGATAAGCATTTGGGCCAATATATACAACAAAAAACCGATGCGGACATGTTGATTTGGGATGGTGCCTGCGTTGTACATGAAGCCTTTAAATCCGATGCCTTAGAGAACCTGAGAAAACATTATCCAAAGGCAGCTGTTCTGGTTCACCCTGAATCACCTATGGGCGTTGTTGCGCAGGCAGATGTGGTTGGATCGACCACGAGTCTAATTCAGGCAGTTACTGAATTACCAAATAGCCAATTTATTGTTGCGACTGACAATGGGATTTTTCATAAAATGAAGCAAGTAGCCGGGAATAAGCAGCTGATCGAGGCCCCAACTGCCGGTGTAGGAGCTACCTGTGAGAGCTGTGCGCATTGTCCCTGGATGGCGATGAACAGCCTCAATAACTTAGCAAGTGCTCTAGAAGGGATGAACAACGAAATTATCATCGACGAGGCTACTCGAACAAAAGCGATACAACCATTGCTAAAGATGTTGTCATTTAATGAAAAGCCTGGCAAATCACAGAGGCACTCATAGGCATGTTAGATCTTTTGTTTAAATGATCGGTTGGCGCCCTTACCGGTCAGTTTGGGCTTATGCAACGGGAATGTTCAGGATTGGGAAAATGATGTCCGCATCGTGACCTGCCTGACCTCGTCATATACCAGTTGTGATAGGTCTGATCGCGGGTTGTTGCTGCGCTCGATCAGCACCACTCGCCGGTGGATCGGTGGCGCACCGAATGGCAGGGCGACGACCTCGCCGGCTGGAATCTGGCGTAGCCTTCCCGCAGGTATGACACCCGCCCCGAGACCGGCGCTTGCCATGCCAACCACCGCTTCGGATGAATCCAGTTCCATCGCTTCTTTTACCTTCACGCGGTTTTCTCGTAAAGCTCGATCGATGACTTTGCCCATGCCCGCGTTGCGGTTAAGTCGTATAAAAGGATAGGCGGCCAGAATCTCATGCCACTGCGTCAATCGACATTCGCGAGGTGCAACGACTATCATCGCTTCTTCGGTAATCAGCAATGATTTTAATTCAGGATCGGGTTCCGGTAATTCGGTGATGATGGCCGCATCCAGTTCGCGCCGGCGCACTCGGTTGGCGAGCGCCTCG
>Ga0265303_10000207_pt1 | contig 30783 bp, 30 predicted proteins | sample Helome_2_FD_192494 | JGI IMG/M metagenome (GOLD analysis project Ga0265303, IMG submission 192494) | Marine sediment microbial communities from subtidal zone of North Sea - Hel_20160317 (Illumina Assembly) | ecosystem: Environmental > Aquatic > Marine > Subtidal zone > Sediment ... | reverse complement strand
GTTATGGCAGTAATGCCAGTCGAGGCCGTGACGTTCGACTGCCTTCCTGGCCGCTGCCTCGTTGATGGGTTCGCTACGCATCACGTTGGAACCAGGACTTGCGCGCCTCCTGCTGCTGATCGGTAATTTTTAACACACAGGTGCTTTGCGTGGCAGCCTGCAGCACGACTTCGAACAGACGCAGTTCATCGCGACGGAAGGCATGGACCTGCCAGACTTCCGCCGGGCTTGCCAACAGTAGCCTTTTTTCAAGTTGCCCCAGGTTCAGTTTCAAGCCGTCAACTGCAATGATCTGATCACCGGCTGACAGGCCGGCACTCTGCGCTGATCCGGCTTCGGTAACACGCTGAATCGTGAGCCCGGCTTCGCCGTCTTTCAATACCCCGCCCAGGTCGACCGTGGGCAGGTCGCCCTCGACGTCCTTACCACCCTTGTCCTGTGAATTTTTCGCAGTACGTCGCAGCATCTCGATACCGACCAGGCCAAGCAGTTCGTCCAGGGGCAACTCGCCGGTACTGTAAATCAACTCGTCGAGAAAAGGTTCAAGGTCCTGGCCTGCAATTTCGCTGACCAGCTGCTGGATACTACCGGGCTCGACACCCCTCCCCTGTTCACGATATCCCTTCCACAGGCGGCCCATGACATCATCGAGGCTTTTTTGCGATGCGGTCAGTTCGCGTATTTTCAGGTCGATGCAGGCCGCGATCAAACTACCCTTTGCGTAGTAGCTGACAATCGCGTTGGCCGCGTTTTCATCCTGCTTGTAAAACTTGGTCCAGGTGTTGAAGCTCGATTCCGCCGCGGACTGCCGCAGACGACCCGAACCCCGCTGCACCCGGGTCACGGTTTGCGCCAGCAGTTCCAGATAACTTTCCGCATCGATCAGGCCGCTACGCAGCAACGCAAGATCGTCGTAGTAAGACGTGATTCCCTCAAAAGCCCACAGTAAATCGGTATACACTTCGCGTTGCAAGTCATACGGCTGGTAGACACTGGGCTTGATTCGCTTGACGTTCCAGGTATGGAAATACTCGTGACTGCAGAGCCCGAGAAAATCACGGTAGTCATCATCCACCTTCGATTGCCCGTGTTTTGGCAGGCTTGCACGGCTCGCAATCAGGCTGGTACTGGCGCGGTGCTCGAGCCCGCCATAGCCCTCACCGACGACCATCACCTGGAACTGGTAATAATCCATCGGTGCAGGTTCACCAAAAAACCGGATATGGTGTTCGCAGATTGTTTTCAAATCGGCTGCAAGGCGTGCCTCGTCGCATTCGAAGCGGCCGGTCAGCACGATATCGTGCGGCACCCCACAGGCTTCAAAGGCGATACAGGTGAACGTGCCCATCTCGACCGGGTGATCGATCAGGTCATCGTAATCCAGTGCTTCGTACAACCCAAATTCATAGGGATTCGCTTGCTTGCGTTTGAGCGAGGTCGCCAGGTGCCATTCCTGGCAATAAGTCGCGAGCGGTTTTTCGATCAATACCTCGCAGGGATTGCCACCCTGACCGAGAACCTCGAGAAACACACTGCTGCCGTTGTAGTAGCCGTGGCTCTGATCCAGGTGTGCCGCGCGTACCGACAGGTCTTTCGCATAAACCTTGTATTCGATCGTCAATTCACTCTTAGCGGCAGCGACCCGCCAGTTGGATTTGTCGATCTGCTCGATCCCGAGTTCGCCGTTTTCATCAGCAGCACGCAGGTCGAGCAGGTTGCGCGCAAAGTCGCGAATCATGTAACTACCGGGAATCCAGTTGGGCAGGCGCAGATGCTGCCCCTGCGAATCGGGCTCATCAATACGTATCGATACATCGAAGTAATGGCTACTGGGATTACTACTGGTAATCTGATATCTGATCATTTAGAAAAACTGTTTATCAAGCGTGGCCGAAGTGTATCATTGGCGGCTTTGACGCCAAATCTAAATAGCTGGACAGATGACCGATACCCTTAAACACTTAAACCGCTACTCTACTCCGGCCGCGGCCCTGTCCGAGCCCGCGCCGGATGACAAGCAACTGCGGCTCATCCTCAAGACAGCATTGAGCGCCCCCGATCATGGACGCCTGCATCCCTATCGTTTCATCAGCATTCGCGGCGGCGGGCGTCAAAAACTGTCCGAGATTTTCGGCCGCGCAACGCTTATGCGCGATCCCGATGTCGAGCCCGCCTACCTGAGAAAACAACAGGACAAGCCGTTACGCTCGCCGCTGATCGTGGTCGTCGTCGCGCAATTGATAGAAAGCCCCAAGATTCCGGAGATCGAACAAATGCTCTCCGCGGGCGCAGCCGCGCACAACGTGCTTTTGGCCTCCAACGCGCTCGGCTTCGGCTCGATCTGGCTCACCGGCGCGAACGCCTACGACCCCTATGTCTGCGACGAACTCGGACTCGAGGAAAACGAGCGCATCATCGGCTTCATCTATATTGGCACGCCGTCAATCGAAATCCCTCCGCGGCCCATTCCCGAAGTTTCGACCCACCACAGCAAGTGGGAATAACTCCAGGGCCGGAATGACCTTGCCACTATTGTCTGAAACCGTCTCAGCCGGTGCGAGACAGTTTCAGAGTTCGATGCGCTCCTCTTGGTCGGGATGCCCGTAGGAGCATAAAAATCCGCCGACATACTCGATTGCGGGATCAAAAGGATCACCGACACCCACTTTCGCTTCAACTTCGGCTCGATAATCCTCGGCACTGTCCTTAGGCCGATAACCCAGGTGGGCCACCTTGTGATTGGAAAAGAAGACTTCCCGGTTATCGGAAATACCGTAAACAACGGTGTGGCCGATACGCTCTGATACCAGGCAGCGTTCCACCAGTTGAATCAAGTCATCAAAACTCAACCAGGTCGCCAGGTGCCGTCGATCGGCTGGCTTCGGAAAGCAGGAGTTAATCCGCAGGCAGGCCGATTCAATGCCAAACTTGTTAAAGTAAAGTTTCGCAAGGTCTTCAACAAAACACTTCGAAACCCCGTAAAGTGTGTCGGGGTTATGGGGGGTATCGGTATCAGCCCCGACCTCACGGCGCTCATAGCCGACGGCATGAATTGAACTCGCGTATACGATACGCTTGATCCCATGCCGTCGGGCAGCCTCGTAAACGTTGTAGCCGCCCTTGATAGAGCTCTCGAGGATTTCGGCCCAGGGCCTTTCAACCGGCGCAGCACCAAAATGAACAATCGCGTCACAACCTTCCACCACCTGCATGACAGCATCAAAATCTCCGAGTTCGCAGCTCATCGCCTCTTCATTGTCCGCCAACGCCCCGATGTCGTCGCGGTCGGTGAGTCGCAGGGTTGCCGCCAGCGGCGCCAGGCCCCGGCGCAGTTCTCTGCCGAGATTTCCCGCGGCACCCGTGATTAACAGTCGATTGAAACGTGGCATAGCTTGCTCCTGAAGAAAAACAGCCGATATTGTAGCGCATCTGTTACGGATTCAAGGCAGGGTTTTCCGGGCTGTCGGCGGGTCGATCGGACACCCAGACCCCAGGTCGAATCCCGCTCCCGGGCGGTTATGGTAAATTGATTCAGCTTTAGCCCCGGATCGGTTAAAATCCCGCGACTCAATTCCGATACAGATCCATTTAATGTCCGATTCCAGCGCTGAAGCCAGCGACAGCTCAAATTTTATCCGCGATATCATCGACGCTGACCTGGCCTCGAACAAGGTATCGGCGGTGGTCACGCGCTTTCCGCCCGAACCAAATGGTTACCTGCATATCGGTCACGCCAAGTCGATTTGCCTTAATTTCGGCATCGCGCGCGATTACGGTGGTCATTGCAACCTGCGCTTTGACGACACCAACCCGGAAAAAGAAAGTGTCGAGTACGTGAACTCGATACGACGCGACGTCGAGTGGCTTGGGTTCAGCTGGCACAGCAACCCGTTTGCATCCGATTACTTCGATCAACTCTACGCTTATGCCCTCGATTTGATTAAACAGGGCCTGGCTTATGTCGACGGTCAAAATGCCGATGAAATTCGCGCGAACCGCGGCACACTGACCGAGCCGGGCGTCGATAGTCCCTATCGCGATCGTAGTGTCGAGGAAAACCTGAGCCTGTTCGAAGCAATGCGCAACGACGAGTACAAAGACGGCGAACATGCGTTGCGCGCCAAAATCGATATGCAATCACCGAATATCAATATGCGCGACCCGGTGCTGTATCGCATCCGCCACGCGACCCATCACAACACCGGCGACAAATGGTGCATCTACCCGCTTTATGACTTTACCCACGGACTGTCCGATGCAATCGAAGGTGTCACCCATTCACTTTGCACGCTCGAGTTCGAAGACCATCGCCCGCTTTACGACTGGATCCTGGATAATCTAGAAACCCCGTCACGACCGGTTCAGATCGAGTTTGCGCGCCTGCAACTCGAGTACACACTCACCAGCAAGCGCAAACTCAATACGCTGGTCGACGAGGGGCATGTCAGCGGTTGGGACGACCCGCGCATGCTAACTATTTCAGGCATGCGCCGGCGCGGATTTACGCCCGAGTCAATCGTTTCCTTTTGCGATGCCATCGGGATCACCAAGAAATACAGCACTATCGAAATGGGCGTGCTCGAAAACGCATTGCGCGAGGATTTGAATGCCCGCGCGGTCAGGCGCATGGCGGTCATCAATCCGCTCAAGGTCGTAATTGAAAATTATCCCGAAGACCAGGAAGAATTTTTCAGCGGCGCCAACCATCCACAAAACCCGGATTACGGCACCCGCGAAGTACCCTTCTCACGCGAAATTTACATCGAACACGACGATTTCATGGAAGACGCACCAAGCAAGTTCTTTCGTCTAAGTCCCGGGCGCGAAGTGCGCCTGCGCTTTGCCTATTACATCACCTGCAAGGAAGTCATCAAAAACGAAGCCGGCGAAATCGAGTCGCTGGTCTGCACTTACGACCCGGAAAGTCGCGGCGGCAGCAGTCCCGATGGACGCAAGGTCAAGGGCACCATGCACTGGGTCAGCGCCCGTCACGCGGTGGATGCGCGGGTTAATCTTTACGACCGCCTGTTTACGTCGGCTAACCCGGGGGCGGCCTCGGATTTTCACCAGGCACTCAACCCTGACTCCAATATCGTGATGGATAACGCAAAGTTCGAACCGGCAATTGAACTGGCCAACAATCCGATCGCCTACCAGTTCGAGCGCCTGGGTTATTTCATCAGCGACTATGATTCCACCAACGATAATCCGGTCTTCAATCGCACCATGACACTACGCGATAGCTGGGCCAAGATCGAGCAGTCCCGGTAACTTGAGCAAACCAGTCATCCAGCATTGTTTCGAGCTCCTGTCGCATTTCTCGCTGCGCTTTCAGTATCGAGTTGCCGACTGGGTCGCTTTTATTTTACGCAATACCTCCAACCAGCTTTCACGCCAGGTGCGGGCAAATATTGCGCTTTGTTTTGCTGATTTTGATAAAGCCGAGCAACAGCATCTTTACCGCGAATCAATTCGACAAACCTGTTACACGATGACCGAACTCGCTGCAGTCTGGTGCTGGCCGGTGGAGAAAATCCTGGCGCGGGTCACGTCGATCGAAGTCTGCGAAGAGTTTGATCGTTCCACCCGGGGCAGGATTATCCTCGCACCCCATCTCGGCAGCTGGGAGACCCTGGTCATTTCGCTGGGTAAATCCTGTAGCGCCATGATCATGTATAAACGTCGTAAAAATAAGGTGGTGGATAGTTTCGTCAAGGACGCGCGCGCGCGCAGCGGCGGAAACCCGGTTCCGACCAAGCAGCACGGCTTGCGCAAGCTACTGATCGGATTAAAAGAAGGCGGAAGCCTGATGATTCTGCCCGACCAACAACCCGCCAGAAGCAAGGTTAAAATCGAAGCTGAATTTTTTGGTGTCAGTGCGCCGACCACGACCCTGGTACAGAATCTGTGCAGCAAGGTCGACTGCGACGTATTTTTAGCCAGCATGAAGCGCAGCTCCCCTCCTGGCGAGTTTTCCCTGAGTATTCAGCCACTTGAGCACGAGCGCCTGGCAGCCGATGAAGCCAGTAGCGCCCAGTACATGAACGATCAGATTGAACAGTTAGCCCGCCAGTCCCTGGAGCAATATCAATGGGGCTACCGTCGATTTAGCAACAACGCCTACGCGTCTGTAAAATAAGGATACCCGTTCATGCTGTCCAAGTTTATTGCGGGCTATAACCGCCTGGTGCTAAAACAACCGCTGGCAACGCTGATTGTCATTGCCAGCGTGGTGGTGTTTTTCCTGTTGCATATACCCGACTTCGAGCTTGACGCCTCGGCCGATTCGCTGGTGCTCGAGAACGATGCCAGCCTTAAATCCTATCGCAGCATCCGCGATCAGTACGGATCGGATGATTTTCTCATCGTGACCTATAGCCCGGAGCAGCCGCTTTTTAGCGAAGCGGTGCTCGCCGATATCGCCCAGCTGCGAGATGAACTGGGCCAGCTCGAGCAGGTTGATAATGTCATCAGTATGCTCGACGTGCCACTGGTGGACAGCCCACCTATGACGCTCGCAGAAATCTCCCGTAATGTGCGCACCCTGGAAAGCGATGACATCGATATTGAGCTTGCCGAGCAGGAGATGCGGGGAAGTCCCCTGTACGAGAACCTGCTGGTCAATAGCGAGGGTGATACCACCGCGATACAGGTAAACCTGGTAACCAACCAGCAACTGCTCGACCTGATTAACAATCGCGACAAGCTGTATGAAAAAGTGGGCACGATTCCGGATGCAGCGCTGCGGCTCGACCAATTATCGACACAAATAAAAATCGAAAACCTGGCGCATAAATTAAAACTGGATCAGACCATCGTTGACGTGCGCCGGATCATGGATGCATATCGCGGCAAGGCAACGCTCTACCTCGGTGGGGTTCCGATGATCACGTCCGATTCGATCGAATTTATCCGCAGTGACCTGAAGGTATTCGGTGTCGGGGTTGTTCTGTTTATCGTTATCATCCTCGCATTTTCGTTTAAACATATTCGCTGGGTAGTGCTGCCACTGGCGGTTTGTCTGACCAGTGCCATGGCGATGGTGGGATATCTCGGCTGGTCGCAATGGCCTGTGACGGTGGTTTCGTCGAATTTCATTTCGCTATTACTGATCATCACGTTATCACTGATCATTCACCTGGTAGTGCGTTACCGCGAACTCGCGATGATAGAGCCCGAGGCCAGTCAATACAAACTGGTCAGCGAAACCGTGCAAAGCAAGTTTAGTCCGAGTTTTTACACCGCCGTCACTACCATAGTCGCCTTTGGTTCATTACTGGTAAGCGGGATTCGACCGGTTATCGACTTTGGCTGGATGATGGTAATCGGTATCACAGTTTCATTTGTGCTCGCGTTCACGTTATTCCCGGCAGCCCTGATGCTATTGCCACGCCTCGATTCCGAAACGAAGAAAGACTTAACCGGAAAGGTAACTGCCTCGATCGCCAATTTCATCCAGCATCGAACCCGTGCCACGCTGATGATTTTTGCGTTGCTCATATTGATTGCACTGACCGGCATTCCCAGGCTTTCGGTCGAGAATCGATTCATCGACTACTACAAGGAAAGTACCGAGATTTTCCAGGGCATGACCCTGATCGATACCAAGCTCGGCGGCACCACCCCGATGGACATCACAATCGATGCACCCGCGGATGAAGTCATGGCGGAGGACGAATTATTCTCAAACGGCGATATCACCTCCAACAGCTACTGGTTTAACCGTGATGGTTTGCGTGAAGTGGCCAAATTTCATCAATACCTGGACCAGCTGCCGGAAACCGGCAAGGTATTGTCGGTGCATACCGGGATGCAATTGCTGGAATCCCTAAACAACGGCAAGCCCTACAGCGACTTCAAGCTTGCGGTGGTCTACAAGCGTATCCCTGAAGATGTAAAAAAAGCGCTGATCTCGCCCTACCTGTCGGAAGATGGCAACCAGCTGCGCTTTAGCATTCGCCTCTACGAATCTGACAAAAAATTGCGACGCCAGGAACTGATTGAAAAGATCTACCTTGACCTGACCGGTGAGTATGGCCTTGACCCCGAACAAGTCACCATCTCGGGTATTGCGGTGCTTTATAACAACCTGTTGCAAAGCCTGTTTCGATCCCAGATCCTGACCCTTGGCGCCGTATTTGGTGCAATACTATTGATGTTTATCGCGCTTTTTCGAGCGGTCCGCCTGTCTTTTGCGGCGCTGATCCCGAATATCATTTCCGCCGGACTGATCCTTGGCCTGATGGGATGGATCGGTATCCCGCTCGATATCATGACTATTACCATAGCGGCGATCAATATCGGAATCGGCGTTGACGACTCAATCCATTATATCCACCGCTTTCGCGGCGAGTTTATCCAGGATCGGAATTACTGGGCGGCAATCGGGCGCTGCCACAACAGCATCGCGCGCGCGATGTACTACACCTCGGTGACGGTGGTGCTGGGATTCTCGATCCTGTCCCTGTCCAACTTCATCCCGACCATTTACTTTGGCGTGCTGTGCGGGCTGGCGATGATTACCGCGTTGATTGCCAACCTGATGCTGTTGCCGATTTTGATCGCGCGTTTTCGGTTGAGCTAGACCGATAACACGGTTAGTATTGCCCGCCTCGAAATCCAAACCTACGTCGTATGAACGAAATCCTGATTCCGATCTCGCCCGGCGAATTGCTGGACAAAATCACTATCTTGCAGATCAAGGCGGAACGCATTACCGATCCTGTCAAGGTCGCGAATGTCAAAACTGAACTCGACATGCTGAGCAAGGTATGGGACGAGTCGGTCGAGTCAGACGATGTACTCACAATGCTTAGCGCCGAGCTCAAGTCGATTAATGAGAGACTCTGGGAAATCGAGGATGATATCCGTGACGAGGAACGCAACCGACGGTTCGGTGAGCGTTTCGTGGAACTGGCGCGTGCGGTTTACGTCACCAATGACGAACGCGCCAATGCCAAAAAGAAGGTCAACCTGCACCTGAATTCGACGATCGTCGAAGAAAAATCCTACCAGGATTACAACTAACAAAAACCGACTTTGCGGCTTCCGGGCCACAAAGCATTTCAGCCTCTTCGCCAAACACCCTTCCGGACCGCGCACACGCACATGATATGGATGCTGAGATCCGCGATCCGAAAGTGTTCGTCTCGCGGGTACAGGGGCCGAACTCGCTCGACGTCCTCGAGGCAGCGAGCGAGGACGGTATGCCCGATCCGTTCGGCTACTTCGGAATCGCGCGGGTCAATTTCGGAGGCCAGGAAGTCGTGATCACGCGTACCAGCTACACCAACGAACTCGGATGGGAGTTTTATACCGAGCCGCTGTACGACAGGAAGGCCGAGATCCCGCGCGGCAAACTGGTGAGCATACCGAACCGACCCAAGTAATTTAATTGGTATAAATTTGGTATATTATCGGGATAAAATTTTATTTGAGGAAATTTTAGGAGTGGGCTTTCATCTACTCAATTAAAGCCAAATAACTGATAAATTACTAATTTAAATAGATTTTTTTTACTTAACCTTTAAATTTAAGTGGTATATAAATTTTGATAATCGGTATAAAATCGGTCTTTACAAATTCTCTCATTTCGATACTATTGTGCGTCGGTAATAAATCCGCAGCGAGCGAATATCGTTCCAGACCTATAACTATATTCCTGAGGAGGAGTCAAATGAAATTATCCAAATCCAGATCAATCCGGGCGCTGGTGATCGCCGGGTGCGTTTCCCTGCTTTGCGCAACAGGCGTGGCCAGGGCGGCCGACAGCACCAAGCCAATCGTCATCCCGATTCACAACTGGTCGAGCCAGATCGTCATGGCCTACGTCATTGGCGGCATTTTTGAGAGCATTGGCAATAATGTCGAGTACGTACCCGCCGATTCGCAGGCCGTTTACGAGTCCATACGTAATGGGGACGTAACGATTTCGCACGAAGTCTGGCAGTCCACTTTCGGCAAGTCATTCTACAACGCTATGGCTAAGGGCGGTGTAATCGACGCGGGTAGCCACGAAGCGACCACGCTCGAAGAAATGGGCGTTCCGACCTGGGTCATTGACAAGGGCCTGTGCCCGGGTCTGCCCAATTGGGAAGCGCTCGCGAAATGTAGCGATAACTTTACCACGGCAGATTCCGGCGGTAAGGGCCGTTGGCTGGAAGGTCCGCAAAGCTGGCACGGCGACCTGATGCCGGAGCGTATTGCGGCACTCGGTCTCTCTGACAAGTGGACAGTCAAGTTCGCCGGTGGTGCTGACGCGCTGTGGACCGAACTGGCGTCTGCAAAGAAGGAAGGTCGCGGCACCATCATCTTCAACTGGACCCCGAACTTCACCGATGCCGAAGGCTTCACTTTCATCGAGTTTCCCGAGTACACTCCCGGTTGCCGCAAGGCCGATGGTGGCGACGGCAAGTGCGGATCGCCCAAGGGCTGGTTGAAGAAAGCAGCGAACTACAAGATGCCGAAAACTCATCCCCATGCTTACACCATCTTCTCGCAACTGTCGTTCACGACCACTCAAGTTGGTCAAATGGCCGCGTTGGTTGACGTTGACAAGATGGACCACAAAGATGCTGGCAAGAAGTGGTTAGCAGACAACAAAGACGTCTGGGAAGGCTGGACCAAAACCGGCATGTAAGCCGTTAGCAGGGTTCGAAACGTGAAGTAAAATAACCCCCCCGGCGCAGAACATCTGGCCCGGGGGGGTTTATTAATCGATAGTATTTCCTACCCGCGCAATGTGGTAGTTTTACGACCTGGGGGAGAATCAAAAATATAACTATGTCTACTCAAACTGAAACTTCGTCTTCGGAAGAACCGGTCATCCGTTGTGAATCGGTCTACATGATATTTGGCGACAATGCGAAATCTATGCTGGATAACGCCAATGGCGTTGTCGACCACGCCAAGTTCCACGAAGCCGGCTGCATCGTCGGCGTGAACAATGCCTCGTTCGAGGTGCACAAGGGTGAATTGCTGATCATCATGGGCCTGTCGGGTTCCGGCAAGTCGACGCTGATGCGCTGCATTGCCAGACTGAACGAAGCCACCGCCGGGAAAATCTACATCGAAGGCGAAGATATTCTGGTGATGAACGACAAGGAGTTGATCGACCTACGCCGCAGCAAGATGGGCATGGTGTTTCAAAGTTTCGCCCTGTTGCCGCATAAAACCGTGTTGGAAAACATTGCATTTCCGTTGCAAGTGAAGGGCGTTAGCACCAAGGACAGCATGCAGCGAGCCAAGGAAATGGTCGATCTCGTCGATCTTACCGGGCGCGAAAACTACTTCCCGCGGCAGCTTTCGGGCGGCCAGCAACAGCGCGTCGGCATCGCCCGCTCGCTCGCGATCGAACCCGATATCTGGTTTTTAGACGAACCATTTTCCGCGCTCGATCCACTGATTCGTAAAGAGATGCAGGACGAATTCCTGCGGCTGCAAGATGTCCTCGGCAAAACCATTTTGTTTGTGACCCATGACTTCGACGAAGCGCTGCGCCTGGCCGATCGCATCGCGATCATGAAGGACGGCATCATCGAGCAACTCGATACGCCGGCGAACATCGTGCTCAACCCGGCCACCGAGTACGTGCGCAAGTTCACCGAGGAAGTACCGCGCGAAAAGGTGCTCAAAATCGAGGCGGTGATGGATCTCTACGATCCAAACGAAGATATGAGCGATATGAAGGTTCCAAAAGATGCCATCATCGAGACTGTGGCCGAGTCCATTCTGAATGCCCGCAGACCTGTGACCGTGGTCGATGACACGGGCAAGGCCGTGGGATCATTGCACGCCTCGAAGGTCGTCAGCATCCTGTTCGGAGGCCATGCCGACCACTCGTCCGAACAAGCGTCATGATCGAAGCGCTCCAGCAAAAGAAATACCTGCAGTTTATATTGCTGTTTGTTATTTTCCTGCTGCTGTGCGCCATCGTCGCACCTTCCGAAGGTAACTGGTTGTGGCGGCTACCTCCGTTGATCAAGGAGCTTCCGCACATTATTTATAGTTCGGCCGATTACGTGATGAACGACTGGTGGCTGATCGACGTCTGGGATCCTGATATAGAGGATTTCGAAGAAAAACCAATGATGAACCAGTTCACCCGATCCGCATCCGGCGTGATCCTGTTCCTGATCGAGTTTATTCGCGAAATCTTTCTCGGCGGCGTCAAAACCATCGTCACCTTCAGCGGATGGGACTGGGCCACTGAAAACAAGTGGGCGCGCTGGCCCGCATTGCCGTGGACCGTCGTTGCCGGTGGTGCCACGATTCTGGGTTATGCCCTGGGCGGTTTTCGACTGGCGCTATTTGTCGGGTTTACCTTCGTATACATCGCGGTATTCGGACAATGGGAACCGTCGATGGAGACGCTGTCCTTCGTCTTGATCGCCGCGCCGATTTCGGTGTTGCTCGGTCTGCTAACGGGTGTCTGGGCGTTCAAGAATAAATACGTGGAAATGGCACTGAATCCGATACTCAACGTGATGCAAATCATGCCGCACTTTTCCTATTTAATCCCGGTCGTGGTGTTTTTCGGTATCGGCGACCATGCCGGCGCGATTGCGACGGTCATTTTCGCGACCCCACCGATGGTGCGGTTGACAATACTGGGTCTGAAAAAACTATCGCCCGAGATCGCCGAGGCCGGATTGATGAGCGGTTGCAACAACCGGCAATTGTTGCTCCATGTGTTGATTCCGACCGCGCGGCGGGATATCTTGATCGGAGTCAACCAGGTCATCATGTCCTGTCTGGCAATGGTGGTCATCGCATCGCTGATCGGCGCCAAGGGGCTTGGCAACCATCTGCTGATCGCGCTAAACCAGCTGAGGGTCGGTCAGGCAATCGAGATCGGCGTCTGTATCGTGCTGATCGCGATCATGCTCGACCGCCTGTCGCTCGCCTGGGCTGACAAGCAGGTCGATTACTTCGCCGACCTGTCGTTTGTCCAACGGCATAAATTTTCACTCATTTTCGGGGCCGTTTTCGCCGTAGGCGTGATCCTGGCCTGGATCGGCTCCTTCATATTCAGGGAAGGGTTCAACTATCTCTACCTGATTCCGCATAAAAAAGGTATTACCGCCGAGTTCTTCTTGCAGGCCGGGGTCGACTGGGTCGTGGATGCGTTTTTCTTCCCGCTCAGGGCTTTCAGCGAATGGTTCATCGTCGAGATACTGGTGCCAATCAAGAGCGCCTATCTCGGCATGCCGGTCGTCGCGACATTCACACTGGCGATGGGTATCGGATACATCGTCGGCGGGGTACGCGTCGGCCTGGCTGTGGGTGGTTTTCTGCTGTTCATCGCGCTGACCGAGTGGTGGGATCGCGCGCTGATCACTGCTTACCTGATGACGCTGGCCGTACTGATTTCGACCCTCGGCGGGATAGTCGCTGGCACGCTGTGTGCGCAGCACCCGGTGAGCACGCGAATCATGCTGACGGTATGCGATACCTTCCAGACCTTCCCGTCGTTCATCTACCTGATCCCGGCCATGATGCTGTTCGGCGTCGCTAACGATACGTCGGTACTGATCGCGATCATCATCTATGCCCTCGTCCCGGCCACGCGTTACACGATACAGGGAATGCTGAGTGTGCCGCCCCACCTGTTAGAGGCAGGGGCGATGGCCGGTGTCAATCGAATGCAACGATACCTGTCTATCGAACTTCCAATGGCTTTTCCGCACATTGCGCTCGGTATCAATCAAACCGTGGTGTTTGCGCTGTCGATGGTCATCATCGGCGCGTTGATCGGTACCGACGATCTCGGGCAGCTGATTCTCAAGGCACTTTCGGATAAAGAAGGCGTCGGCAACGGCCTGGTGCTGGGCTTGTGCGTCGCCTTTATAGGGCTCGCCATCGACCAGGTGTTGCGTACCTGGGCCAATCAAAGAAAACAGGCGCTGGGCCTGGCGTAGCGCTGCCATTTCAGTGACTGGAGGAAGGATAGAAACGTGATTAACAGGATTCTGGTAGCAACCGATGCGTCGGCGGCTTCGAACCGTGCATTGGAAATGGCGGCCCAATTTGCCGTACTACACGACGCTGAAATGCTCATCATTCACGTTATTCGCGATATGCAAATACCCTTTGAAATCGATGAAATTCCGGAACTGGAATTCCATCAGATTGAATCCTTTAACGATGCGCGCGAGGAAATTATGCGTAAAATCGCTGAATCTATCTTAAGAACCGCCAAGGAAAAAGCGGAAAAGGTCGGAGCTAAGAAAGTTAAAACCGCGATCGGTACAGGTGATCCTGCAACCAGTATCCTCGGCTTTGCCGAGCGATCGAAAATGGACATGATCGCGATGGGAACTAGGGGTCTGAGCAAGCTGAAGGGCACGATTTTAGGCAGTGTCTCGCGCAAAGTTGCCGACAATGCTGAGACCAGTTGCCTGATCGTCAGATAATCAAACGCGTAAGAGTAAGTGGACTTATTCAGCGATCAACGAGTTTTAACTCGTCCCACCGAATTCGTACCGGGAACCAGATAGTTAAGTATTGGAGTTTGCTGCAGGCCGATTGCGGAAGCTCACTTCTTCAATCTGAGTGTCCATTTTCGATTTAATTGTAAGCAACCTGAAATATGATGCCGGTACCATGGCGTCGTACCCTGGAATCAATCAGAGTCGAATTTCAGGCCCTGATTGCGTATCCTGATCAGTCCGAACAGCAAACTAACAGCGAGGACAATACAATGGCCAAGTTTATATTTGCTTATCACGGCGGCAAGATGCCGGAAACCGAAGAAGAAGGCGCGCAGGTTATGGCCGAATGGATGACCTGGTTTGAAAATTTAGGTGGCGCGGTTGTTGATGGTGGCAATCCCCTCGGCCCATCGTCAACCGTTAACAGCGACGGTTCAGTCACCTGTGACGGGGGATCGAATCCCCTAAGCGGCTACAGCCTGATTAACGCCGACAGCATTGAGCAGGCTACCGACCTGGCAAAAGGTTGCCCTATTTTGAAAGCAGAGGGTTCAGTCGAGATTGCCGAGGCAATGGATATGTAACCAACCGGCGGCGTTAGTAGGCCGCATGTAATTTCTGTTGCGCGCCCTCGGCGAACGCGGCGGCCTGGTCCTGTCTGACGCGGGCGTGGAGCTTGAGATCGGCCGGATCGAACAAACGAGTGGGTGGGGAGACATGAATCCAGTTTTTGCCCTCGTCAATACCCCGAACCAGCATCGCGTAATCGCGTTTCGCGACCAGTTGTTTTACCTCCGGAATCAGGAATCGAAGTGCCAGGCCGATGCGATCGTGAGCGCTACAATTCGGACCCGAGGCATGGAACATTCGACCGTGATGAAACGAGACCTGCCCCGGCTTCAATACGACATCGACCGCATCCTCGGCAGCAACATCAACCGCTAATTCCTGTCCCCGCGATAACAGGTTAGTGGTGTCAAGGTATCTCGATGTGGCAATATTTGTTGATGATGCGAACCCGCGACAAACTGCATGCAGCCCGACTCGACATTGACGTCAGACAAGGCTAGCCATGCAGTCAGCTCATCGTTGGTTTCTCCGAGCCCCCAGTAGGTCAGGTCCTGGTGCCAACTGACGATCTTGTCAGTATGTGCACCCTTGATAAAAAATTCGGCGCTCCACAGCAGGATATTCGGACCCAGGATCGATTCGACCCGGTCGAGCAGTTGCGGCGACCTGGCCACCTCGCTCACAAATGGAAGCAGGTAATGCGTATTGGCGCGCAGTAACCGGGCCAATTCAGATTCAAGTCCTTTCTCGTGCGCCACCACACCTGCCTGTTCAAGTTCGCCGAGGATAGCTGACACCCGGTTTTTATCGAAAACTTCCAGCGGAAACAGGAAACCATCCTGTTGATATTGATCGACTTGATCAGGCGTGAGCGCGTATGTCATTACCAGGTCACCAGCTCATTCGGCAGATGGTCGATTCTATTCATGTACACCACGTTATGCGAGCCGTTGACAAAATCGATACGTGATATCGAGGTGTTATGAAAGGCCCAGTTGGCAACCCAGTGATTATCATAGTTGGGCTGGTGTCTTACCACGCCCATGAGTTCATTGACGAATTGATCGATAAAATCTCCGTGTGCCACCAGTGCAATGGACTCGTCTCTCTGATCCAGTCGCTGCCTGATATCGTTTACTACCTTTTGCATGCGCGTGATAAAGGCAGACTCGTCTTCAACCGGGCGACTCCACCAACCCTCATCGTTAAATTCTTCGGGCAGCTTGAGTCGTGGAAAACGCTGCTCGAAATAATCCCGACCGGGCCCAGGCAAACCCTGCAGATTGCCGTCGCCATCGACATCGTAAATGCCGTACTTTTCAAAAATATCGGGGAGTGCCCGCAACTCAAGATCACAGGCTGCGGCAATGTACTCGCCGGTAAGAATCGAACGCGTCATCAGGCTGCAGTAAATGTGAGTTAGCCCAAAATGAAATTCTTCGGCCTGGTTGAAGGGATGCTGACGCGGCTCTGCCTGCGGGTGCGCCAGGTGCTCGGCAAGTGTCTCCGCCTGGCGATGGCCAATAGCTGTAATTTCGGGATCGGGCTTGCGCCCGGTCACATGGTCGTTACCGTCCCAGATTTCATTATTTGCCGACTGTGCGTGTCGGATCAGGTATAGCCTTGCCACAACTAACGCTCTATCCCAAGACGCTCTGCCGCTTGCTGCGGCGTCGCCAGTTCGCGACCGAGCTCACGGATGATGCGCACCGCGCGCTCGACCAGTTTCAGGTTGGTCGCAAACTCACCCTTGTCGAGATAGAGATTATCCTCCAGCCCGACGCGGCAGTTGCCACCCTGGCTCGCGGCCTGGGCCACGATTGAAAATTCCATGCGCGAAATACCGAAAGCGCTCCAGTTCGCATCCTCAGGCAACAATCCTTTCATGACACTGAGTATCTCGGGCGTTGCCGGCGATGCATGTGGAATGCCAAGACAAAGCTGGAACATAGGCGCACCATCGATCAGGCCTTCTTCGATCAGTTTATGCGCAAACATGATATGACCGGGTTCAAATACTTCGAGCTCGGGCTTTACGCCAAGCTCACGAATACGCTGCGCCATGATGCGCAAATGCGACGGAGTATTAACGAAGATGGTTTCACCAAAATTGAAGGTGCCCACGTCGAGCGTACAGATATCGGGTCGCAATTCCTCGACGTGATGCAGGCGATCAAGCGGTTGTACCAGGGTTGTTCCGGGACCACCGACGGCGGCGTCCTCCTCGCCCGGTGCGAAGCGCGCTCCTTCGCTGGTGGTGAGGTTGATCAAAACATCGCTGCCAGAATCACGGATACGTTCGACGACCTCGCGAAACAGCGCCGGATCCCCCGAGCGCATTCCGGTTTCAGGATCGCGTACGTGGATGTGGACGATCGCCGCACCTGCCTGCGCAACCTCGATGCAGTCGCTCGCGATATGTTCGGGTGTAATCGGATAGTCAGGGTGCTTGTCCTGGTTATTGTGCCCGCCGCTAACGGCACAGGTCAGTATCACTTGGTTAGACATGGGTCTTATTTCCCCTTGAAATGCGGCGCACGTTTTTCATTGAAAGCTTTAATCCCTTCGCACCGATCGTCGGTTGGTACCGTGCGGTTATAAGCTTCAATCTCAAATACAAGACCGTCTGCGAGCGACATTTGCAAGCCCCCATGAATCGCCTGTTTTGCCTGGAGTACCGCTATCGGTGCATTGGCGGCAATGCGTGTAGCCGTCTGTAACGCCTCCTCAAGCAACCTGCCAGGCGCAAAAACTTCGTTCACGAGCCCCCAGCGCTGTGCCTCCTCGGCGCTGAAATGCCTTGCCGACAATATCAGTTCCTTGGCTCGACGCTCACCCACGGCTCGTGCCAGGGTCTGGGTACCGCCGGCCCCCGGGATTATTCCGAGACTGGTCTCGGTCATCGCGAAACGCGCATTTTCTGACGCATAGACAAAATCGACGGCTGCTGCGAGCTCACAACCACCCCCAAAAGCGGCGCCATTAACTGCAGCAATCAATGGAATCGAACAATCGATGATCGCGCGTATCATGCGTTCGTAAATGAGATGTTGTTCGGTCCAGGCTTCATTCGTCATACCGTCGCGTTGTTTCAGATCGCCCCCCGCACAAAATGCCTTGTCGCCGGTTCCGGTTAAAATAACACAGCGATTGTCGCCGGGCTCCAGTGCCAGGGTTTCAAAGCAATGCATCAGCTCGGTTGCCATCTGCGTATTAAATGCATTGGCGACTTCGGGCCGGTTCAGCGTGATTTGCAGGACGTATGCGACCGGGTTTTCCAGCACCAGCGTTTCATAGATTTGATCGGTCATGCGCGGTGGCAATTTTGCTCCAGGTTCGGCACTATATAGTACTTGATTCAATCCTGAAGGGGGAACAATAGATGAATCCAAATCAAGACGATAAAACCACTACGAAACACCTGGTTTATACTTTCATCGCTTTCGTGGTTTTGGGTGTTTTGTTAATCATCGGCGCCAATATGGTCGGCTGAAAATCCGGCTCCTGTTATTTTAACCCGCGTCCAGCCCAAAGCCGTTCCGGAATCAAGTGCACCTTTCAGCCAGGTGGTTCTGGATGACCAATACGCCTTCCTCTCGGGACTGGTCGCAGCAGACTTCCCGGCCGGCCTTGAGGTACTGGGTGACGTGGAAGCCGAAACTCGTGCCATATGGTCCGCGATCGGCAGCATTCTCGACGAGTTAAGCCTCTCTAAAAATCAGATCGTCAAAGTCGAAGTCCACCTGACCGATCTGAACGATTTCGATGCGATGGATACCGCCTACCGGGATTTTTTCGACGGTGACACCTACCCGGCACGCACCACGACCGAGTCGCAACGCCTGTTTGGTGGCAGTAAGGTCGAAATTACCTGCCAGGTCAGACGCTAAATCCTTAGCCTACCGCCCCACCGGCCATTACCATGTCAGCCGCCGGATGTTCAAACCTGGCAGCAAGGATGCGCAGGCTATTGTGAAACTCGTCTCTATTCACCGAACACTGTTGTAAATGCCGCGCGCCTGCCTGCGGATCAAATGCCTGCCTGCCATGCAATACGCGGTGATTGTCGAATACATGCAGGTCTCCGGGATTCATGCGATAACAATGAACCATGTCCTCCGAGTTGATTATTTTCCACAGCTTTCGAATCGCCTTGTAAACCGGTTCAATGGTTGCGGCCGGCAAATCCTGCGGCGGCAGGGTCCGATCGGTCCAGCGCACCCCAACCACGTCACCATCGATGTCGGTGACGAGCATCCGCGTGTGGCTACGCATATCGTCAAGCGGCATTGCACGACGCTGAAAGAAAACCGGTACCCTAGTCAAAACCTCGAACGACTCGAAGTCTGCCTGGCGCAATTCCTGTGCCGCCTTGAAACCGTCAACGAGGGTCGACTCGCCACCCTCAGCGGATGCAACCAGGCAATGAAAGAAAGAGATACCCGGTGCATCGTGCCGATAGCTTTCGTCGGTATGTGGTGGCAGGTAGTGCCCTGTATTCGAGCCCAGGTTTCGGTTGGCATCTGACTTCACGTCGAAGATCCTGCCGTAATTGTTGATATGCAACGGCCCGAAACCAGTTGCAACCCGGGCGATGCTGCCGGGCTCGGTCGGTACTCCCTGTATCTTCGCGACACCATAATCACGCACCGCCAACAACAGATCGAGTTGATCGTTTTCGGATTGGTTATCGTCGTAATTGAAAACAGGAATATCGGTCGCGGAATCGCGATTCCACAACACGGGTTGATGTTTGCGACGCTTACGAGCGTCATCATCGTACGCGGATTGGCGCAGGATCTCGAGGCTATGGCGGGTTTGCAGTGCGCCGTCACACCAGTGAATCACCAGCATTTCACCGTCGATCGCGCAATCGCCAATCGCCAGTGACTCGGGATCATCCGGCAGCAGGTCGACCTTGACGCTGGTATCGTTCGGCATTCCATTTGAGCAACGCGCACTATGTCGCAACCAGACATAGTGAAAACTATGCGCCGCACAGTCATCCCAGGTGACCGTGAGTTTGCGCTCGCTCGCGTTTAATACAACTTCAGGCAAGGCAAGCGATGTTCGGGTCATGGTTTGCACATTCCGGCCAGGTAGCGGGTAAATTGCCACAGGTTACGTTCGATCGGGTGATAAGCGCCTGCAGGCAAAAGCGGTGAAGCGCTACCACGGTGCAGGGCCTCGACCAGGACTTTATCTTCGCCATTGGCAACCTCCATGTAATGCTTGAACTGCGTCAGCCAGTCATCGAAATCTGCTCCGCTGACGTCGGCCAGAACTTCCGGCGGTACTGCCAGGCTCCAGGTGGCGTGCATTTTGTCAATCCCTCGCGGCTGCACCGATATATACCAGAGATAATCCGGCATCAGCGTGACCAGGTGATTCGGAAATACGCAGAAATCGATCATCATGCGGCGCCACTCACCCTCGAGCCGATCGTTTTTCGGGTGCGCGGCGCCAAGCCCTGTTTCGGCCGCCTGGGGCGCGCGGTGATAGCAGTAATGGGCACTGTCTTCGCCACAGACATAGTCCTGCGGCGGCTTGTTATGCTGTGCGAAAGTTTTACCATGCGCGATTGGCACGTGGTAGCTCTCGGTGAAATTTTCGATCAGGTTTTTCCAGTTGGCGCGCCATTCCATGCTTTCGCGTAACACGGTCTGGTAACAGGTCATGTCGTAGCGACCGACCACCTGCTCGCGCAGCGGTGCGAGCGCTTCGCCAAGCTGCGTGGACGGATTTTCCGCCAGCGTCACATAGATAAAACCTTCCCAGGTACTCAGCTGCAGGGGGCGGAGCCGATGCCGGGTTACATCAAATCCGTCTTTCATCTCCATGTAAGGCGCTCGTATCAACTGGCCCGAAATATCGTAAGTCCACGCATGGTAACGACAGGTGAAGCGTTTACCCGAACCCTTGTCATCCGGCACCAGGCACGCGAAGCGGTGCGCGCAGGCGTTAACAAAGGCCTTGATCTCGGTATCTGGCTGGCGCACCACGAGCACCGGCACCTCGGCAATCTGGTGGGTCAGGAAATCACCGTTAGCCGGTATTTCATCTTCCCGGCCGACGCAACTCCACTCTTGCTGGAAAACAGCCTCACGTTCGAAATCAAGAAACTCGAGCGAATGATTGGCCGACGGCGGTATCGGGCGTGCCTGGTCGAACGGCAGTGCGGCCGCGGACTGCAATTCCTCCAGTACGGTCGCGAGCGGTGTATTGGTACGCGGATTTCGATGCATGTCGTGGCCAAGCATAATATAGGGACTTCCAAATATTAACTGCTTTATACTATTTCGACTTGCAACCGAGGATCGTCGATGAATGAATTATGGCGCTTAGGCGCAGCCAAAATGGCAACACGGGTTGCCAATCGCGAAATTTCAGCGACCGAGGTAACCGAGCACAGCCTGCAGCGACTGCAGGCCGTCAATCCCGCTATAAACGCCGTGGTGCAGCAGATGCCCGAGGCCGCACTCGCTGCAGCGAGTGCCGTCGACGACGCAATCGCCAATGGCAGGTCACCCGGAATACTAGCCGGGGTGCCGGTAACGATCAAGGTCAATATAGATCAGCAGGGTTTTGCCAACACCAACGGCATACGTATTCAACAAGATCACTTTGCGGAGCAGGACAGCCCGGTCGTAACGAACCTGGTTAAGGCTGGCGCCATTATTGTCGGTAGAACCAATACCCCTGCCTTTTCGATGCGCTGGTTTACCCGCAATTCACTGCATGGTCATACCCTGAATCCGCGTAACAAGAAGCTGACGCCCGGCGGGTCTTCGGGTGGCGCTGCGGCTGCCGTAGCATCCGGCATCTGCGCCATCGGGCACGGCACCGATATCGCCGGTTCGATCCGTTATCCCGCTTATGCCTGTGGACTACATGGTATTCGCCCGAGCCTGGGTCGAGTTCCGGCGATCAACCTGTCGCTGCCAGATCGACATATCGGCGCGCAATTAACCGCGGTGTCAGGACCCATTGCACGCAGCATAGAAGATCTGAGGCTCGCTCTCGAGGCCATGTCGGCGACCAGCGAACTCGATCCCTGGTGGGTGCCGGCACCGCTCGAACAGACGCCGGCACCGAAACGGGTAGCCTTGTGCATCTCGCCCGATGGTCTTGAAATTACCCCTGAAGTCGAAAATGCATTGCGCGAGGCCGCAATACAGCTTGCGGATGCGGGTTGGGAAGTGACTGAAGTCGATACCCCGCCGATGCGTGAGGCGATGCAATTACAACTGTTGTTATGGATGTCGGAATATCATTACAACGGTGGTACCGCGGTCAAACAGGAAGACGACCCCGACGCCAATTTCGTATACGCGCAATTGCGCGAAAACTGCCCGACACCCACGCTTGAAAGCCTGATGGAAGCGTTGCAGCAAAGAATAACGCTTGCGCGTGAGTGGCAACTGTTCCTGTCGAAGTACCCGGTCCTGCTATGTCCGGTTTCAGCGGAGCCGCCCTTCCCCGATATGCTGGACGTTGAATCACCCGAGTCTTTTCGGCGGATACTCGAGGCGCAAATGACACAAATTGCACTGCCCCTGATGGGCATGCCGGGGATATCGGTCGCCACTGGCAGTGATGCTTCCGCCCCCATGGGTGTGCAACTGGTCGCGGCGCGCTTTCGTGAAGACACTCTGTTCGCTGCCGCAACCGATATCGAGTCCCGCAATGCGCCGCTCGAAATTGCAAATCCTGATTGAACACGGCCGTTGACAGGTGCAAAATATCGACCTGTTAGTGAAGCAGGGGTAAACCATGGCAACAGGCTGGGCACGCGACGGTGCGGTGCAGGATCAAATCGATGCCAGCGTCGAAGACGCGGTCGAACTGGCGCGCAGCCGTTTACCGAAAGGTGAGAGCCTGACCCATTGCGAGGAATGCGGTGCCGATATTCCCGAGGCGCGTCGCAAGGCTATCGTGGGAGTGCGCCTGTGTATCGCCTGTCAACAGGAACTCGACCAGATGCAGGCAACCCAGGGTGGCGTCAATCGCAGGGCCAGCAAGGATAGTCAGTTACGCTAAACTCTAGCTGTGGAGAAATCAGCTATGTCACAGAATCCCGCCTGTACCGAAATCATCAATCACGCGCGCTATCCCATCGATGAACCCGAACATCCCGGGCGGCGCGAGATAATAGAACAGATCAGGGCCGGCCTCGATGACGATGGCTGCGCGGTTATCCGCGATTTTTTCAGTGCTGCTGGTCTTAATACTTTACTTGCCGAAGCCGATGAACGTAAATCGCAGACCTATTACTCGGAGCGCAAACAGTGTAATGTTTATCTTAACGACGGCAATCCCGAGTTACCCAGGGACCACCCGCTTAATATTTTTATTCCACGCACCAACGGTTTCATTACTGCCGACCTGTTTGGCGATGACACTGCCGCGCATGGGCTCTATTACTGGGAACCGTTAAAACAGTTTCTCGCCGAATGCCTGGGCAAAAAAGAATTATTCATTTACGAAGACCCGGTATCAAACATGATTGTTAATGTCGGCAAGCCCGGACAACAATTCAACTGGCATTTCGACACCAATGAATTCACCATCACGATGTTACTGCAACCGGCCGAGAGTGGCGGGCATTTCGAATACGTTCCGGACTTGCGCAGCGCGCAGGACGAGTGCTACGACGATGTTAAGCAGGTGCTCGATGGTGACCGCAGCCGTGTCAAGCGGCTCGAGCTGAATGCCGGCGACCTGCAGTTTTTCCTCGGCCGTTTTTCGCTGCACCAGGTCACTGCAAACAGCGGCAACACGGACCGCCTATTACTGATCATGTCGTTCAGTGAAAAACCCGGCATGATCGGCAGCATGGCGCGGGTCAAAGACCTGTACGGCAAGGTCACCGACGCGCACGCCGAAAACCGGGTGCGTGCCGATAACCTGGTGGATTAAATAACCAGGCTACTTGCGCGCGGGCAAATACCGGGCCAGGCATTCCGGCACCGGCACACTACGGTGCTGCTCCATGTCCATCACCAGGCTGGTTGCGGTGCCGTCGATGGCCACTCCTCCATCAGACTTGATAACCTGTTGTGAAAGGGTGAAGCTCTTGCTACCGCGCTCGACCGGCCGGGTGGTAATTTGCAGCGCTTCGTCGAGGAAGCATTCCAGGCGGTAATTGAAATTTATGTTTAATACCAGGGTCGCGAGGTTCTCGGCCCCGCTCCACGGGCGTCCCTCCCAAAGCCCCGCCTCGGCATACCAGTCGTCTCGCGCATACTCGAGAATCTGCAGCGCGAACACGTGATTGAGATGCCCGAGATCATCGACCTGGGCAGGCGCCACCCTGACGCTCGAAACACTTTCCATAACAATTCTGGTTCTTTGTACTAAACTTAATCTTGGAAGATAAACCAATTCCCAGTTCCCGGGAAACAAGGAATCGTTATTACTTGGTCCGATTACCCCGGAAAACAAGCTGCTCGCACTGCGTAAGCGCAGTTTAATCGTGCGTTTTACAGCGGCAGGAGGAATCCAATGCGATTTTTAAAGAACCTGTTCAAAATCACCCTGGTCATCGGTTTATTTGCCGGGATTACCGCCTGTGCCGACAATACGAGTAGTGATGACGGCAGCAGTTTCCTCATCCCCGATACATCACCACCGGTGATTACCCTGCTCGGTGCGACACCGGTCAATATTGAACTGGGCACGCCTTACGTCGACGCCGGGGCAACCGCACTGGACAACATCGATGGAGCCGTGGCGGTGACAACCGGCAACCCGGTCGACGTCAACGTGGTCGGCGCCTACACGGTGACCTACGATGCCACCGATGCGGCGGGTAACGCCGCAGTCCAGATGACCCGGACCGTCAACGTGACGCCGGATGTTACGCCGCCGGCGATTTCCCTGCTCGGTGCGACGCCCGTCAGTATTTTACAGGGTATGCCTTATGCAGACGCGGGCGCGAGCGCGCTGGACAATATCGATGGAGTCGTGGCGGTGGCGACCGTGAATCCGGTCGATGTCAACGTGGTCGGTGCCTACACGGTGACCTACGATGCCATCGATGCGGCGGGTAATGTCGCTACCCAGGTGACCCGCACCGTCAACGTGACTGTGATCCCGGATGTCACGCCACCGGTGATTACCCTGCTCGGCGCGACACCGGTCAATATTGAACTGGGCACGCCTTACGTCGATGCCGGGGCGACCGCGCTGGACAATATCGATGGCCCGGTGGTGGTGACAACCGTTAATCCGGTCGACGTCAACGTGGTCGGCGTCTACACGGTGACTTACGATGCGACCGATGGAGCGGGTAATGCCGCAATCCAGGTAACCCGCACTGTCAACGTAACGCCGGATATCACGCCACCGGTGGTCACCCTGCTTGGCGCGACGCCCATCGATATTGAACTGGGCACAGCTTACACCGATGCGGGCGCAACCGCGCTGGACAATATCGATGGTGTCGTGGCGGTGACAACCGTTAATCCGGTCGACGAAAACACTCTGGGTTCCTATACGGTGACCTACGACGCCGCCGATGCGGCGGGCAATCCTGCCGCCCAGGTGACCCGCACCGTGAATGTGACCCCGGATGTCACGCCTCCCGTGATTACCTTGACCGGGGCAACGCCCGTCAATATTGAACTGGGTACGCCTTACATCGATGCAGGGGCGACTGCGCTGGATAATATCGATGGTGCCCTGGGAGTGACAACTGTTAACCCGGTCGACGAAAACACTCTGGGTTCCTATACGGTGACCTATGATGCCACCGATGCGGCGGGTAATGCCGCCGTCCAGGTGACCCGCACCGTGAACGTGAACCCGGTGGCGATCACGTCGTTTGAATTGATCGACCCGACGCCGGGTGCAGGAGACCAGTTTGGCCAACTAGTGGCCATACTCGCGAATGGGAACATTGTCGTTTCGGATCCGTATGACTCCAGCATTGCTATTAACAACGGTGCTGTTCATCTTTACGATCCGGTCACGCAAACGCTTATCAACAGTATTTATGGCGATAACGCCGGTGACCAAATGGGATTCGGCAGTATTACCGCGCTCGCGAACGGTAACTTTGTAATTGCTTCGCCGCTTGATACCGTGGCTGGCATATTGGCAGCCGGCTCGGTGCGACTGGTCAACGGCACGACCGGCGTTGAAGTACCCGGTAGCCTGGTCGCGGGCGACAATTTCGGCGATGGCATTGGGATAGGGGGGATCACGGCACTGGCGAATAGTAACTACGTGATTGCTTCATGGTTCGATACCGTTGTCGTTCCGCAGGCTGGCTCGATACAGCTGATCAATGGGACCAGCGGTGTTCAAGTCGGTACCACACTAACCGGCGACAATTCATCTGACAGTATTGGAAGCGGCGGTATCACTGCGCTGACGAATGGTAACTATGTGATAAATTCGCCCTCTGATGACGTGGCCCTGGCGGCCGATAACGGCTCGGTGCGCCTCGTCAATGGCCTGACAGGCACCGGCGTCCCCGGGGGCTTGATCTCCGGTGACAATAGCGGTGATGGCCTGGGATCCGGTGGCGTCATCGCTTTACCGAACGGTAACTATGTGATTGGTTCACCCTCAGATAACGTTGGCCTGACCGATAACGGCTCGGTGCGCCTCGTCGATGGCGTAACCGGGGTTGAAATACCCGGCGGTCTGATTGTTGGCGACAACGCGGGCGATAGCCTAGGTTTTGTCACCGCACTGCCGAACAGCAACTATGTGATTAGTGCGATGGCAGATGATGTTGTCGGACCCGTAGTCGATGCGGGTTCCGTACGCCTGGTTGACGGTGTAACTGGCGCTCAAATAGGTGTCGCGATCGAAGGCGATAACGCGAGTGATCAGTTGGGATTTGGCGACACCATCGCGCTGGCGAACAATAATTTCATGGTTGCGTCGATCTTCGATGACGTGGGCCTGGCCAATAATGGCTCGGTGCGCCTGATTAGCGGCACCACCGGCCTCGAAATCGGCGTGATTACGGGTGACGATGCGAACGACCAGCTCGGATTTAGCGTTAACGGTATCACCGCACTGGCGAACAATAATTTCGTGATTGCTTCGCAGCTTGACGACGAAGGCCTGGCCGATAACGGTTCAGTAAGCCTGATCAATGGCGTAACCGGGGTTCCGGTGGGTGGCGGCACGATTACTGGTAGCACCACGAACGATCAACTCGGTTCCGGCGGCATCTTTGCGCTGACGAACAATAACTATGTCATTGTTTCACCGCTTGACGACGAGGTGGGAGTCGATCTCGGCACAGCGCGCCTGGTTGACGGCGCCAGTGGCACTCAAATCGGCGCCAGCATAGCGGGAAGCGTTGCCAATGACTTGAACCTGGCGACTGTAACCGGTTCAGCCGCCGGAGATTACTATATTCTTGCTATGAGCTTTGCGGATAACAACGCTTTGACAAATTCGGGTTTTGTGCGCCTGATCGTGCCATAGGTAAGAGTTCAGCTTTGCTACAGCCTGAGAGTCTGAATTGAGTAGAACTAGAGTACGGTGCGGTTACGCACCGTTCTGCTCGCGCGACGAGCTCGTCGATTCCCATTCGATAAAGCGGTCGATATCGCTTTTAACGGAACCCAGTATCCACCCGATTAGCGCGGCATCATCAATAAACCCGAAGCCTAAAAGAAAGTCGGGAATTAGATCGAGCGGCATCACAAAATAAATAACCGTCGCGATTATCGACACCAGGCTTCCCCACGGTATATCCTGGTACCGACCAGTGGCATACGCTCTAAGAAGTCTCAGGCAAGCCATTAGTGAGTTCCAGACTTCTGCTAAGGGGCCCTTCCTGGAATCTGCCTTTCTCGCCGCCTTATCCAGCAAATCATTTAATTTATCCGGATCATTCGCATACTCCGATGCCTTGCTTTTTGCAGACTTGTAGGACGAACTCTTTTTTACGTTTTCGCCAGAGATTTTCTTACTCATCATATTTTTACCAAATGATCTGACGGGTGTGTTACCGGCAGGCTTCCAACTCCCGCGTGGTAAAGTCCTCGGACCACTGTATGCGTAACTTGCCGTTGTGCAACTTCAGCGCAACCTGGTAGTCGCGCAAATTATCTTCGCCGCACTGCGCAAAAGCGAACGCCGGCTTAGCGCCGGTCTCGCTGTTTGCTCATACCATACAAGATGACAAATGACGATATCTATGTTTGTGGCACCGGTGATGCGCTTAATCATTTCCACGATTCGTTTCAGCAGGGCCAACCACCCATGGTACCTGCAACAACATAGCGTTAGTCGATGAAGCGCCGTTATATCACTTCGCCCAGCTTGTCCAGAATATTGCCCCACCCGCCTTCGTGATCCGAACGAGCCTCTTCATTCAGGAACTTCACGTGAGTCAATTCAACATTGGTAGTGTTGGCATCGATCACCTTGAAATCCAGCGTTACCCTGCTGTCATCAGTCGAGTACGGGGATTCCCAGCTGAAAACAAGCCGCCTGGGACGATCAACAGTCAGGTAACTGCCAGTGTGTGGGATCTTGTCGTTGCCGACATGCATGATGATGGTGAAACGGCCGCCTTCACGAGGATCGTTTTCAACCTCGGGCTGCGACATGCCAAGGGCTGGCAGAATAAACTGCGCCAACATTTCGGGATCGAGCCAGGCGTCGAACACCTTTACGATCGGTGCGTTAATGGTTTTATTCAGGTTTACGGTCAGGTCGGTCATTCTTTTTCTCCTTCATTCAATACATCATCGAGTTTATCCAGGCTTAACGCCCAGATTGATTTCAGCGATTCGAGCCAGTTAGACATCAACTCAACCTGGCTCAAATCTGCTTCGATCCAGTGGATTCTGCCGCGCATTTTACGAGTGACCAACCCTGCACTTTCGAGCACTTTAATATGTTTTGAAATCGCATTCAGTGACATATCGTAGTGATTCGCGAGGTCGGTTACGCGACTGGCGCCTTGCTGGCATAGCTGGGTTAATAGCGCACGGCGTGTGCTGTCGCCCACTGCCCTAAGTAATTTTGAGAGTTTTTCGCTATTAGAATATTCAACCATTAAGTTGAATATAAGTAAATGAACAATAATTGTCAACCTTTTAGTTGAATATATATTCGACCCTTGGAAAATTCATGTTGCAAATCGAGCCGTTACGGTGATCTACTCGCGGTATTGGGCACAATTAAAAGAGGAATACGAATGAGTGGTCAACAGCGCAAAATATCCTTGTTTCGACTGGACGGTAAGGTCGCACTGGTCACCGGCGCCAGCAAGGGCATCGGCGAGGCCATGGCATACGCGCTGGCCGGTTTTGGTGCCAGCGTTGTCGTTAGCAGCCGCAAGCAGGATGCTGTTGACGAGGTTGCCGATTCCTTCAAGACAGACGGCCTGAAAGCCACCGGTATCGCTGCCAACATGGGCAATATCGAGGACATCCAGTCACTTGTCGACAAGACCGTTGAGGTTTACGGTGGTCTGGACATTATTATCAACAACGCCGCCGCCAACCCGGTGTTCGGCCCCGTGCAAGATACCGGCGAAGGCGCCTTTGAAAAGATTATCGACGTCAATTTGAAAGGGCCATTTGAACTGTGCAAAAAAGCCTACCCGATCCTGAAAAAACGCGGCGGTGGTTCGATCATCCATATCAGTTCGATCGGCGGATTGACGCCCGAAGCCGGTATCGGCATCTACAGCGTTAGCAAGGCCGCAATCATCAACCTGACTCAGGCGATGGCGCAGGACTGGGGTGCTGACAATATCCGCGTCAATGCAGTTTGCCCCGGCTTGATCAAAACCAAATTCAGCGAAGCGTTATGGAACGACAAGCATTCGCTCGATCGGTTCGTTAAACGTATCCCACTCGGCCGGATTGGAGAGCCTGATGACATAGCGGGGCTCGCAGTTTACCTGGCTTCCGACGCTTCGGCTTACTGCACCGGCGGGGTTTATATGGTCGATGGCGGTTATGCGGCGAATTAATAACTGCCCAAACCTTTCGCGTAAAGGAAAATAATATGAAGCAAATTCTAGGCACCATGACTTTTGGCGATCAGGTTGACCAGGACACTGCCCAGGAAATGCTGGCGCAGTTTACCGGATCAGGCAATTACGAAATCGATACCGCCCACATTTACTGTGACGGCCGCACCGAGGAAATGCTCGGCCGACTGCTACCGCCTGCAGCGCGCGACAAGCTCTACATTGCATCCAAGGTAAACCCGTGGAATGACGACGGACTGAAACCCGCCTCGGTCAAAAAGCAGATGACGGAGATCCTGCAGCGGCTCGGTACCGATCGAGTCGACCTGCTCTACCTGCATTCACCCGACCTTGAGACCCCCGTCGCGCAGACGCTGGAATCCTGTTTCGAACTCTTTCAACAGCGCAAATTCAACCACTTCGGCTTGAGCAACTACGCGTCCTGGCAGGTAGCCGAGGTGGTCGAAACCTGTCGTCGCAACGGCTGGATGGAACCGGCTGTTTACCAGGGGATGTACAATGCCCTGACACGGGATGTGGAGCGCGAATTATTTCCTTGCCTGCGCAATTATGGCATCCGCTTCAATGCTTATAACCCATTGGCGGGTGGTATGCTGACCGGCAAGCACCTTTCCATGGATGACATTCCCGACAGTGGCAGGTTCAACGTCGAACGTGGTTATCTCGACCGCTACTGGAAGCAGGATTATTTCGACGTATTGCAGGAGCTGCAAACGGCCTGCCAGGAACTCGATTTAAAGCCGATCGAGGTCGCTTTAAGCTGGCTGGTGAATCATTCCCTGCTCGATGACGAACCGGGTG
>Ga0265303_10000206_pt1 | contig 30881 bp, 25 predicted proteins | sample Helome_2_FD_192494 | JGI IMG/M metagenome (GOLD analysis project Ga0265303, IMG submission 192494) | Marine sediment microbial communities from subtidal zone of North Sea - Hel_20160317 (Illumina Assembly) | ecosystem: Environmental > Aquatic > Marine > Subtidal zone > Sediment ... | reverse complement strand
AAAGTCCAAAACTATTGATCATATGGAACTGTTAAACACCTTTCAAAAGAGGACTCAGCAAGAAATATTGAAAGATTACCCTTATAGTAAATTTTATTATGGTCTGTTGAGTGGAAGTTATGAATTGATAAAGAATATAATTAGACCCTTGAAAGGTGCTACAGTAATTATGTATTCGGACCAGCAGTTTTATGTAGAGAAGGAAATATTTTCAGACCAAAATTATTCAGCCGGAAATGAAATTTATTTAGGAGAAGTGAAAGCCAAAATATTATCAAAAAACAAAGGAGAATTAATTTTTAAAACACAGTAATATGAGAGCATCAGTAAAATATATTTTAGCAGCATTGGTATTAGTAGCCCTAAGTTGTAAAGGCCAAACTCCTGAACAGAAAAAAATGATGAAGGACATGATGGAGGACATGGAGAAAAAAGGCATGGAGGCCCAACGACAATACGATAGTATTATGAATACGCCGGAGATGAAGAAAATAGCGGAGCAAAATAAGGCATTTGAAGCCCAGGCTAAAATAGACAGGGATAAGAGAGCAGCTGAAAAACAGGTAAATAGCCAGAAATCAGTTAGTCCAAAAAATGATTTGGAGGACTATTTAATAAGCAAAAATAATACCAAAAAATTTGATAATTGGTCCTACGGTGAAGCAGATATTATGATGGGGGGTTTTGCTAATCGCCAAACGGACCCTGGGTATAATAAAAAAATTGGCACTGTAAAAGCCGATGGCAGTTTTAGCTTACAACTACCTGCCAAAGTTGTTACTGGAAAGAATGGTATAGTTAATAACAGGTGGCTGAGTTGTGGATATTTTGGAGACAAGGGTAAAATTGAGTATAGCAATACAAGTACAGGGGTTAAGGTAGGGTACATTCATATCAAAATCAATGACAAACTCATTGGGCGACTTTATATGGCGACCGCTATTGAACTCATAGACGGATGGAATCCAATGCAGTATCATTATCATGATATTCCCGGATATAGACTGGAATGGTTCTATTCCAGTGGAGAAACTTCGGCTAGTGGTCGGTGTGTTAAGGAAAACAGATATGGGGAAGGTAAAGACTTCGATATAACCACCGTATACGATGCGCAATTAAAACCAGGTTGGAACTTGGTAAAAAGAGAATTTGACGGCCCTCGCATTTTTGTAGACTGGGGAGAAGGGGCAAATAATAAGCACACCTATTATAAGGAAGAAAAAATCTCGGTGGTCAATGAATTACCTGGCGATGCCAAATGGGTTTTCTACGATCAGACTTATTAATTAAAAATACAACAAAATGACACCTCAAAGAATAAAAGCCAGTAACCTTGTGTTTTTAGCTATGATGGCTACGGTTATTGTCATGTTTGTCACAGCCTTAGTTTCATGCAAGGGAGAGACAAAATTTAATATGGATAAAGCTTATGATGGTAAAATTGAAACCTATTCAAATGCATTAAATGGTAAAGTGGAAGCCGTTATTGGTGATACACAACTTTTGATTACTGAGTTTAATGCCAAAAACAGTACCTCCGTGGTCTTTTTAAAAGATGGGCTGCAGTTCAAGATCCTGGATAATAACAATAGATCGGTATTAGTGAATTTGTATGCACCCGGGCTTCTGGACAGGGCTCCTTTTACTATTAACCGGATTATTGAATCGCTCTCTGCCGAAGAAGTAGGTAAAAGTAAAACCAAAGGGAAATTGGAAATCTTATTGCCGGGAAAAAAAGCTTCAATGGAAGATATAAAAATGCTATATAAGGGGAGTATGACCTTAACAGAAGCGACAGACCAAAAAATTGTAGTGGCCTTTAAGGGCTCAGGGGTAAATGGGGACACTGAAGTTAGTAAGCGGGATGAAAATCAATTCCCTATGGAAGGTGTCATTGAAATCAACAATTTTGAGATTTATGATATGCGAAATTAAATCGTGTAAAAATTTTGTAAAACCATTTTAGGATGATTAAAAACTGATTCTTAACTTGAAATAGCTTACCACCAGTGTTTTAAATCATTAATGATTGAATTTTATATTAAATAAACCAAAAAGTATGTTTTATTATACTTTTTGGTTTAATTTTTCCTGGCCAATAATGACATTTTTTTTTACAAAAACTAACTTTTCTAAAAAGGCAGCAAACATCAATGGCGAAGCTAGATTTCAACATACGGTGTTAAAAACTTTGGGTAGTATTTAATAAAACCTCCTTTACAATTTGATAACATTTTTGAATCTTTGTTAGCCCCAACACTTAGGAAATCCATCCTATCATTAACTCTTATAAAAATAAAAAACATGACTGCAGCCTTTGAGCCAATTTTACAGGAAAACGACGATCGATTTGTGATATTTCCCATACAACACCATGATTTATGGGAATGGTACAAAAAATGTGAGGCTTGTTTTTGGACTGCTGAGGAGATAGATCTGCATGAAGACTTAACAGACTGGAACAATAAACTGAGTGATGATGAGAAGTATTTCGTGAAGCATATCCTGGCATTTTTTGCAGCTTCAGACGGAATAGTAAATGAAAACCTTGCGGAGAATTTTGTAAATGAAGTTCAATATTCGGAAGCTAAATTCTTTTATGGATTTCAGATTATGATGGAAAATATTCATTCTGAAACCTATTCTTTATTAATAGATACTTATGTTAAAGATGAAAAGGAAAAGGGAATATTGTTCAGAGCAATTGAAAATTTTCCGGCTATCAAGAAAAAGGCGGATTGGGCTTTAAAATGGATCGATTCTCCAAGCTTTGCAGAGAGATTAATTGCTTTCGCGGCTGTTGAAGGCATCTTTTTTTCCGGGGCTTTTTGTTCTATATTTTGGTTAAAGAAGAGAGGGTTAATGCCGGGCCTTACATTTTCTAACGAACTAATATCAAGAGATGAAGGAATGCATTGTGATTATGCTGTACATCTTCACAATAAACACCTGATTAATAAGGTTTCAAAAAAACGAATTACAGAAATACTTGTGGATGCCTTAAATATTGAACGTGAATTTATTACTGAATCACTTCCTGTTAGCCTTATTGGAATGAATGCAAAACTCATGACGCAGTATCTGGAATTTGTTACCGATAGGTTATTGGTTGAATTGGAATGTGATAAGGTTTACAACTCTACTAATCCGTTTGATTTTATGGATATGATTTCTCTGCAGGGGAAAACCAATTTCTTTGAAAAGCGTGTTTCCGAATACCAAAAGGCTGGTGTCCTTAACAAAGATAAAGACGTAGATGCGCAAAAAATCAGTTTCGATTCTGATTTCTAAAGTATAGAACAACGTATTATACTCTATTTATATAGGGGGTTTTTATATCGTCGTTTAGATTTTTTCGCTTATATAAGCATTCAATAATCAGTATAGCACTTAAAACAACTAGAACCACATGTATGTAGTAAAAAGAGACGGAAGAAAAGAGCCGATGATGTTCGATAAGATCACGGCCAGAGTACGCAAGCTTTGTTATGGCCTTAACGACCTGGTAGATCCTGTAAAAGTTGCCATGAGGGTAATTGAAGGTCTATATGATGGTGTAACCACATCCGAACTGGATAATCTGGCAGCGGAAATTGCAGCCACCTTAACTACAGCACACCCGGATTATGCCAAATTGGCTGCGCGAATTTCTGTCTCTAACTTACATAAGAACACAAAAAAGTCTTTTTATGAAACAATGAAGGATTTATATGAATATGTAAATCCTAGAACCGGAAAAAAAGCCCCATTATTATCTGATGAGGTCTTTAAGGTTATCTCTGAAAATGCTGATGAGTTAGATTCCACTATAATTTATAACAGGGATTTTGGGTATGATTATTTTGGATTTAAAACGCTGGAACGCTCTTACCTCTTAAAATTAAGCGGGAAAATAGCCGAAAGACCACAGCATATGTTAATGCGCGTGGCCGTTGGGATTCATCTTGATGATTTGGAATCGGCAATAGAAACTTATGAGCTCATGTCTAAGAAGTACTTTACACATGCAACTCCAACATTATTTAATTCAGGTACTCCTAAACCGCAAATGTCATCATGTTTCTTACTGGCAATGAAAGACGACAGTATAGATGGTATTTATGATACACTAAAGCAAACCGCTAGAATTTCTCAATCTGCGGGTGGTATAGGGTTGTCAATACACAATATACGGGCAACAGGATCTTATATTGCCGGAACAAATGGTACGTCTAATGGAATTGTACCAATGTTGCAAGTGTTTAACGATACAGCCCGTTATGTTGACCAGGGGGGTGGAAAGCGTAAGGGGAGTTTTGCGATATATGTAGAACCCTGGCACGCGGATATTTTTGAATTTTTAGACCTTAAAAAGAATCACGGGAAAGAAGAAATGAGGGCAAGAGACCTTTTCTATGCTATGTGGATCCCCGATCTTTTTATGAAAAGAGTGGAAGCCGATGCGGAATGGACATTAATGTGTCCGAATGAATGTCCTGGCTTATTCACAAATCACAGTGAGGATTTTGAAACATTATACACTGGCTATGAGGCGGCAGGAAAGGGGAGAAAAACTATCAGGGCACGTGAATTATGGGAGAAAATACTGGAATCGCAGATAGAAACCGGAACCCCGTATATGTTGTATAAAGATTCAGCAAACAGGAAAAGTAATCAGAAGAATCTTGGAACAATCCGTTCTTCAAATTTATGCACAGAAATATTGGAATACACTTCGCCTGATGAAGTAGCGGTATGTAACCTCGCGTCTATTGCATTGCCAATGTTTATAAAAAATGGAGAATTTGACCATAATGAACTCTTTAAAGTTACTAAACGAGTAACCAAAAACCTCAATAGAGTAATTGATCGAAACTATTACCCGGTTGAAGAGGCAAGAAATTCAAATATGCGACACAGGCCCATAGGTTTGGGTGTACAAGGTTTGGCAGACGCTTTTATAATGTTGCGCTTACCTTTTACAAGTGATAAAGCCAAGCAACTGAATCAGGATATTTTTGAAACTCTTTATTATGCAGCCGTTACTGCTTCAATGGAGCAGGCAATAGAGGAGGGAGCGTATTCAACATATGAGGGATCGCCTATTTCTCAGGGTCAATTTCAACACAACCTTTGGGGCATCAAGGACGATGAATTATCCGGCAGATGGGATTGGGACAAATTGAGGAAGAAAATAGAGAAGCACGGGGTACGTAATTCTCTTTTAGTTGCGCCAATGCCCACAGCTTCTACTTCACAGATCTTGGGTAATAATGAGTGTTTTGAACCCTATACGTCTAATATTTATACTCGCAGAGTACTTTCTGGTGAATTTATTGTGGTGAATAAACATCTGTTGGAGGACCTTGTTAAACTGGGATTATGGAATGAGAATCTCAAACAGGAATTGATGCGTGCCAATGGTTCCATCCAACATATTGATAATATTCCTGAGGATATTAAAGAGCTTTATAAAACCGTTTGGGAATTGAGTATGAAAGACATTATTGATATGTCCAGGCAACGAGGCTATTTCATAGACCAAAGCCAATCTTTAAATCTCTTTATGGAGAGTGCCAATTATGGAAAACTTACTTCCATGCATTTTTATGCCTGGAAGAGTGGTCTTAAAACAGGAATGTATTACCTGCGCACTAAGGCTGCGGTAGATGCTATTAAGTTTACTCTGGATAATACCAAGAAAAAAGAGATCCCAATTAGCGTAGCTGCGGAGGCGGAAGTTGCTGCTGCAACGCCAGCAGAAGCTGCTGTGGTATTATCGGTTGAAACCACACCTGTTAAGGAACAGGAAACAGATGTAGAACCAGTGTCACAAGCCGAAATGAAAGAATTGATCGCGCGTTCAAAGGAAGGACTTGCAGATGACGATTGTCTGATGTGCGGTTCATGAACGTAACCTATACTGAAATGCAATTGGCTTACTATACTATATCGTTTTGGTTATAGTGTAAATAGTTTTTATTGATTAAAAGACACCTCGGGTAGGTCTACCCCATTTTCAAGACCTATCAGCAGGTGTTTTTTTATGGATAGTGCTTTCAGGTTCAACTTTGTTACTGGGAAAGTAAAACATCCGTTACTTAACGGCCAGAATTAGACTAAAAGAATACCAGATTTAATTGAAATATGAGTTTTAATTTTTGAGGTAAGTCGCCCTTAAAAGCCTATTTAATAATATCTTATTATGGCTTTTGGTCCTATTTTTTAAAAATAGGTCTCACAACATTGTACGAAATAAGAATCAATGCTGTGTAAATCAATAAAAGGATAAAATAGTTGTCCATTGTCAGGGGAATAATAAAACTTCTAACAATCTTATATACGCATTAAAATGATATTCAGATTACCAAATTGTAAATAAAACATATAAAAAATGTTAAAATCAACAATTTAATTACCAAAAGGCAACCAAGTTCCAAATTCAATTGAATAAAGAGACTTACCCCTGGTGTATAACTTATAGAAATATCAAAAAAAGAAGGAAAGTTTAAATAAAAGCATCCACCGTTTTATAGGCATTTATTACAGCTAATTCGCCTTCTTTATCCGGTAAAGAATTCCCGTGTTCCATACCCATAACACCATTATAACCTTTTTCATGAATGAACTTAAAAACATTTTTATAATTTATTTCTCCCGTGGTAGGTTCATTTCTGCCAGGGTTATCCCCAATTTGAAAATAGGCAATTTCATCCCAGCAGGCCTCAATATTCGGAATTAGATTACCTTCCTGGATTTGTTGATGATAAATATCAAAAAGTATTTTGCATGAAGGAGAATTAACCGCCTTACAAATTTCATAGGCCTGAGGAGAACCTGTAAGAAATAAGCCGGGATGGTTTCTGAAATTCAATGGCTCCAGAACCATGGTTAAATTATGTGGTTCCAATAGGGCACTGGCTTGTTTTAAAGATTCAATGACATGAGCGGTTTGGAATCCCATTGATAAGTGCAGGTCTAAATGTCCCGGAACAACAGTTATCCATTTCGCATTTACGCGCTTGGCTATAATAATGGCATTCTTTATATAGTCTAGAAACTCTTCCCGTTTCTTTATATCTCCCGATGCCAGATTTGGTTCCGTCCAATAAATTTTATGTCCTACAAAAACACCCATTTCAATGCTCCGGGCTACCATAGTCTTTGCGATTTCTTCCTGTAAAGCAACAGAACGTTGCATCATTTCATTGTCCTCAAAAGCAGTAAAACCCTGGTCTGCCATGAAATTAAGTTGCGCAATTGGGTCTTCACCGGCACTATGTTTAAACATTCCAAGATGTGGCGCATATTTCAAATGAAAGGCATGCTTTAAAGGTGCTTTAGAAATAGAACCCAAAGCAGAAAACCCTGTCAGGGACAGGGTACTTGCGGCACAAGCTGATTTATTTATAAAACTTCTTCTTTTCAATTAAATAAGTTATAAGGACCAATCTTTGCCCCCTGTTAGTTCATTAAGATCACCACATCCAATATATTCTCCGGGTACCGGTAGATATGCGAGCACTTCTTCTCCAATGTATTCCGAAGTTTTATAACCCCAAATTGTCATATCGCGTAGATTCTTTGAAAAGGAATAGCTGACTACTTCATCAGCCGTGGCCGTATTTTCTCCTTTAGCTAGTGCTGAAGTATTTTTAATAGTCAGTTCCGCATTCTTTATTTCATCTTCTTCTTTGACTTGCAAGGCAGCTGCGAAGACCGGTTCCAGGTCTTCAGAAGTTAAATCATCTGCTTTCTTTTTGCCGGAATCCTGTAAGGCCGTCTCAATGAATTTTTCAAAGTACACTTTGATCATCGCCTGTTGTACATCTTCCAAAACCTCGTTGTTAAAACGATCTATGAATACATGTACGTTCATTTCAGTAGCCGAAGGGGTATCTGTTTTGGGGAGAATGATATCTACTAGCTTGTAAAGTACGTTGCCCTGTTCTTTGGTATAAAAATCAGGTTTCCAGTCAACTGTATTTACATCATTACACCCTTGAACAAGGCTTAATAGTGTAGGGGTGGCTACAGTATATCCCAGGGCAAGTCCCATATTTTTTAATGCTACTCTTCTATCCATTATAATAATCCTTTTTTAAGTTGCTCGGCAGCATGGTCTGCTGCACGAGCTGTGAATGCCATATAGGTCAACGAGGGGTTTACGCAGGCTGCGGAGGTCATAAATGCCCCATCTGTCACATATACATTTTTGACGTCATGTAGCTGATTGTTTCCATTAAGTACGGAGGTTTTGGGATCTCTTCCCATCCGTGCAGTCCCCATTTCGTGGATGCCTAACCCAAGGGCCCCTGGCCTGTCATAAGCTTCAACATCTCTAAGCCCGGATTTTGTCAGCATTTCAAATGCCTGTTCTTTCATGTCTTCCCGCATCTTCCACTCATTTTCTTTAAACTCAGCATCAAATGTTACCGTTGGTAATCCCCAACCATCTAATTTGTCATAGTCTAATGTCATCCGGTTATCTTCATAGGGCAATACTTCGCCAAAACCACTCATCCCAAAGGTCCAGCCACCTGGTTTTAAGATAGCCTCTTTAAGATCTTTTCCATGCGATAATTCGGAAACGGCATCTTCCCAATTACCCCTGCTACCACTTCCCTGATAACCATATCCGCGTATAAATTCTTTCATATTAGAATCCCCGCCAATATTCCGGAAGCGCGGCACATAGATACCATTAGGTTTTCTTCCCTTGTAAAATTTGTCTTCATAACCGTCATATTTTCCTGAGGCCCCTGCTCCCAGATGATGGTCCATAATATTGCGGCCCAATTGATCAGAATCATTCCCCATTCCATTGGGGAACCGATCCGATTTTGATTGCATCAATATTGATGCAGATGCCATGGCAGAGGCACATAGGAAGATCACCTTTGCCTTAAATTCAAAAGTTTCTTTGGTAACCCTGTCTATTACTTTTACCCCGGTTGCTTTTTTGGTATCGGAATCGTACATAACCTCATGGACAATAGAATCTGGTCTCAGGGTCATATTCCCGGTCGCTTCTGCTGCCGGCAAGGTAGAAGAGTTACTGCTAAAATAAGCACCGAATGGGCATCCCCGGATACATCTGTTTCTAAATTGACATCGGGTTCTCCCATCCCCGTCAAATTGTTTAGCACTGTTAATATGTGCCACTCGGCCGGCAGTGATCACCCGCCCCCCAAAATTATCAGCCACCTTTTCACGGACATGTTGTTCTATACAGTTCAGTTCCATCATAGGCTCAAACACACTGTCTGGCAATTGTGGAAGTCCTAAACTTTCGCCTGACACCCCTATATAAGTTTCAACTTTACTATACCAAGGTGCTATATCTTTATATCGGACCGGCCAGTCTACGGCTATCCCATCCTTTTTATTGGCTTCAAAATCCAAATCGCTCAAGCGGTAGCTATGGCGCCCCCAAAGCAACGATCTGCCACCCACGTGGTAGCCACGCATCCAGTCGAATCGTTTTGTTTCATTATACGGGTGTTCTAAGTCATTGACGAACCAAAAATTTTGTGCAGCTTTTACAGTATAGCCTGTACGCGCTTGTTTTAACTGTTTGGCTGCTTCTTCCGGGGGTAGTTCACCGTTATTCGGAAAGTCCCAGGTATCCATATTTGCGGTGGGATAATCCTCACGATGCCTTACCATTCGTCCTCGTTCCAGTACCAGAGTCTTTAGTCCTTTCTCACACAATTCTTTTGCTGCCCAACCACCGCTAATACCGGTGCCTACAACAATTGCATCATACGAGTCCTGTTCTTCATTGTAATAAAATTTCCCCATGTAGTACTATTGTTTAGTAACTAAAAGTATCAAATATAAAATTAATTTTCTACATTTAAAGGCATATTAACTTATGAAGTCTGCTTTAAAACAATATGTAAACTGAGAATATAATAAAAGCTTGTTTAATAAGAGTTTAGCAACAATTATGACGATTCAAACCATTGAATTTCATATTAAAAATATTCGTATACAAACTATTAACTAACGAAAATAAAAGGACTTATGAAAAGAAGAATATTTATTAGAAATAGCACCCGGGCAGGAATAGGTTTTTCTCTGCTTGGAATTTATTCCTGCAAGGATGAAAAGAAAGTTGTAAAAGAAGAAGATACTGTTGAAAAAGAAGCCCTTATGTCTGCGGCCCCATTTATTAAATTATCTCTGGCACAATGGTCTATTCATAATATGATCCATGATGATGGTGTTGATCCTTATACTTTTGCCGCAAAAGCAAAGAATTGGGGATTTGAAGGACTGGAGTATGTAAGCCAGCTTTATGACAAAGAGTTGGAGCCTGCTAATTTTTCAGTGGAAGCCATGCAATCATTTGTGGATAAATCTAATGCCGAAGCAGAAAAGCACGGTTTAAAGAATATCTTGATTATGATCGATGGGCAAGGAGAACTGGCAACTTCTGACCCTGAAGAACGTAAAAAAGCTGTTGAAAATCATTACAAATGGGTTGATGCTGCGGCCTCTATGGGTTGCCATTCAATTAGAGTAAATCTTGCGGGGAGTTCGGATCCAATTGAATGGAAAGCCAATTCTATTAATGGGCTTACCCAGCTATCGACATATGCAAGGACTAAAAATATAAATATACTTGTTGAAAATCACGGAGGACTTTCATCAAATGCTGCTATGCTCTCTGAAGTGATGACCCAGGTCAACATGTCAAATTGTGGCACCTTACCCGATTTTGGTAATTTCTGTATAAAAAGAATAGATCCGGATGATGCTGCTGCCGGCTGTGAAGAGATTTATGATAGTTATAAAGGCGTAAAGGAGCTAATGGTACATGCCAAAGCAGTAAGCGCTAAATCACACGATTTTGACGCAAATGGAAATGAGACTGAAATAGACTATGTTCGTATGCTACAAATTGTTAAAGATGCCGGTTATACGGGTTATGTTGGTGTTGAATACGAGGGTACTGAATTAACCGAAGAAGAGGGGATTATAGCCACAAGAGATTTATTGCTTAAAGCATCTAAAGAAGTTACCTAACCTCTCATTTTGTCCTATGAAAGTTTTTTTTAATCAACTTTTTGATTACAATTTTTATTGCAATAAAAAGCTTATCGAGGAGTGCATTAAACTCGATAAGGTTCCGGAGAAAAGCATGATGTTATTCAGTCATATCCTTAATGCGCACAATATATGGAACGCAAGAATTCTTGGAAAACCAGCAGATTATAAAGTTTGGCAGATTCACCCTATTAAAAATTGGGGCGATATTCACTATGAAAATCAGCGAAGTTCTTTTGAAATAACCACGAATGCTACAGATTTTGAAATAAGGATAGACTTTGATAATGAAGAAGGAAGGCTATTCACAAGTACCTTACAGGATATGTTATTTCATATTATAAACCATTCTACACATCACAGGTCCCAAATAGCAATGAATTTTAGGGATAATGAACTGGAACCTCTCTCATTAGACTATATTTTTTATAAACGCTAGCGTAAAACTTCATGAATAAAAAGATTCAGGTTCAACTTTCTGTTATGATGTTCTTGGAGTTTTTTATTTGGGGTAGTTGGTATGTCACTATGGGGATTTATTTACCTAATAGCTTGGAGGCAAGCGACCCTGAAATCGCCATGGCTTATTCTACACAATCCTGGGGGGCAATTATTGCTCCATTTATTATCGGACTCATTGCAGATCGATATTTTAATGCAGAAAAGATTTTGGGAGTACTACATCTTCTTGGGGCAATTTTAATGGTGCAGTTGGCTTATGCTACGAGTTTTAATGGGTTTTACCCTTATGTTTTAGGTTACATGATATTGTATATGCCCACCTTAGCCCTGGTTAATTCTGTTTCCTTTAATCAGATGGATAAGCCGGCAAAACAGTTCTCCTTTGTTCGCGTATTTGGAACGGTAGGTTGGATCGCAGCTGGTTTAGCTATTAGTTATTTCTTTCATTGGGACTCTTTGGAAGGTTTAGCCAATGGCTATCTTAGAAATACATTCTTAATGACTGCAGTAGCATCCGGCATATTAGGGATTTTTAGTTTTACCCTGCCAAAAACACCTCCTTCAATAATAGGAAAAAGAAAAATTAGGATAGCAGATATTGTTGGATTGGAAGCCTTAAAACTTTTGAAGAACAGAAATTTTTTAGTGTTTTTTCTGGCTTCTGTATTTATATGTATTCCTTTGGCATTTTACTATCAGCATGCAGGTCAATTCCTGGGAGAAATTGGGGTCTCGAACCCGGCTGGTAAAATGACAATAGGTCAAATATCAGAGATTCTGTTTATGCTCCTTTTACCATTCTTTTTTAAGAGGTTTGGCTTTAAAAATACATTGATTGTAGCGATGTTGGCTTGGACGGTACGCTATATCTGTTTTGCTTATGGAAGTACAGGGGAATTTTCATTTCTTCTCCTTCTTGGGATTGCCTTACATGGGATTTGTTATGATTTCTTTTTTGTATCCGGGCAGATATATACTGATAGCAAAGCCGGAACAAAATATAAAAGTGCAGCCCAGGGATTGATTACCCTTGCAACTTATGGAGTTGGTATGTTAATCGGATTCTGGATAGCAGGAAGAATAACGGATTATTATACTCTGGAAGATGTCTCACATAATTGGAAAATGATCTGGATGTTTCCTGCGGCATTTGCACTTGGGGTTTCTGTATTTTTTGCGTTATTGTTTAAAAACGAGAGAATTGAATATAAATCTTAGATATTTTATATAAATTGACCCGACTCTTTTGATTCTTGCAAGAGATTATGAATCATGAGAAAATGGCATGTTTTGTATAGATTTTATAGTAAATATGGATATTGGAAAAATAAATAAAATAAAATGGCCAAAAAAATTAGATTAGGAGTAATAGGTGGAGGAGGAGATTCTCTTATTGGGGTATTGCACAGAGTTGCTTCGCATATAAATGATAATTATCAAATAGTGGGAGGTGTTTTTAATCCCGATTTTGAATTGAACGTGGAATTTGCAAAAGAAATTGATGTTCCAACAAATAGGATCTATAGCGATTTTGACACCCTTATTGAGGAGGAATTAAAGTTACCTAAAGAAGAAAGAATGCAGGTATGTTCAATTCTTACGCCAAATTTCCTGCATTTCCCAATGGCTAAGAAACTGTTGGAAAATGGGTTTAATGTGATCTGCGAAAAACCAATGACGACTACTTTGGAAGAAGCAAAAATTTTACAGGAGACTCATAAAAAGTCTGGGGCGATTTTTGCTGTTACACATACATATACTGGCTATCCAATGGTGCGTCAAATGCGTGAGATGATCAAGGAAGGTGCTTTAGGCAAGATTCATAAAGTAGACGCCAGATACTATCAGGGATGGATTAATACAATAATCCACGACAAAGAAAAACGATCATCTGTCTGGAGACTGGATCCAAAAAAGGCAGGAATAAGTTCATGTATGGGAGACATAGGGGTACATGCTTTTAATCTTATTGAGTATACTACAGGTCTAAGAGTAAACTCCTTGTTGTCTGATTTCAATTACCTCTATGAAGACAACCAAATGGATGTAGACGGTACGGTATTATTGCACATGGGAGAACATATTAAAGGAGTCATTAGGGGAAGTCAGGTGGCCACAGGTGAAGAAAATGGATTGGCAATTAGAATTTATGGTGAGAAAGCTGCTTTTGTATGGGAACAGGAAAGACCTAATTTTCTCTTTAAGTTGAGTGATACAGAACCAACACAAATATATAAACCGGGGCATGGATATAATTCTAAGCTATCACTTGATGGAACTAAATTACCGCCAGGACATCCCGAAGGGATTTTCGATTCTATGGCTAATATTTATTTAGGTGTAGCCCGGGCTATTCGTGGAGAAGATTATAATGATGGAGAATTCCCAACTATGTTAGATGGTGTTCGGGGGCTTAATTTTATTGAAGCTACTGTGGAGTCTAATAAAAAGGGTAATGTTTGGGTGAATATGGACTAAAGAAAGTGACAATATCTAAAAAAGACTCCGAATTCCGGGGTCTTTTTTAGTTAGTAATTTAACGTTCAAAAACCTTTTCAAAATATTCACATACAACGATCATACTTTCCCTTGGGACTCGTCCATATACTTCCAGTTCTCTGGTATATTGATCCCAGTGTTTATTTTTCCAGTATGCTAAGGAAGAATCGCCTTCCCCTTCAATTTTAGAATAAGATTCCCTAATACTAAAGAATGGTTTAAGCCTCACAGCTACCGTTCTTAAAATACATTTGGCATCTCCTTTCCAATCTGTTAGTACAGTGAAATCTCCAATCTTGGGAAGCGATTCCTTTCTATTTTGAAGCCCTAATAAGGAATGAGAGGTAGCTCTTTTTTTCCCTGACAAAATTAAATTAAGAGTTTCCTTTACTTCTTTTTCATTTTCACCAATTTGGGTTACTTTGGGTTCATGTGAAAATGCGTATTCAAGGTGATTATCTAAATAGTCTCCCCACAAATTTCTAGCTGATGCATTTTTCATACAATATACACTTTTGGTTTAGGAAAATTTTCCAGCATTAGTCTCTTTTGCCGCATGATGTGCTGCCCTAGCCGTAAAAGCCATATAAGTAAGGGACGGATTAACACAACTGGCAGATGTCATAAACGCGCCATCTGTTACATAAATATTAGGCACGTCATGAACCTGATTGTATTGGTTCACTACAGAAGTCCTCGGATTCCAACCCATCCGTGCTCCACCCATTTCATGAATGCCAAGACCTGGGCCCGTAATTTCGTCAAAGGGTTTAATGTCTTTGAACCCTGCGGCAGCAAACATTTCTGTAATTTGTCTGATAATATCTTCTCGCATTTTATATTCATTTTCTTTAAATTCAACATCAAAGTCTAACTGAGGTAATCCCCATTGGTCTTTTTCTGTTGCACTAAGCATAACTCTATTGTCATGGTAGGGTAACATTTCGCCAAATCCTGTTGCACCAATTTGCCAGCTACCTGGTTTTAATACTGCCTCTTTTAAGGTTTTTCCATAATTTAGTTCTGCTACTGAAGTGGTCCAATCCTTTCTACTTGCGCCACCCTGATAACCGAAGCCCCTCAGGTAGTCTTTCTTTGAAGTCTTCGCATCTGTATTTACAAATCTTGGAATATAAAACCCGTTCGGGCGCCTGCCTTTATAATATTTGTCCAGATGTCCTTCTACCCTGGCAGAAGCACCTAATTTATAATGATGATCCATAATATTTCTGCCCAATTGGTCATGCTCATTACCTATGCCATTTGGAAAACGTTCTGATTTGGATTGCAGAAGGATTCCCACTGAGGCCATTGCAGAAGCACATAAGAATATCACCTTTGCCTCAAATTCAAATTTTTCATGGGTCTCTTTATCAATTACCCGCACCCCTCTTGCTCTTTTGGTATTATCATCATAGATAATTTCATAAACAATAGAATTTGGACGTAATATCATGTTTCCTGTTCGCTCCGCAGCGGGTAGTGTAGAAGAATTACTACTGAAATATCCTCCGAAAGGACATCCACGCCAACATCTATTTCTAAACTGACAGGCAGTTCTACCTTCTATATTACCTTCCTTATCAGTAATATTTGCCACACGCCCAATGGTGAGCAACCGGTCATCATCGAACTCCTCAGATAATGCATTTTTTAGATCTTCCTCCGGACACATAAGATCCATTGGTGGAAGAAATTTACCATCCGGGAGTTGACTTAAACCCAATTTTTCTCCACTAACCCCTATATATTCTTCTACTTTATCATACCAAGGAGCGATATCCATATAGCGTATTGGCCAGTCTACCCCAATGTTTTCATTTAGATTGGCTTCGAAGTCAAGATCACTCCATCGGTAACTCTGACGTCCCCATGTTAATGATCGTCCTCCTACATGGTAACCACGAATCCAGTCGAAACGTTTTGTCTCTACGTAAGGATGCTCCAAATCATTCACGAAGAAATGTTTTGTATCTGGGTTAGGCGCCCAATTTACCCTTTTTTGCTTGTGATATTTTTTCTTGTCCTCCCTGGAAAGTTCATTTCTGTTAGGAAGATCCCATATGTCCATATTCATTGTGGGATAATCTTCAATATGCTTTACCATACGTCCTCTTTCGAGGACAAGAGTTTTTAGACCGTTTTCACATAATTCCTTGGCTGCCCATCCTCCACTTATACCGGTGCCTACAACAATAGCGTCATATTTCCCCTTCTGATTCATGCTATATTTTTATTTTAATACTGATGTAATTGCTATATTTAACACTTCCCAAGTGAAGAAATAAAAGTAGAATTTTTACCCATTAAATATAGGATTTAATTTTTGAAACTTAATAAAACACAAATTTGTATAACCAATTAGGACCTTACCATGAAAACAATTAAAGGACCTGCAGTTTTTTTAGCCCAATTCGTAGATAGTAAAGCCCCGTTTAATTCGCTCGATGGTATGTGCAAATGGGCAGCTGACTTAGGGTATAAAGGGATTCAAATACCCACCTGGGAAAGCTTTTTAATTGATTTGGACAAGGCTGCTGAAAGTCAGACCTATTGCGATGAATTAAAGGGGACCATTAATTCGTACGGATTAGAGATTACTGAACTTTCTACTCACTTACAAGGGCAGTTGGTGGCTGTAAACCCGGCATATGACCTTATGTTCGATAATTTTGCTCCTGATGCTGTTAGGAACAATCCTAAAGCGCGTACGGAATGGGCAATAGATGTTGTTAAAAAGGCGGCTACAGCAAGCAGAAGATTAGGATTAAGTGTACATGCCACATTTTCTGGAGCGTTATTATGGCACACATGGCATCCATGGCCTCAACGGCCACCCGGATTGGTAGAAATGGGCTTTGAAGAACTGGCAAAAAGATGGTTGCCAATATTGAATCATTATGACGAGGAAGGGGTTGATGTATGTTATGAAATTCACCCTGGAGAAGACCTCCACGACGGGGATACTTTTGAGCGGTTCCTGGAGGCTACAGGAAATCATAAGCGGGTAAATATACTTTATGACCCAAGCCATTTTATTTTACAACAATTAGATTATATTACTTATATAGACCATTATTATGAATTTATTAAATCTTTTCATGTTAAGGATTCGGAGTTTAATCCCACTGGCAAAAAAGGCGCTTTTGGGGGCTATAATGACTGGGGCGAACGAGCCGGTCGTTACCGGTCTTTAGGCGATGGGCAGATCGATTTTAAATCTATTTTCTCCAAATTAACACAATACGGATGTGATGTTTGGGCAGTAATGGAGTGGGAGTGTTGCATAAAAAGTCCCGAACAAGGAGCTCGGGAAGGAGCAATCTTTATTCAGGATCATATCATAGAGGCAACTCAGAAAACTTTTGATGATTTTGCCGGGGGAGACATTGACAAAGAAATGCTCAAGAAAATCTTAGGAATTTAAAAGTATACGAACATGAAGAAATTTATGATTCTCATAGTCGCAATTATGCTGATTATTGTTAGTTGTAAAGAAAAAAAAGAAAAATTAAACAACGAAACAACAGCGGAAGAATTGGCAAGTGAAGATGATCAGAATATGGATCAGGATGAATGGACCGTACTGTTCGATGGCACCTCTTTTGATGGCTGGCATGTGTATCCCGGCAGTGAAGTTCCTGCTGCATGGCAAATAGAAGATGGAGCTATGCGGTTTCGACCAGATGACGTCCGAGTTGATGGCAACAGGTTTAATCTGGTGACAGACAAAGAGTACACAGATTTTGTTTTATCTCTGGATTGGATGGTTACAGAGGGGGCAAACAGCGGTATTATGTGGGGGGTTGTTGAAGACCCTAAATACATTGAACCCTTCTATACAGGGCCTGAAATACAAGTGTTAGACAATATTAATCACCCCGATGCAAAAAATGGCAGAACGCACCAGGCGGGAGCGTTATATGATATGATTGGACCTTCTGAGGATGTGGTAAAACCTATTGGGGAATGGAATACCTTTGAGATTACAATTAATCATAAAACCAATGAAGGCATTATAGTCCTTAATGGTAGAATGGTCGGAGAATTTCCTGTTATTGGGGAAGGATGGGCAACAATGGTAGCCAATTCAAAATTTGCGGATTGGGAAGCTTTCGGAAAGCACAAAACCGGGAAAATTGCCCTCCAGGATCATGGTGAAAAAATCAGCATAGGATATAGAAATATTAAAATAAAAGAACTTTAGCAAAATACTCTTAATATAGTGCTATAGCTTAACTAAATTTTGGAGCAATTCCTGTTAACAATCAATACTTATGAAACATCTACTTTTTACATTACTTCTGATACCAATAGTGTTTAGCTGTAAAGACAATTCTGCAAAAAATATAACAGACAAAAATGCAGAAATGACATCTGACATAAATAAGAAAGGTCTGTATGATGTTGTTTTTTTCGATGTGAATGACACTATATTTGAACCGGATGTCACTGATAAAGTTATAATGGAAAGTAGCTTAATTCCTAATGTAAATCTTATCAATGAAAACCAATTTTGGTCTGAAAAGAGGAATTTTTTTATGCATGGCCTTGGCGTTCTTAACATTTCGGATAGCAACACCTACTATTTCCGATTAACAAGTAATGGCAAAGTGAAGTTACAATTAAATAATATAGACCTAATAGTTCATTCAAAATCGCATTCCAATGCTTTTAAAGAGGGCGAAAGATATTTGCCGGAAGGACCGACGGTTTTTGATTATGAATATTTCCCGGGAAATCAGGATCCTTATCTGGTTCTGGAATGGTCAAAGGATGGGAAAACTTTTGAAGTGATCCCGGATAGCGTTTATTCCGGAATAGAAGTGTCTAAAGTAAAACCTATGGAAGGGTTTGATGAGGAATCCAACACCAATGAATTAAGTAATTCGTTAAGTGAGGAAGAAAAGAAAGATGGTTGGAAGTTACTGTTTGATGGAAAAACTACAAATGGATGGCATACGTATGGCAAACCAGGAAGTATTGGAAGTAAATGGCAGGTTGAAAATGGATTACTGGTTTTTCAGGGAAGAAGACGATATGAATATTTCATTAATGATCGAAAATTTGAAAGAGGACCTACCGATAAATATGGAGATGGAGGGGGAGAAATTATAACAGATGAAGTATTTGAAAATTTCGAATTTACGATTGAATGGAAATTAACTGAAGGAGGGAACAGCGGTATATTTTACACAGTGCAAAATGAAAATGAAGCGGAAGCTTATTATACCAGTCCTGAGATGCAAATCCTTGATAATCAAGGCCACAAAGATGGACTCATTGATAAACATAGGGCCGGAGATCTTTATGATTTGATACCTTCCAATAGAATTATGGCTAAGACTCAAGGCACTTGGAATAAAGTGCGAATTATAAAGAAGAATGGTAAAGTAGAGCACTGGTTTAATGGGACACAAGTATTAAGCTATGATCTTAATTCCAATGAGTATGCTGAATTAGTGGCAAGAAGTAAATTTGCCGGCTATGAAAACTTCATAAATTCAGGGCCAGGGAGAATTTCCTTGCAAGACCATGATAACAGAGCGTATTTTAAAAACATAAAAATAAAGCCATTATAAAAAATCCGCAGTCCTTAAGTCATCTTAAAGTGAGGTTGCTATCTTGGAAATTCTGATTTTCCAACCCTTACTTTTTTGTACATTTGTCGAAACTTAATTATAGTTAATGATCCAATCCATGACAGGATTTGGGAAGCATGTTATACAGCTTCCTTCAAAGAAAATAACGGTAGAGTTAAAGTCGCTGAACAGTAAATCCTTAGACCTTAATGCCAGAATGCCGTCAACCTACCGCGAAAAAGAATTGGAAATGCGCAAAACCATTGCCAATTCGTTAGTTAGGGGCAAGATAGACTTTAACCTTTATGTAGAAATTACCGGCGACGAAACAACCTCTAAAGTTAACGAAGGAGCAGTGCGGCAATACATGAAGCAGTTACGGACCATCGCTGACGGAGATGATGTGCATTTACTTGAAATGGCATTGCGCTTGCCCGATACATTAAAGACGGAGCGTGATGACCTGGATCCTGAAGAATATAAGACCATTCGGCAGGCGTTAACAGCTGCTTTAACTGAAATAAATTCCTTCCGGTCAGAGGAGGGTAATGTTTTGGAAAGAGACTTTCTGGCTCGTTTACAAAACCTTAGTACGCTCCTGGAACAGGTAGTTCAGATGGATCCGGAACGTATTTCCGGCATTCGTGAACGATTAAAAAAGGCAGTAGCCGATCTTAAAACAGAGGTTGATGCGAACCGATTTGAACAAGAACTTATATACTATTTGGAGAAATTCGATATTACGGAAGAAAAAGTTAGATTGGCGAATCACCTGGAGTATTTTAAAAACACGCTAAAATCAGAAGACTCCAATGGCAAAAAATTGGGATTTATAAGTCAGGAAATAGGAAGAGAAATAAATACAATAGGATCTAAGGCTAATTATGCGCCAATGCAGCAATTAGTGGTTCAAATGAAAGATGAGCTCGAAAAAATAAAGGAACAAATGCTCAACGTACTGTGAAACACGGAGGTAAACTTATTATTTTCTCGGCTCCCTCGGGAAGCGGCAAAACAACAATAGTAAAACATTTATTAGAACAGGAGGAGTTAAATCTGGCATTTTCCGTTTCCGCCACTTCCAGGCCAAAAAGAGGAAAAGAAAAACACGGAGTAAACTACTATTTTATATCAATAAATGAATTTAAAAGTCATATAAAAAATGATGATTTCCTGGAATGGGAAGAAGTATATAGAGATAATTTTTATGGGACATTAAAAAGTGAAGTGGAGCGTTTATGGGCGGAAGGTAAGAATGTAATATTTGACATTGATGTTGCAGGCGGTTTGCGGATTAAAAAAAAATTTCCCAATAAGACGCTGGCGGTATTTGTAAAACCACCAAGTGTGGACGAACTAAAAATAAGGCTTAAAAATCGCAGTACAGAGAGCGACGATAAAATTAATATGCGTATCGCAAAAGCTTCGGTGGAATTGGCTACAGCTCCACAGTTTGATAAAGTAATAAAAAACTACGATTTGGAAGTTGCACTTAACGAGGCACATAAGTTAGTTGCAAATTTTGTTGGGATAGAGCGGAAGTAACTCTGTTGAGAATAAGCTTTGTAAGTTACATTAAACAAATTCTCCTGGTATATAAAAATACGAATAGAATATAGCCATTCTTTATGAAAAAAATTGGTCTTTATTTCGGGACATTCAACCCAATACATGTTGGACATTTGATAATTGCCAATTATTTAGTTGAGTTTTCTGATCTTGATGAAGTATGGTTTGTGATTACACCACAAAGTCCATTTAAAGTAAAAAAGAGCTTACTGGATAATAACCATCGCTACCAAATGGTGTTTGAAGCTGTAAAAGACTATCCCAGACTTAAGGCAAGCAGAATTGAATTTGATTTGCCTCAACCAAATTATACTATAAATACCTTAGTTCATTTGGGAGAGAAGTTTGGTAGTGACAACCAATTTTGCCTGATAATGGGGGAGGATAATTTAAAGGGATTCCATAAGTGGAAAAATTTTGATTTAATATTGGAAAATCATGACATTTATGTTTATCCCCGAATTTCTGATGATTCTTCAGATCACAAATTTACGGGGCATCCAAAAGTAAGGTGGGTAAATGCGCCCATAATGGAAATCTCTTCCACATTTATTCGCAAACAACATAAGTTGGGAAAAAATATTAGGGCAATGCTACCAGATGCGGTCTGGACTTATTTGGATGAGATGAATTTTTATAGATAGCATCATGATTTAAAAAAGGCCCGGTGCATTGAACAGCGGGCCTTTCCAAAGTTGCTTACATGGGGTAAACTTTAACTGCTGTTACGGACGAGAATTATAGGAATTCTCCGTCTTCACTGATCTTAACTCTCATTGATTTATCCCCATTTTGCAATTTAAGTTTGTAATTCTTTTTGGCTCCCTTTTTATCTGAATAGGTGACCCGATAAACATCACTTACTATTTCCCAGTTAGGAAAACGCTCTAACAATGCTTTAGATACAGCGTCTGGTAATTTAATGTCGTTGTATTTTTCAATAGTTCTCAGAATCTTGCCATCAGGATCATATGCGGCAACGATCTTTCCATCGGGAATGTAAAACTCTACGGTATAGTAATCATAATCATCCTGATAATAGTCTTTTGTTGTTACATCATATGCGGCAACTTTACGTTGTAGCATTTGAACAGGTACTGCAGCCACTTTGTTATCAGTTTGATTTAAATACTTGTAATTCACAGCAGTAACGACTACTTCAGATAATTCCTCTACTTTTGTGACTTGTGAATATACCAGGCTAGTTAGGCCAATTACTAATAAACTAAGAATAAATTTTTTCATAATTCCAGATTTAGATGTTGATAAATTTTACGCTTTGTAGCGTAACTCTGGTTAAAAGTATTAAAGCTAATATTCTTATGAAATGATCTTGGTCAGTTCAATTATTAGGGTCAAACAAGGTTACCTCGTAGGAATAATCCATTAACACCCCGTTAATCTCCACATCTTTAAGGGTAATTATATACGATGAGTCCGTAGTTACATTGGTATTGATGTTTTCAGGTATCCAGACAACGGTAGGGTCTCCATAGGAATTGCTTAATGCCTCAATTTGAAGATTTATATTATTGTTATTTGAGTCCAGCATTGAAACCGTGGTGGAAGAAAAATTTGCCCCGGCAATTGAGAATGACCATCTTGGGAAAACAAGCCTATCCGGAATATAACCCTTAGGAGGCCAGGAGATAAATTCGGGGGCATCGGACGGCGGAGTACCAGAATTTCCCAATACCCATATGGCATTGGACCTATTTGTGTTGCCAATACCTATTTCCTGTAAACGGGGCCATAGCAACCATCTCCTATGACCCACAGGGCCATTATCTGCTCCCTGGTCTCTTATGTATGAATCAATAGCCTCTGCGTTTTTGGTCATGGTCAAAAGAGAATTACCAGCACCTTCTTTACCTTCAGTAGTGTAACATTTCCATGATGAAGGTGGGTCGTGGTCTAGCTGATCATTGGCATTCATAATTAAAGCCGCCATCTGGGCTTTATCGCTTTTCGACATGTTCTCCGAAATTATATTATTTAAACCTACTACCTTTCTGTAATAATCCAGACGTTGCAGTATTTTGGCCTTTGTGGGTTCCGGAACGTTTCCTGGGACACAGGAAGGCTCATCGCCGGTCCATGACATATCTGATCCGGAAGTCTGAGAAGCCAGGTAATAATTCAAATAAAGATTCTTTGCTTCTAACCGGGCAACATTGTCAATTGGTATTTCTTGTTCGGTTTCTAACTGTTGGTTGTTATCCTGTCCTGTTTCATCCTTGCTGCATGAAGTAATAAGTGTAAGAAAGCATATAACAATTAAGAAATAGCAGATCAATAAAGAAGATGGAAATTTCATAGTAATTACTTGTTGCTTTCCAAATAACGCAGTCACTACCAAAATGGTATTTATTTTTCGATGAACGGATCAGCCATGTTACTTAGTCTGTTAATGTAGATGTTTTGGTAAAGGTATCCGTACTTGAATATTTATCATTTGTATTGTAGTACCATGCCAATTATGTATGATAATAAAAAAAATGTTTGTTAGTAGGTTTTAGTCAATTCTCCCTATAAATTTTGGGAATTTTAAACCCTTGTCGGAATTGTTTTCCTTTTATTGTACTATTGATGTTTAATGTTTGTAAAGCTTGTGTAGGTAGCTAATATTTGCCTATAATCTGACTTTAGCCAGGAGGGAAAGCCAGGAATTAATCTGACTGAATAAAGTAAATTCATTAATGACCTTGTTTCTTCCATTAAAAGCCCATTGATCCCTTTTCTTAGGGCTGTTTAACATGTGTTCCATGACCTTGGCCAATTGCTCAATATTAGTAGGATCGTCATTAATAAGTCCATCTACATTATGTTGTACCTGAGATCTGAGGCCCGAGGCACCAGAAACCAGGACCGGCCGTTGCTTCCACATGGCTTCCGTGACAGTAAGACCAAATCCCTCCTGGATTGAATTCTGCACAACGATACTGGAACTACGTTGAAGAGCATTTACAATTAGTGCATTCTCCTTAGGATTATCGAGTGGTAAAAGCAGAATGGCAATGTCGTCCTGTAGATCTGAACCTACCGACTTATATTCCGTGATCAATTCATCGAGGACCTCCATCCCCTCCGGATCGTCAGATACAAACGTAGGATCCGGACCCCCAAATACCAATCTGGTATATTTAATGCGCTTGTAGGTAACTACGGATTTATCCTCTTTCATTTCATTGTTTTTCTTCATTATTATAAACGCTTCCAGCAATTCTTTAAAGCCTTTGAGTCTGTCCCATCTGGAAATTTGCAAAATTACCGGCCGGTATATAATATTCAGGTTGCTATGATGATTTACCTTGTTAAAACTGCCATCGGGCATAACACGCCTCACTTGGTGTTTATAATAGGGATAGAGCAACGGTTGGTGATCATTGAAAATACCCGATTGCTGCAGGATACCAACACACTTGGCCATCCACAAGGTCCTGTTTTTATGGCTTAATGGATCAATAGCAGGAGGAATAATCGTAGTTCTGTCCTTAATTTGTTCCGGTACATAGGCCGCAAGACTGAATATGAAATGGTCGTACGCTTCTAAATAGGGCATTAAGAACTTCCAAACTCCTCTGGTAGTGTTGTTATGCTCTTCCAAACCAATATGGCACCGCCATAAGATTTTTACTTTTTTCCTCTTAGATATTAAAGTTGCCAGTGGCAGAGGTTGTGGATCGTGAATTACTACCAGGTCTCCATCCTGAATAGCAGCCACAGCTTTGGCCACATTGGCTTGGTTCACTTTTTCGTAAATTGCTCTGTCTTCGTCAGTAAACCTGCCATCGCCACTGCCGTGAATGGCATTGTGAATTCTTTTGGTAAGATCGAAAAAATGATGATCATCAGCCTCAATCACCATCCACTCAATGTTTACGCCCAGGGTTCTTAAAATGCGCATTACGCTTGGTAACATTTCGGCAACCCCACCTCCCGTTGCTGTTGAGTTGATCATCCAGATCGTACAACCCTTCAGCTCTTCCACCGATGATTGGACAACTTCCAGGAAATTTGCTACTTCACTCTTAAGGTTACTATAGGCCTTGTAATCATGAATTTGAGCCCCGGGGGTAATGTCTATTTTTTGCATATGCTTACAGTTGGTTTAAAGTCTTTTTTAATCACTTGAAATCACTTCTATTCTTCGTTTCTATAATGCTAATGGCGTAACCTCCGGCAGGAGCACAATTCTGTCTTAGTTTTGATTTATTCATCACAACATATTTCCTAATTTCATAGGCCTTTGGATTGGTCTTGTAATGAGCATCTGTTGCATCGGATACAGGGTAGCCAAATGCTTATTACCTGGAGTTAAGAAATCAAATCTTATTTCGAAAGTACGTTTTTCTTTATTAATTGTGCGTCCAATAATCCAGTTATCGTTGCCTTTTTTTTGCATAGGTAATATAATCTCCAGGTTCTGCCTCCGGCAACTGGGATTCAACGCAGTCTATGGGGACATGCTTAATAAATTGAAAAGCATCGAGGTGTTTGTTATAGGTTTCAGGAAGATCTGCTGCCATCTGCAGCGGACTATACCTGGTGCATAGAGAGCAAACAGACGGGCTGGAGTGGTATTCACATAAGAATTATATTGGGGCTTATACTTACTTATATAAAATTCATCGAATTTTGCGGAAATTGGGTTTTTAAGTCGTGCTCTAACCTCGTTCAAAGTATTTTTATAAAAATAAGTGACCTCTTTTAATGAAAAATAGCATTGAAATGAGATGGCCTTTTCTGAAATCCCTTTTAGTAAGTCAAGTTGCCTTTGCAAACTATCCATTTTCTCCTTTTTCATTTGTCAAATAATGCCTGACAATAAAATATAGTTATTAATTACATATCTATTATGTAAACCATGATAACAAATCTATAATTGTTAGTGAAGATTTAGTTGGCTAAACGGCTATCTCACTAAGTTATTTTCAAATTACAATTCAGTTTGTTTTTTGTTCAATTCTAGTTTTATTTGTGAAGTTTCCTTTACCCACGTTTTCGAAGTAGTAAGCCAAATGTCATGATTTGTTTATTATCAGTACTATAAAGAAATACAATATCTTAAATTTACTTAGAATTAACAATTTGTTTACTTAAATTTAAATATTATACTTGCGACAGATAGATGAATTACGGATTTACCGATATTTTAGAATTGATTGGCTCCCTGGGGTTATTTCTCTTTGGGATGAAAGTAATGAGCGATGCCTTGTTAAGGCTGGCCGGAAATAAAATGCGGTCTATTCTTGCAACCATGACTTCTAACAGGTTTTTAGGTATAACAACCGGGTTTCTCATTACATCTGTAATACAATCTTCCTCCGCCACTACCCTTATGATAGTAAGTTTTTCAAATGCTTCTTTGCTAACCTTGCCGGAGGCCATAAGTGTAATCATGGGGGCCAATATAGGTACTACCATTACGGCATGGTTAATTACAATCCTGGGTTTTAAGGTAAGCATGAGTTCTATAGCACTCCCTTTAGTAGGCTTTGGGTTTTTATTTACGTTTTCAAAGAAAGACAATACAAAAAACTGGGGTCAGTTTATCATAGGGTTTGCCATTTTATTCATTGGATTACAGTTTTTAAAGGATGCCATGCCTAATATTAATGATAATCCCCAAATCCTGGAGTTTCTTTCAAGGTACACGAATGCGGGATTTTGGTCGGTGCTTCTTTTTTTGCTAATTGGTACTATTCTTACCCTGATCATTCAATCTTCCAGCGCTACAATGGCCCTTACCTTAATAATGACGGCTCAGGGCTGGATTCCATTCGAATTGGCCGCCGCTATGGTTTTAGGAGAAAATATTGGAACCACCATTACGGCCAATATTGCGGCAATAGTTGGCAATTACCAGGCAAAAAGAACGGCAAGGGCCCATTTTATTTTTAATGTTTTGGGCGTAATCTGGATGCTGGCTGTGTTCTTTCCATTTTTACAGATGATAAGTTGGGCGGTACAGAAATTAGGGTCGGCGTCTCCTTTTGTAAGTGCTGCGGCTATACCGGTTGCTATTTCCTTATTCCATACGGTTTTTAATATTCTAAATACATTTATTCTTGTGTGGTTTATTAACCCTATTGCCCGACTTGTAGAAAAAATGGTACCAGAGAAACTTGATCCTGAAAAGGCCATTGAAGAACCAAAATATTTGGATGAGAAAATGCTGCGATATCCGGAAACCGCAATTGCCTCCCTTATAAAGGAAACCAAATATTTATATAAAAAGGCCATTTTTGAAATTGTGGCTCATGCTTTAAATATTCACCGGGAAGATATAATGTCAGATATTAAACCGAAAACTATAGTTAAAAAATCTACGAAGGATTTTAAAACGGATGTGCGGGCATTGTATTTAAGAAAAGTAAAAACTATTTATGGAGAAATAATAAAGTTTGCGGTACATGCCCAAAGTAACCTGAAATTAAGTGACACACAAAACAATCAAATTATGGAACTTAAGCTAGCTAATAGGAAAATGGTTGAAATAATTCGCGATGTGCTTGAATTGGGAAATAGTGTTTCAAGATATTTAGCTTCGGATAATAAACATATTAAAAAGGTTTATAATACGTTTCGTCAAAAAGTTGTTAAAGTATTACGGGTTATCTATTTATTCAGAACTGAAAAAGAAAAAGAAAAATATCATCAAAAGCTGGTGGAGCTAAGGCAACAAGCGAAAGAAAATATACATAAAAGCAATCTGGAAATAGACAGGTTAATTAGAAAAGACTTAATAACCACAGATATGGCTTCTTCTCTTGTGAATGATACTGATAATCTGAACAATCTAATAAAAGAACTTATCGAAGTTGCCGAAATACTCTATGGACAATCTGATACATCTTTAAGCGAGACGAAGAGAACAGATAAAGAAGAGAAGGACACCTTAGTCCTAACAAAGTAAAATGTACCATAAATTATGCTCAAGAAGACAATTATACGGTACATTTTTTAATTTATATTCTATTGCTAATCTACCCCGGCAACTTCCACGCTACGATCGTGCATCTCATAATATAATTCGAGCAGATTAATAGTCGCCGTCATTAAATCCTTCGTTTCTAACAGCAATGAAAAATATAAGGTGGTATTTTTTGGACTGGATTCTTCCGAACGGGTTCTCTGAACTTGTTTTTCAACTTTAAGAGAAACAAGTTTATATAATTCTTCCTTCTGTTGTATTATCTCTCCTATTTCTTCAAAAGAACGATTATCAAATGCCTTTTTGGAACGGGTAAGAAGCGATTCCAGTTCTTGATTTATTTCGCTGAGTTCTTTAACCTGATTGTACTTTAATTTTTTGTGGTTATTGTTTACGTGCTTATGGGTGATTTTTGTAATGTATTCAAGAGATTGTACAATATCTGTTAAATAGCCCAAAATATTTATATAAAAATTACTTGCCTCAATACTACTATCATCAAGATTTTTAATAAAGTAAAATAAATTGTCTCGTAGATCATCTATTTCATCCGATAATTTAACAACATTATTCTTATTCTTTTTAAGTGTATCCAAGTCTTGCCTCGCCAAACCATCTATACTATTTCTATATAGCTTACTACTCCTTTTAAGCACCTTAGAAATATTATGAGCACTTTCTTCTATTACACCCAGTACGGAACTACTTTCCGATCTTATCAACATATCCTCGACGCGTATTGCCTTGGCTTTTCTTTTATAGGAAATGTAATTTCTTGCCAACAATAAAATAGCAACAAATAGCAATACCGCAATGGCAGCACCTTTACCAAAACTAATAATCGCCAGGATAGTACCAGCAGCTATGAAAGCAATAATCGCAGTGGCAAACCAACCTCCAATCACATTTAATACACCGGCCACTCTATACACCGCACTTTCGCTTCCCCATGCACGATCTGCAAGTGAAGTTCCCATAGCCACCATAAACGTAACATATGTCGTAGATAAAGGCAACTTATAGGAGGTTGCAATTGAGATCAGTATACCAGCCACCATAAGATTTACAGCAGCTCTAACCATATCAAAAGCCGCATATTCATGTATTTTTCCTTTTGACAGGGCTAGAGTAGGTTTTTTAAATTGCTTGTTAATTCTTTCAAGCAGGGATTTTGGTAATACCGTTTCCGTATATTTGGATGCCAATATGGTAAACCTAACTAAACCTCTCGATAGGTTATTTGGCTTAAACCGTTCTTTGGCTTCTCCCTCTCTTGCCAGATTAATCTCAGTATCCGCCACATAGCGCGCTTTTTTTGAAAACCATAATGTGACTACCATTATCATTCCTGAAATGAACAGTAATACTGTAGGTGTAGGAACTTTTGAGGCTAATACTTCCATACTAAATTCTGTAGCGGCTGCTCCGGAAACTGTCCATGCTTCATAAGACTGATATGCTGCAATTGGCACACCTATAAAGTTAACAAGATCATTACCTGCAAAAGCCAGTGCCAATGCGAATGTCCCAACGCCAATAATCAATTTATAAATATTGGTTTTGGTAAGATTTATCAATATATATGAAAATAAAGACCAGAATACAAAACTGAACAGAATAATGGGTAAAACCTGATCTTCCAGGAAGGCGCTAATTTTTACCCCGCCAATTAAATCATAACTCTCACCGGCATAAGGTGTTCCTTTAATGCCTTTCATGAATATAAAATAAGTGATTGCGGATAATGCTACACCACCAAAAATTGCGCCTACCCATTTGGATTTTTTTTCAAAATCAAATGACAATAAAATTCGGGAAATCCATTGAACAATAGCTCCTATGGAAAAAGCTACCACTACAGACAGTAATATCCCCATAATTATCTGAAAGGCTTTAGACGTATTAATGTAATTTACGATTTCAGAAAAACTTCCGCCGTCTGCACCTATTTTTATCATAGACATGGCTACCGCAGCACCTAACAATTCAAATACAATAGAAACCGTTGTAGAAGTAGGCATCCCTAAAGTATTAAAGAAATCCAATAACAAGATATCCGTTATCATCACGGCCATAAAAATGAACATAATCTCATTGAAGTAAAATTCTCCCGGATTAAAGATTCCCTTTCTGGCAACTTCCATCATTCCACTGGAAAAGATAGCTCCGCAAGCTATACCCAAACTGGCGACAATCATAATAGTTCTGAAGGAGATGGCTTTGGAACCTATTGCCGAATTTAAAAAGTTTACAGCGTCGTTGCTTACACCAACCACCAAATCTGCAATAGCCAAAGCTCCCAGGGCTATTATCATAATTAAGTAAATATTATCCATAATATTCGAGAAGTATTAATTCGTAAATATCTAAAGTATACTTTTTTAATGTGTTACCTAAAGGTTATTATTTTTATCAAAAATGGAGATCCATTTGCAATCTGTATAATAAAGTGTCTGTATCTCCTTGAATATCTAAGTAACTGATATCTGTTTGTACTTTTAATTTATGTCCTACTATAAACTTCGAAAGACCCAAGGTAAATTGATTTGATTGATTTCGACCGGTAATCTCCTCTGGGGTTATATTAGAATACCTTGTAACTATTGCCCAATTACTTGGAAATACATACCCAGTTTCAAGGTTTAAACCATTACCAACCCTAACAATATCTCCCGTCTCAGTTCCATCAGAATTTTTGGCGATTGGGTCTTTGGCAGTCCTATTTGCATATTCCCCCATAAATGAGAAACCTCTGTATTTAAACATTGCATCCACAAAAAGTGTATTAATAGTTGTTT